>Ga0310120_10000061_pt1 | contig 77300 bp, 58 predicted proteins | sample CB27_AW_983_MG_FD_203506 | JGI IMG/M metagenome (GOLD analysis project Ga0310120, IMG submission 203506) | Marine microbial communities from Western Arctic Ocean, Canada - CB27_AW_983 | ecosystem: Environmental > Aquatic > Marine > Oceanic | place: Canada: Western Arctic Ocean | collected...
GAAAGCATCCTCGTCACGGTGGTCGGTGCCCATCGCACGAAGAGACAACGAGTGGGTGGACCCGATACGGAAGTTGCTGTCGACTCCAACGAGACGGCTTTGACGACTCAGGAAATCTCTGTTCGTCACGATCGCCCCAACGAACGACTCCGAATACAGATCGTACCGCAGGCGTCCGACAAACGTCTGCGCCGACTCTCCGAGGTTGTCCGGATAAAAGGCTGCGTCAGAGTTGTCAAGATTGCCCGGAGCCTCATCGTTCGTGTAGAGCACGCCAACAGTGGTCTTACCTGCCTTGCCAGTCAGCTTCGCTCCATATAGCGGGTCCAGGATTGTCCGCGTGTGCACCGTTCTGAACGGTCCGGGAATGTCGAAGATCTCGGCTCCTTCGAGAAAGAACGGTCTAAGCTCGGGATAGAACAACGCAAATCGTTGATTGACCTCAACCTGTGGCCGATCCGATTCGATCTGGGAAAAGTCCGGATTGAAGGTAAAATCGGCCGTCAGATTTGACGTCACTCCATATTTCACGTTGACGCCACCTTCGGGCTTTGGGTCGCCGTCAACGACCCGGCCGGTGGTGGTGTTGAGAGTGCCGAACTGGAACCCGGTGAAGGTCGGCTGAATCTCGAGGTTACGGCTCATCGAGAGGCCACTCATCCCTGAGAGTACGCCCATCTGAGGCAGAAAGCCGGCGACATCGCGCGAGATTGGAGACCAGACGACCGTTTCGTCCTTCCCTCTGATCCTCCGCACGATCTGGAGCCCCCACGTGTGAGGAATGTCGCCAGCACGGCTGGGATACCGAAGGCTCTTGAACGGGATCGCCATCTCGGCGGTAAAACCATCCTCGACAATCTGTCCTCCGCTGCTAAAGAGCGCGTCCCAGGAGTCGTCACCAATTGGGGCGCCGGAGCCCCGACCTGGCCCACCGCCACGGCCACCGCTGAAACCGCTGCCACCCCCGCGTGAGCCCAAGATCGAGTCGTTCTGGACGCCGTAGCCATTGATGGTGAAGACGTAGGCACGCTGCTGATCGAGAAAGGGGTCGAAATAGACCGCAAAGATGTCATCTCGCCGTGCGGCTTGATCGCGGTCGCTGCGGTTGGCACGCATTATGCTCGGATCTTCGTAATGAGCGTAGAATCCCAGATAGATGTTCGCGCTGTCGTACGCGACATAGACCTCCGTTCTCTCGGTCGCCGGCGCACCATCCTGTGGCTCACGCTGGACAAATTCGGTGATCCGAGCAGCGTCCTGCCACACCGCGTCGTCGAGCCGGCCGTCAACGGAAGGCGGTGTCTGCGTCCGAGGTGGCTGAACACTCACGCGTCCCGTTAGGACACCCGCTGCGCCGGCGACACCAAGACCACCCGTCATATCCCCGGCCGGCGGCGACACAGGCGTAGAGTCATCTTCTTCTCTTCCGGGCTCGCCGGGCGTGGGGACGGTCACACCGTCTGGCAAGCCTGCTGGAGACGCCGCGCCGTCGATGCCCACCAAGGGCCGCTCTCCACGGCGACCGTCTTTCGGTATTCGACTCGGACCACCGAAAGGACGAACCCCACTCGGGGTGCCGGCTGGCGCGCCTTCACCCTCCGTCACCACAGTCTCGCTGTCGGTCGACGTCATATCGGCGGCTCTAGCTGACTCCGGTGCGCCAGTGATCCTGGCGAAGCCAGGAGCTAACTCAGGGACGATCCGATCCTGAAGGGCGAATAGCTCATCCAACCGTCCGTCAACCTTGACCGACGTGTGTGTCCCTCCAGTCTTGACGTCAACGATTCGTGCCGTGATACGAAGTTGGTCACCCAGACTCTGAAACCCACCGTCAACGATCCATGAGATACCCCGCTCACGTGCCACCTCGCGAGCCGACATATCGTCGCTGGGGTCGGCCAGGTCACGGGCCAGACCTTCCCGTTCAATAACAGACAGATCCTGGAACTGCTCCAGATCGGACGTTACCGTCTGGGCAATGCCAATTCCGAGCCAATCAACGTTGGGATCGCCGGAAATATTTACAAAGGGGACAACGACGACGGTACGGGGTCGCAGTGGGATCTCGTCGACATCTGCTGGGGCGCTCCCCTGGGCAGAGAGAGCCGATGGAACCGCCAGAACAACGAGGGAAACGACCAAACAAGTAAGGCGCAATTCAGCATTTCTGCACCAAAGCTCAAAAGGCCTCACACTTAACCTCGTACGCTAGGAATGTCAGCTCCACAGTGACAGATGAGAAACGGAGCTGCTTTAAGAAGTGTACAAGCCATCATACATGACGATGAACACACCCCTCACCGACATTATTGACTTCACTCGAAGTCGATCTGTTTCACTTCGCAAGACGAGCGAGTGCAATTCTACGCAACCAACTAGGCCAAATGCTTCACAGGTTGCGGGTGAGGCTCGGTTGACGTGGTCGTCTGCTGCACCTGGGTGACGATTGCCGTCACATCATGGTCGTCGATGCGCTTTTGGTGATCGGCGAGGGCGACAATCTTTCGGTAGACCCGATCCAGCTCGAAGCGAGTGAGCTCATGTCCCAGCTGGTCACACCTTTGTTTGACGGCGTGGCGACCCGAATGCTTCCCCAAGACGAGCGTTGAGTGAACGCCGATGTCTTCGGGGCGTATGATTTCGTACGTCCGACGGTCCTTGATCACGCCGTCCTGGTGGATCCCCGCCTCGTGGGCAAACGCGTTGCGGCCGACAATCGCCTTGTTGGCCTGCACGGGCTCCTGCGTGAGCGACGACAGTAGCTGACTCGTCCGAAACAGTTCAGTCGACTCGACCGCGGTTTTATACGGCAGGCGGTCGGGACGAACTCGCATCGCCATCACGACCTCTTCGAGAGATGCATTGCCGGCTCGCTCACCGATGCCGTTGATCGTGCACTCTATCTGTCGCACTCCGGCCCGGACGGCCGCCAGCGAATTAGCCACGGCCAATCCAAGATCGTCGTGGCAGTGCGCGCTAAATACCACGCGTGCTGCGTTCGGCACTCGTGTCTGAATCTCGGTAAAAAAGGCCTCGATGTCCTCTGGCATGCAGTAGCCAACTGTATCGGGAAGATTGATCGTCGTCGCGCCGGCGTCAACGGCCGTCTCGACCACCCGACACAGAAACTCCATGTCGGTTCGGGTCGCATCCTCGGCCGAGAATTCGACGTCGTCGGTATACCCTCGCGCTTGCTTCACACCGGCGCTCAACGCATCAAGACACTGCTGCCTGGTGATCCTGAGCTTAAGTTTGAGATGCAAATCAGATGTGGCAATGAAGGTATGAATACGGGACCGAGCCGCCGGCTTGAGCGACTCACCGGCTTGCTCGACGTCGAGTGGGTTACAGCGAGCTAGCGCAGCAATTATCGGCTTCCTAATTTCGGTCGCAATCAGGCTGACGGCGTGCGCGTCGTCATTGGACGCGATCGGGAAACCAGTCTCCATGATGTCGACTCCGAGCGTCTCAAGCTGCTTCGCCAGCTCGAGTTTCTCGGTGGTGTTCATCGAAAACCCTGGAGATTGCTCGCCGTCACGCAGGGTCGTATCGAAGATAGTCAGCCTCTCACTCGTCACTCCACCTCCTACACAGTAGCTCCCACTCTCAATTAGGCACTCCTACCTACTAAAAGTCAAAGTTATAAATATTACAATTACATCAGAAAAATTTATGGCTTAGAACGCGGGCCGAATGTCTAGTCTGGAGAGTCGCTTACAGGCTGTTCAGTAACGTCGTCGATTCAAAATCCGACGACATACGGAAGGTCGGCCATGGTCGCGCAAACCTGTTCGAACCGATCGAGAAGCATTCCGGTCGGGTCCCACCGGCCCGTTAGCAGAGCATCCCGCATCCCGTCTGGCATCTCCAGATGGACCGTCGTGTCGAGAATCAGCAACGTGAGGTCTGAGACCGAGACACTCAGACGTGTGTCCGGGGAATCTTCAACAGACCGCATCGAAAACTCAATGTCAGAGTGCGCGACCGTAAAGCAGGGTAACCCGATCGCGAGGGAGTTTCCTCGAAAGATCTCCGAAAACGACTCGGCTACACACGCGTGAATACCCCACCGCTTGAGGGCTTGGGGCGCGTGCTCACGCGACGACCCAGAACCGAAGTTCTCATTGGCCAGCAAGATCACCGCCTGGCGATAGCTGGGGTTCGAGAAGGGATGATGGACCATCGAGTTACGGTCGTCCTCGAAGACATGGTCACCAAGCCCATCGAACGTAACGGCCTTCAAGTATCGGGCCGGGATGATGCGGTCGGTGTCTATGTTGTCGCCACGGAGAGGAATCGCGGAGCCGACAACCCGGTCGATCGCTGACTCCTTCATGACAGCATCCCCCGCACGTCGGTCACCGCTCCGGTAATCGCCGCGGCCGCCACCATCGCCGGACTCATCAGCAACGTCCGACCGGTCGGGCTGCCCTGTCGGCCTTTGAAGTTACGGTTGGACGACGACGCGCAGACCTGACGGCCGTCAAGTCGGTCAGGGTTCATCGCGAGACACATCGAACAGCCGGCACCCCGCCACTCGAATCCGGCCTCCTCGAAGACGTGGTCGAGACCCTCCCGTTCGGCTGCCAGTCGGACAGCTTTCGAGCCGGGGACAACGAGCGCCTTGACCCCATCCGCGACCTTGTGGCCACGCACCACCCGCGCTGCCTCTCGCAGATCGGACAACCGCGAATTGGTACACGAGCCGACGAAGGCCACGTCGATCTTGGTTCCACTAATAAGTGCCCCTGGCTCGAACCCCATAAACTCTACCGCCTCGCCTACCGAAGCCCTCTCGGAACCGTCAACGTCACCGGGCTTTGGAATCCGTCCCTGGATGCCGACGGACTGACCGGGATTGATGCCCCACGTCACTCTGGGCTCGACCGCCGCCCCCTCGATGAGAACTTCATCGTCGTACGACGAGTCGGGGTCTGAAGCCATCGAATTCCACCATCCGGTCGCGCGGTCGAAGGCGTCACCTGAGGGCGCGAACGGCCGCCCCTTGATGTAATCAAACGTGGTCGCGTCTGGGTTGACATAACCCACCCGGGCGCCGCCCTCAATCGACATGTTGCAGATGGTCATACGCTCGTCCATGTTCATTGCGTCGACCGCCGAACCAGCGTATTCGTAGGCATATCCGACGCCACCCGTGACACCGAGACGAGCAATGATTTCCAAAATCACGTCTTTGGCGTAGACACCGAGACCAAGCGCGCCGTTGACAGTAATCCGTCGTATCTTCAGCGGGTCAATCGCCAGGCACTGCGATGCCAGCACATCACGCACCTGCGAGCTTCCGATCCCCAGCGCCACGGCACCGAATGCTCCATGGGTTGAAGTGTGACTATCACCGCAGACGATTGTCATCCCTGGCTGCGTCAACCCGAGCTCAGGGCCGATCACATGGACGATTCCCTGCCGCTCGGTTGTCAGGTCTGAGAACCTGATACCGAACTCGTCGCAGTTTCGTTCGAGTGCCGCCATCATCCGCTCGGCCAGCTCGTCGGCGAACGGCCGACTCTGGTCGAGGGTAGGGACAATATGATCGACCGTCGCGTAGGTCCGCTCAGGAAATGCCACCGGCACACCCCGACTCCGTAACATATCGAATGCCTGCGGGCTGGTTACCTCGTGTACAAGGTGGAGGCCGATAAACAGTTGTGTTTGACCAGTCGGAAGCGTCCGGACGCTGTGCGCGTCCCAGACCTTCTCCAGGAGAGTCTTACCCATGGAGGTATTCTAGATGCAGAAGGTGTTAGGAAACAGGGGTGAACTCACGGCGATTCGAGCGCCTTCAGAAATTCGCCGCGTGGCTTATGCATCCGGTCGTAGCTATCGGCCGCGATGACGTAGTACCAGTCGGCAAAACGCGCGGCCAACCGCTCCGCTTTGTCTCGGCCATCTTGCGCCCTCCGCTCCCAGGAGGCACGAGCGTCAGCATCCGATGCCGGCGGAGGCTCCGGCAGGTTCGTCTCGTCGAACTCGGCCGTAATGAAAACGTAGCGATTCTCACCGGGACCGGTCTGTTGTTCGTCACTCGAACCATCGCCCACCGCAACCGCATCACCCCGACCGTAGACCACTTCACCAAAGCGCAGGGTATAGCGCACGCCCTCAGTCGTCTGAACCAACAGTTCGCCCTCGTTTGACAGCAAGCCGCCTTCGGGGGTCGGAAAGAACCCGCGACTCACGAGCGTGCGGATGTCTGACTGAGTGATGTTGCCGGCGACCGCGGCGTCCCTCAGATTCCCGGTCATCCCGGCCGGCTTCGGTCGAACCCCGCTGATCTTCAAATCAATGATGGCACCGACTAGGAGATTGACCTGGATGAAATCGACTTCCTGCCCAGACGGGACTCGATTGGCGGCCCAGCGGTTTTGCTCAAGCTTGTCGAGAATGAACTCTCCGCGGCGAACGACGCGTCGCGTCCCTTCATCAATGGAATACTCGTTGAGCACAAGTCGGTCGATCTGGCTTCGCGTCACTTCGAGGAGGTTCGTCTCGATCCAATCCTCGAATGCGGTCGATGTCTCTGCGTTAAACCGAGCGGCGTAGACCCTCTTCTGGCCAGGCACCCGCACGAACCTGTACCCGGGGCGCTCCGTCAGTTCGTTCCCGAGGATGAGGTCTGCGAGGACCGCTTCGCTGGCGTCCTTGAACGTGATGCGGGTCCCGCGCCCGTCCAGACTCGTGGCCCCGTCGTCGAGTGGATCGATCACACCGAGTGCTGCGTGATCGGCGACATTATCCGACCGAAAATCGTCCTTCTTAACATTAATAACGTCAGCGGCAGCCGTGGCCAGCCGCTCCTCACCGTCAGCGGGATAGTCGTGATGGGACGGAATAGTCCACAGCCCGCCTCGATTCGTCACAGCAAACGGGAGTGCGGATGCGGTTTGGTCATTCCACTCGACAACTTCGAGTGTGGCGGCCATGTCGGGGTCGGTGAACTCAGCGAAGAACAAGTCCCCGACATCAAAAAAAGCGTCTGGGACAGTCCGGCGCGGGACACTCACGAGTGCCACGACGGCCGTCACGACCGCAAGACCTGCAAAACTTGTTGTCTTTTTGAGTTCGCCCACCACTACTCCTTCAGCCGGTGCGCCGCCGCCGCACCTGCACGCTCACGCCGTTGGCGGCGGACGAAGACTGCCACTCCGACCATAAAGACTGGAACCGGTGGGAGTAAGATCGCAAAAGTCTTGATCGTCATCTGGATCCGTCGAATCTGCGTCTCCATTCGCTCGCGGCTGGCCTGGACCTTGTTCGCTTTCTCGGTCTCTATATTTGTCGAGAGGACTTCCAGGCGACGGTTCTCCACCTCCTGAAGGTTGCGGACCATGATCTGCATCGTTTGCCCGTCGATATCACTTCGGTTCTCCAGTTCTGCCACCCGCTCGTCGAGCCTGGCCTGAGCCTGGGTCAAGGCATCCTCGGCCTCCCGTTCCGCCTGTTGTTCGTCCTGACGCCTCTGATCGATGAACTCTGCGGTCTGAGCCTCGACCCGCTCCAGTGTCCGATGTCGCGCCCGCCGGCTTCGCAAGCCGATAAAAGACTCGTCACCCAGCAGTGTGTCGATCGCGTTCAGGAAAAACGTCACGTTATCGAAATTGAGGTCGCCGGGGGCTTGCTCACGTATCGCAAAAAACTGATCGCCCACAAAGTCCAGGTCGGCAACCACGATCACGTCAATAGGACCGCTGGTCGCTGGCCTCCTCGGCTCGGACTGTGTCTCGACCGCTTCGTCCTCGCCGGCCGCAAGGCCCGAACTCGTCGAGCGAACCCGAGCCGCCACGATGTAGTCCTCCTCGTTCTGTTCGCGCGGCGGTGAGGGATTGAGCTGTGGCCCCAGCGGCGAAGGGCGGACAAGAGAAAAATATCCGTTCGCACCTGACGCCATCCCCGTGCGGAGCAGTGGTACGAACTCCAGTGTCCGATCGTCGACCGGCTTCAGGGACCCGACGAACGGCAACATGAGCTCCTGAAGTTCCGAGGTCATCGGATTGTCTGGGTTGAATGTCACGGCGTTGCCGTTGCCGGATCCGAGAAATACGAATTCCGACTGCAAATGAGCCAAACTCGGATGCGGGTTGTAGGAGTCCCAGACTACCCGGGTCGGTTCCCAGTCGACACCTAGCTCCATGAGCCACTGTCGTACGTTGCCCCGCGGCCCGGGTCGCGGGGTTCCCGACGGATAGGTATACGGGTTGCCGTCACCGACCCACTCAGTGGGCGACAACGTCGGATCGATCGCGGGCAAGGGATCAACCAGAAGCAGCGCTGGTTTTCCACTTCGGATGTAGTCGGTGATGTTCTGCATCTGGTCGGTTTGCAGCGACGATGGCAGTGGAACAAGAATCGCGTCGAACCTCGTGGTGTCGATCGCGAAGTCAGGATCGATCTGATAAACCTCGTACTGCTTCCGTAGCTCCGCGACGACCGGCCATTGCGGCGCAAACTGGTTCTGCTCGTAGTTCACGCCTCCGACCATGTCGACCATCGTTTTGACGACACCCACTCGCCTTCGCTCCGTTCCGGACACGACTCGGATGCTCCGCATGATCTCGTATTCAGCTGGCAAGCCACGGTCAAAAAATCCGATTACCTGCTCCTCGGCGCCGCTGGTGAAGGCGACGCCGAGAAATATCTGGATCACCTCGGCCCGCGCCGAGCTCGCATCCCGCAAGCCCCGTGGCACGATCCCGAACGTCTCGCGCGCCTCGCGCGACGCCTCACTGAACGGCTGGGTGTCCTCAATCAGGACTTCAACCCGTGGACCGGCGAGCGAATCGATTTCTTCCAAGATGCTGATCAAGTTCGATCTGGTCTGGACGAATGGTTCGGGAACATTCGGACTGATATACGCCTGGATGAAGACGGTCCGGTCGTTGGCCAGCTCGGCAATCAACGCACGCGTCTCATCGCTGAGCGTGTGCAGGCGCTCGGCCGTCACGTCGAGCCGGAGGTTGGCCCGAGCCAGCACACTGCCGGCACTGATCAGCATCACGACGACCGCGACCGACCGAACCGTGTGATGCATCCACATCGGATATCCGTCACCCCGCCTGGGCCAGTGTCGGCGGCTCAAAATAAGAACGTTCAGATACAGGAAGAAAGCGGTCACGCCGACGAAGTAGAGCACACTGGTCAGACTGACGACACCTTTCGCGAAGTCCTGAAAATGTGTTCCCATCGCGAGGGCTCGTACCAGCCGCTCGAGGCTCGGACTGAAGGCGCTCACCCCCGTTGTTGCAGGCATTAGTGCCGCACAAAACAGTGCACCGATTATGAAGGCAATGGTCACGTTCTGGGTCAGTAGCGAAGCCAGCATACCGACCGCGATCAACGCGGCGCCGGCCAGCCAGTACCCCAGATAGTTGCTGAACATCAAACCGAGGTCAGGACTGCCCAGGTAGAAAAGGACACCCACGTAGCTTAGTGCTAGGAAGAGCGACGCCGAGTAGATCCCCAGCGCGGCGGCGTACTTCCCCAACACGATCTCGAGGTCGGTCGCTGGAAGGGTCAGCAGCAGCTCATCGGTGCCTAGTTTCCGCTCCTCAGACCAGACGGCCATCGTCAGCGCCGGCACAAAAAACAGCAGCAGGAAGGGCAGCAGCGCATTGAGCTGGTCTAAGTTGGCAAGATTCCGGAGAAAGAACTGGTCCTGCCAGAATGCCGCCGCGGCACTCAGAAAGATGAACAGGGTGATGAACACGTACCCGGATGGGCTGCTGAAGTACAAGAGCAGATCCCGCTTCGCGAGTGCCCGGGCAATCCTAAGGTTGACAGCCGCCATGTTTGACTCAATGCTCAATATTTATCCGTCTGCCACCGTATGGACCTGAGCGACGGTGTAACCCGTCAGCCGATAGAACGCCTCCTCAAGCGACCCATTCTCCTCGAGCTCGTCAAGCGGGCCATCAAAGACCAGTCGCCCGTTGTTGACCAGGAGCACCCGGTCGGCCGTTGCTTCAGCCTCGTGAAGAATATGCGTGGAGACGAGGACCGTCTTGGTCCGGCCAAGTTGACGGATGTTATCGCGGAACTGTCGAATCTGGTTCGGGTCGAGGCCTGCGGTCGGCTCGTCCATTATCAGAACGTCGGGATCGTGAAGCAAGGCCTGCGCGAGGCCGACTCGCTGTTTAAGGCCTTTGGAAAGCTTCCCAATTGGCTTCTCGACAACGAGTTCCAGCGCGCATGCCTTGACGACGGTGTCGATCCGACGGCCGAGCGTGGTCGCGGTCATTTCGCGCGCTTCGCCAAAGAAGGACAACAGCTCCAGTGGCGTCATGTCCGGATACATCGGGCCATTCTCCGGAAGATAACCCAGACGGCGAGACGCCTCGATCCGAGCCTGCCGCACATCAAATCCTGCTACTGTCGCACGTCCAGAGCTCGGCGCCAGGTACCCGGTCAGCATCCGCATCATCGTCGTCTTGCCAGCACCGTTCGGACCTAGAAAGGCAACGACCTGGCCTTGAGGGATGGCGAAGGAGATGTCTTCGACGGCGACAAACGGCCCGTAATGCTTGCTGAGCCGATACGCCTCGATCATCGGCCGAAACTGATCACTGGTCATGTCGTTTCACCGTGACGTCCCGCGGGTCGAGACCAAGCCCGCCGGTTACGTCTAAGGATGGGACGGGGAATCGCGCGTTGCACCAGAGAGCTCTTTTCCGTGGAGTGGACGGACCTGGGCAAGCACCTGGACCCGTTTAAAGTAACCGGGCGCATTAAAGCTTGCGCAGACGTCGAAGAACGAGCAGGTGGGACCCGACCACAGTAGCTCGTCGACCGATTCGAACACCGGTGCCGTCAGTCGCAGTGTGGCCAAGTCGCGAAAGAGAGCCACGTCATCCTGACTTTCTGCGAGGGTCTGCGCGAGCCGGGCCGCGCCCCGCACGGTGACGCGCCACTCGCCGGGGTCGGCGGGTATCGCTTCAATGTGACCGTACTCGGAAAGCAGGGTTGACGCTGATTTCGATCCCCATCCCGGTAACCCAGGATACCCGTCGCTGGGATCTCCAACCAGAGCCAGATAGTCGACGAACGACGACGGAGAAACACCGAAGCGAGCCCGCACACCCTCTGCGTCACGCAGCACACCGGCCCGCCGGTCAAACTGCACGACACGCCGATCCTCCACACACTGGGACAGGTCCTTGTCGGGCGTGCAGATGAAGACCTGCTCGACCCGATCGTCGGACGCAGCACGGCTGGCCGCCGATGCCAACGCGTCGTCGGCCTCCAGCTCGACCATCGGCCAGACCACGACACCCAACGCGCGCAGTGCCGCTTCGAGTGGATGAAACTGCTGGAGTAGCTTCGGGTCGACGCCATCGGCCGTCTTGTACCCGGAGTAGAGTTCGTTTCGAAACGACCTGACGACATGGTCAGTTGCCACGCCGAGATGGGTGACACCTTCCTCGAGCATGCCGATCACCGAACCAACAACACCACGAGTCGCGCCAACTTCGTGACCCTCGGTCGTCGTGACCGCCGGCATCGCGAAAAAGTGCCGAAACAGCTCGTAGGTGCCGTCGAGCAGAAAGACGTTCATAGGTCCCCGACGAAGACTGAAAATAGCTCAGGAGAGCGACGGAAAACGTCGGAGCGGATCCCTTGCCCTACGCTACACCCTGCTCAACATCATTGTCACGCCGTGGCCGTCGCGATGGCGTCGGGTGACGGGGCTCAACGAAGGTACTCAGCCGGCGGCTTCGCGACGGCTCTCTCAACTTTCGAAGTGCCGCCGCCTCAATCTGTCGGATCCGTTCCCGGGTCAGCGAGAACTTCTCGCCCAGCTCAGCCAGCGTCGGCTCGGCTCCATCCGTCAACCCGAATCTCATCCGAATAACTTCCCGCTCCTTCGGACTGAGCGTCTCAAGTACCGACTCAGTCTGTCGGCGCAGGTCGTACGCGATCGTCGACTCGGCCGGGTTTACTGCCTGATGGTCTTCGATGAAATCGCCAAACTGACTCTCCTCTCCATCCCCAATCGGCGAATCGAGAGAGACGACCGTCTGCGCGATGCGGCGAGCCTTCCGGACCACGGCAATCGGGAGGTCAGCACGCTCCGCGAGCTCCTTAGACGTTGGCTCACGCCCCAGGTCGCGAGTGAGCGTCTGCGTCGCCCGGTTTAGCTTGTTGAGCGTTTCGATCATGTGAACCGGTATACGGATCGTACGCGCCTGGTCGGCAATGGCGCGAGTAATCGCCTGGCGGATCCACCACGTTGCGTAGGTCGAGAACTTGAAGCCACGACGATAGTCAAACTTGTCAACCGCTCGCATCAAGCCGATGTTACCCTCCTGGATTAGATCCAGAAACGCCAGGCCGCGGTTCGCATATTTCTTTGCCACCGACACCACCAGGCGAAGGTTGGCTTCCGTGAGCTCCTTTCGAGCCTGGTCCGCTCGTACGGAGCCGATAGAGATCAGCTTCTGCACTCGGCTGAGATCGCCGGCCCCCTCTCCGATCTCTTTGCGACACGCGTTCAGCGCCTTGCGGGCGTCGCGGAGCCCAGGAACCTCCACACGGCGTGCCGTCTTCTTCTTCCCGCGCGCGGGTATCTGTCCCTGCCGAACCAAGCGTTCGACCCGGCGTTCAGCGCGACGTAATGATGACCATGCAGTATCAATCATCTCGACAAACGTCAGCTTCAGCGCAGGAGGAAAATCAATCGCACGAATCGCCTGAAATACCGCAACCTGGGCGCGCAGCACGCGCCACTTCGAGCGAACAGACGTCCGGCGATATCGCTTTCGAGCTGCGGCTGCCCTGACTTGGCGGCGAGCGAACTCCCTTAGTGCGTCTTCCACCGCGCTAACGTTTTTGACAAACCGACGCAGGCGATTCGCTCTCTGCCGGTCAGACAGTTCGGTATCAGGAAGAATCACCAACTCCTGCAGCTGGCGCTCTCCTGCCTGCAGCTGCTTAGAGAGATCGGCGATGTGACGGGCGATGATCATGCTGCGTGACAGCGCGGCCCACACACGCTTTTCTCCTCGCTCGATCCGTTTTGCGATCGCCACCTCACCCTCGCGGGTGAGCAGCGGGACGCGGCTCATCTGACGAAGGTATGTGCGAACAAGATCCTGCCCTTGGTCCGAGTCCTCGCCGGGAGCATGAACTTCTGCTTCCGGTGTCACCCGCAGTTGAGGATGACGGGGCGCGACGCTCTCTGTTTCCGGCGCCCCTTCAACCTCAACGCCCGCCGCTTCAATCTCCTGCAGCAGCACCGCCATTTCTTCGGCATCTAGTTCCCCGGATAGGTGATCAATCACCTGATCAAGCGTGACGAAGCCACGATCCTGACCAAGGGCCACGAGATCGCGCACGATATCCTGCTTCTCCTGGATCAACAAATTTCCCGCTCCTCCCGCCGTTTTTCAGGCGAAGTAGCCAGCTCCCAACAGTGATGGGTGGGTGACAGTCAAGTCGATTGAGTTAGACGCCCACCTGCTGTGGATGGTCTTGGTAAGCGTCTAGCGATCCTATCAGTAATTCTCACAGATTTCTGCACTTTTTCAGATCAGAGCGTGCCGAACTTGCTCGCTTTCGGTCGTTTGGCTAAAAGACTGCTGCTTTCGTTCTGTCAAACACAGTTTTGGTGCCTGCTCTCTCTGTCAGTGGGGAACCGTTCCCCAGACCTTCGTCCCATAGCAGACCTCAAGGCCCGCCGAATCAATGCTGGAAATAGCCAAACCGTCACAAATCGCCCAAGTCTAGGATTGATCTCGGCACGATCCCATCAGGGGAATAGGGTAAGTCGCGAAACAACCTGAAGAGCAGAGTCTGATATCTAAACTAAACTCACATTACTTATATAGATGACCGGTCAATTAAAACTGTCTGCCTGTAGGGATCACTCTCGGTAACTTTCAGGAACGAGGTGAATTCAGTCGCCTCCGATCGGTGCTGATCCTTTTCGCCTGGATCAACGAGATCTACGAAGGTCTCATATTATTTCCGCTGACTGTCAATAAGCACGACGTGCGCCCAGGTCAGAAGCTCAGGACCCATCGCGGTGTAATAGGCTCAGGCTTGAAAATGCTTGGTACCGATGCGGAGCCACCCCTGAACCCACTCATGAGTTGATCCAGTCAGCGATCGCTTGGGCTTCATCAGGCTTTCAGAGCGTTAGATTCAGCATCGACCCGAGCGTCTGCCTGGTCCGGCGAAGATGGGGCAATGCATGATCGAGCTATTAATCAAGGTAGAATGGCTCGTCCCCACCCAAGCGGCACGACCGCTTCCCTGGTTGACGCGACGGACCGTCTAGCCGGTTGTGAGTAACCCTAACTTGCTCATAATGCGACAGTGACCGGATCATAGCTCCAGGTGGGGACTGAAATCACCAGAAACGACTGAAGAAGCCTTTTATTAACCGGTCGCCTAACACACATCTGGAGTTGATGCTGTGTGGAACCAGGGGTAAGCATGCGGTCGTTACCGACCAATCAGCGGAAACCGCACTTAGGGACGTGCAAATGAGCGTCGGGCTAGACGCGTTCGGTGGAGTCTTCACCCCCAAGCATCCTCACAATACCCGGGATCATCCTTTTCCGCCGGCTGGGTTACATCGGCGGCGACGCTGGGTTGTTCCAGGCCCTCGTATGCTAGCTCTCGCGACACTCATCTCGGTGTTAACGAGCATTTTCCTCTCGGCGATTTCCACGAACCAAAACCTCACAGGAGCGTAACATCCGGTAGCGATATTCGACCTCAGTACCGGTAGTGATCAGGCTTGTACGGTCCGTCTGGCGGCACACCAATGTAGCTAGCCTGGTCGTCAGTCAGCTGGGTCAACGACACACCGAGATGATCCAAATGAAGCCTCGCCACCTGCTCGTCGAGCTTCTTGGGCAGCATGTAGACTTTTCTCTCGTATTCTCCGGTGTTGGCATTTAGCGCCAATTGGGCCAGTACCTGGTTCGTGAACGAGGCCGACATGACAAAGCTCGGATGACCGGTCGCGCATCCGAGATTGAGAAGCCTACCCTCGGCCAGCACGAGTACGCTGTGACCGTCTGGGAAGCGCCACTCGTCGTATTGGGGTTTGATGTTGATCTTCTTGATTCCTGAAACATTTTGGAGTCCAGCCATGTCGATCTCGTTGTCAAAGTGCCCGATGTTTCCTACGATCGCCTTGTCCTTCATGCGACCCATCTGCTGCGCGGTGATGATGTCCTTGTTCCCAGTCGCCGTTACAAAGATATCGGCGCGCTCAAGCATGTTCTCAAGCGTATTGACCTCATAGCCTTCCATCGCGGCCTGAAGGGCGCAGATTGGATCGACCTCCGTCACCACGACGCGACACCCCTGGCCCCTTAGGGCCTGAGCACACCCTTTCCCCACTTCGCCAAAGCCACACACCACGGCAACCTTTCCGCCCAACATCACGTCGGTCGCACGCGCGAGACCGTCCGGTAACGAATGACGACACCCATACACGTTGTCGAACTTGCTCTTCGTCACCGAGTCGTTGACGTTGATAGCGGGGAAGAGCAGCGAGCCGTTCTCCATCATTTCGTAGAGCCGGTGGACACCGGTTGTGGTCTCTTCGCTGACACCACGAATCGCGGAACCGATCCGCTGCCACTGGCCGGTGTCACGCCCCTGGATGTCGCGCAACAGCTCGAGAATGACACCCCATTCCTCCGAGTCGTGGTCCAAGTCGAAGGCCGGCACGGCGCCGGCCTTCTCGAATTCGTATCCTTTGTGGATCAACAACGTCGCATCGCCGCCGTCATCGACGAGCAAGTCCGGACCAGATCCATCCGGCCATAAAAGCGCTTCGTTCGTGCACCGCCAGTACTCTGGAAGAGTCTCGCCCTTCCAAGCAAAAACCGGAACGCCCTTGGGGCTCTCGTGGGTCCCGCCCGTTTCCGGTCGACCCACGACGACAGCGCTTGCCGCGTGGTCCTGGGTTGAGAAGATATTGCACGAGGCCCACCGCACGTCCGCACCAAGCGCCGCCAAGGTCTCGATCAGGACCGCAGTCTGAACTGTCATATGTAAGCTGCCCATGATCTTGGAACCCGCGAGCGGTTGCTTCTCCGCCTCAGACTGCCGAATCGACATCAGGCCCGGCATCTCTTGCTCGGCCAGACGGATTTCATCGCGTCCGCGATGCGCCAGCAATAGGTCTGCGATTTTGTACGGCGAGCGTCCCTGCAAAGCAGCCTCGTCGAACGCATGCATCTTCTCAATGGCCGGTGAACTCATGTTCGTCTCCTTTTCGACATTGTACGCCGTGAGTCTATCGGTCGCATACCAGACCCGATTCGGTCGTGGTCAGTGCCGTCGAATCTGTCGGTCTCCTTACAACAGTATTACCGGCGGATCTGTGAATCGAAGGGTGCCAGGTGGGGCAGCACCTTACTGACAAGAATCGAGGTGAGGGGTTGTGGCTAGCGCTTCCTCGGGCTGCTCCGGGGAGGACGAGACCGACGATGCTGAGCCGGCGGTACACCCTGTGACTTGGGAAGCTCAGATGCCGTGTCGGTCGGGGTCACCGGAGCATGAAGTGTTTGCTGATAGTAATCATCGAGCAACATCGCGATCAGGGCTGATTCATCTTCGTTGACGGCCAGACTCCGCCCAAGAGGAACAAACCGCTCACTCCGTTCGGTTTGCAGCTTGTCTCGGCCACGGAGCTTCGCCTCAAGCAAGGCAGTGACCCGCTGTGTCACAACCGCTTGGACATCTTCATCGGTCGGCGCGGTGACTTGCTGGAACTCGATGGAGTAACGCTTGGCGATACCGTCGAGCGTCAACGTTTCGGCCTCGGTCACGAGCGAAATCGCGACACCCGAAGCACCGGCCCGGCCGGTTCGACCGGCTCGATGGATGTATCCCTCCGGGTCTTCCGGTGGCTCGTACTGGATGACGTGCGAGAGCTCAGGAATATCAAGTCCTCTGGCCGCGACGTCGGTGGCAACGAGAAACCGTAAAGCGGATTGTCGGAGCCGCTTCAGAATGCGTTCACGGTCGGACTGCGACCGGTCCGCGCTCAACTCGTCAGCATCGTAGCCGAATCTCTGCAGCACCACGGTCACGTAGTGGACGGCGCTCTTCGTATTGCAGAAGATGATGGCCGACGCGGGATTCTCGACCTCGATGAGCCGAATGAGACACCGGTCTTTGTCCATCGCCGGCACGACCGAAAACCGGTGCTCGGTGTCGGTGACGTGAACTTGGTCACCGCTCAGGGAGATGAACTCTGGATCGCGTAGAAACTCCTGGGACGTCCGCATGACAAATGGCGGGAAAGTCGCGGAGAACATGCTGTTGTGCAGTGTGTTCCACGTTCGACGAGGGAGGTGTCGCTGCACCTCCTGCATGTCGGGATAGAAACCCATCGACAGCATCCGGTCTGCTTCGTCAAACACGCGCATCTTGAGCGCGTCAAGCGAGAACGTGCCCCTCAATAAATGGTCGAGCACGCGCCCTGGCGTACCGACCACAATCTGAGCCCCTCCCTTCAACGCGTCGATCTGTGGCCCGTACCCGACACCACCGTAGATCGCGACGGTTCTCAAGCCAGCCTCGCCGCAGAGGAGATCGGACTGCTCGGAGACCTGCTGAGCCAGTTCACGTGTGGGTACGAGGACAAGCGCCTGACACACCAGAACGTCCCGATCGAGTCGTTCAAGCATCGGCAGTAGAAACGCACCGGTCTTGCCGCTCCCGGTACGGGCCTGGACCATGACGTCGCGCCCCTTGAGTAGAGGCGGGATGGCTCGGGCTTGCACCGGCATCAACTCGGCCCAGCCGGCACGCGAGACAGCCGCGTGCAGGGAGGTCGGCAACGTGTCGAGTGTTACCTCGTCCGGGGGTGTCGGTGTCTCGACGGTAGGAGCATCAGCTTGGTCGACCAAAACGTCTGTGGCTCTTCGAGTGTCGGCAGGATCTTTGATGGACCTCGGTTCTGAGCGTGACTCAATTCTACACGGTGGCCCCGTTTTCGTTTCCGTGAGCCCGGTCATGTACCTTGATTCTGGATCCTAATCGTGTGTGGTCTTGGTTCATGTAATGATTATGGGTATGTTACGGCGTAGGCGTCACCTACCTTATCGGTGCATGGAGTTGGCGCCACTGGTAGGAGTGTTGTGGGTGTGGACCCTCCCGATCCAGGCCCAGCAGACCGCCACGACGCCCCAACCGATCCCAGCCAGCGGAACACTCCAGCTGGACCGCGCTCAACCGATCGATGACACCGTTCTGGAGGGAGTCGTACTTCCACGGGCAGAGCAATACCATGTGCAGCTAACCCGGACCGAGAGCGAGCCGATCCTGGACGGCGTCCTTGACGAAGAGGCCTGGTTGACAGCAGCCGTCATCAACGACTTTGTTCAGCAGGAACCTTCAGAGGGAGAACCGGCCACGGAACAGACTATCGTGCGGCTGATGTACAACGCTCGCTCGCTCTATATAGGCGTTGAGGCCTACACCACGCAGGGCGGTAACGTGATCGCGACCGAGATGCGGCGTGACTCGCCCCGCATACTCGACGAGGACAACATCCAGTTCATTTTTGATACGTTTCATGACTCGAGGTCCGGTTACATGTTCGTCACCAACCCCCTCGGCGCCAAACTCGAGCAACAGATTTCAGAGGAAGGCGAGGGCGGGCGTCGGGGGATCAGCTCCAACATCAACCGAGATTGGGACGGTGTCTGGGATGTCGCGTCGCGCCAGACGGACGATGGATGGGTATCCGAGATCTCGATTCCCCTGGTAACGCTCCGGTTTCCGGCAGCGGAAACTCAGCGGTGGGGCTTCAATATGATGCGGAATATCCGCCGTAAGAACGAGCAAGTGTTCTGGGCCCCGATCCCAAAGGCGTATACGCTGACCCGCGTCAGCCTGGCCGGTACGCTGTCCGGACTTAGACAGGTGAGTCGCGGCATGGATCTTCGAGTCACCCCGTACGCACTGGCGGGCGGGCGTCAAGATCGTGTCACAACCGATCTCGACGGCTCTGGCTTTAATGACGTCGGCGTCGACGTGAAGTACGGCGTGACCTCAGGGCTCAATCTCGACCTCACGCTCAATACCGATTTTGCGCAGGTTGAAGTCGACGAACAGCAGGTCAACCTCACACGCTTCCCGCTCTTCTTTCCTGAGAAACGAGACTTCTTTCTTGAAAACGCTGGAATGTTCAGTGTCAAGAACGAAGGTGGGACCGGACGACTCGCCGATCTCTTCTTCACCCGCAGGATCGGGTTGGCCGGCGGTCAGCCCGTCCCAATCATCGGAGGAGCGAGACTCACCGGTAAGGTGGACCGGCACAACATCGCCGTAATGAATCTTCAGACGCAGGAGTCACTGGGGAACAGTGGCCAGAATTTCTTCGTCGGTCGATACAGCCGGGACATCTTTTCTCGGTCAAAGGTAGGCGGAATCGTCATCAACAAAGAGGGGATCGGAGACTCGCACTACAACCGCACGTTCGCGGCAGACACGTCGCTGGCGCTGCATCGGTTCTTCACGATTACCGGGTTTCTCGCGAAGACTGAGTCGCCGGGCGTGTCCGGAAACGATACGGCTCGGCACGTCAACGCCATCTGGCGCAGTCCGTCGTATCGTGCGTACGCCGAATACACCGACATCCAGGATAATTTCAACGCCGAAGTCGGCTTTGTTCCTCGGGTTGGTATCCATCGAACGAAGGTGCACATGGAGTGGGACCCACGCCCCGGTCGGTGGAACATCCGCCAAATGGACCCAATGTGGAATATCGAGTACACAACCGATCAGCACAACCGACTTCTGACCCGTCGCCTCCACCACATGATTGGGGTCTACTTCGAAGACGGGTCGAATCTGACCGTCATGTACAACGACTACTTCGAACGTCTCGACATTCCGTTCAAGATCGCTGACGGCGTGATAATTCCGGCCGGCGTCTACCGATTTGGCCAACCTCGGCTTCGGTACTCAACCAACCAGTCGCAGCGACTCTATGGCGGCCTCAACTACACACCACAGACGTTCTTCGCGGGGACGCGCGACGACTACAGCGGCACGGTGGGACTGCGGATCAACAATCGCATCGCCACCGAGGCGGCCTTCAGCCGGAGCAATGTCGACCTCCCCGGCGGCGCCTTCACAGCCGACCTGGCTTCGCTTCGGGTCGACTACGCATTGTCTCCTGAGATGACATTGCGGACACTCACGCAGTTTAACTCCACAACCGACTCGGTCAGCACGAGCGTCCGGTTTAATTGGATCTATTTCCCTGGTAGTGACCTGTACATCGCCTATGACGAACTCCGTGCCGAGCTCCCCGGTGTTCCCTCGTTGCAGAACCGCCTGGGTGTTCCCTGGTTGCAGAACCGCCAGCTAGCGATCAAGATGACCTACCTCCTGTCACGGTAGGCCGCGGGCGATCCGAATCGCTCGTCGACCGCACCAACCTAAAATAAAGATCTCTCCAGCGTAACCCTACTCGTGCCGGTAAGGAGTAGAGAGCGTTCATTCGATGAAGGTTGGATGAACCGTGGTTGCCTCGGCGATTGGCCTTGTCTTGCTGCCGCTATCAGCAGCAGCGGTTCAGGAGAGTATGGGCGTCAGAGTGGGGTCAACGGGCCAGGTGACACCAAGAACGCCTGGCGTCCCTTTATCGACGAGCTAACAAGCCGCGTCCAAGCCACTCTCGAATCAGTTACCGACCTCCGTTTACGGCTGGCTGACGGATCCTTCTCGGTCAGACTTGATCACCACGACACTCGCGACGGGTGCATTATCCTTCGACTGTTCGGCTATGAGTCGTCGGTGTTCCTCGTATGCACCCCACTGCTCATCCGTCCACTTCAGCCGCTGACTCCGAGGTGCACTTTCCAACTGCTCCCCGTCAATTCCCTCATAGCTTGGCGCCGGCTTCCGGACGACACGTTTACGGACGATGTGAGCATTGAGGGGAACCGCGTCGGTCACCTCGTTCGTTGGCAAGGGAACCGATTCGTACTCAACCCCGCGCTTGTCCCGATACACTACGGCCATCTCGCTAGTCCTTGTTCCTGTCGTTCAGACAGATAGTACAACGGCGCAGGTTGACGTGGACACGGCAGCGTGGCACCGAGGGAGCTGACCGGCGCCGATCTACTGGACCAACTTGCGCGGTGGCTGTGTCTCAACCGACACGATGTCGTCCGTATGATGCGTTCACGCCTCAGCAGTGCCAAGTGCCGCCGAGCCTACTCAAGAAGAGCTAGTAGCGTTCCTGCCGCCACTGCGCTCCCGATGACACCAGCCACGTTGGGTCCCATAGCGTGCATCAACAGATAGTTGGTGGGGTTGTTGTCCTGCCCGACCCTGTTGACCACCCGCGCGGCCATCGGCACTGCCGATACACCCGCGGCGCCGATCAACGGGTTTACCGGTTCCTGGGTGACGAGGTTCATCAGCTTGGCGAGAAGCACTCCGGCCGCCGTGCCCAGGCAAAACGCGACCAGCCCAAGGGCCAGAATGCCAAGGGTTTCGACCTGTAAGAAGACGTCGGCGCCAAGCTTACTGCCCACCGCTAGGCCCAGTAGGATCGTCACGATGTTGATCAGCTCGTTCCGGGCGGCCCCGGCAAGGCGGTCAACGACGCCGGACTCCGTCATCAAATTCCCCAACATTAAGGCACCGATAAGCGGTGTGGCATCGGGTAGCAACAGCAAACAGAGTCCCAAAACCACCAACGGGAACATGATCCGCTCACCGTGAAGGACCGTGCGCAATTGCCTCATCTCAAGCTTTCGCTCGGCCTCGGTGGTTAGCAGATTCATGATCGGGGGCTGAATGATTGGAACTAACGCCATATACGAGTAGGCAGCAACCGCAATCGGGCCGAGCAGCTCTTCCGATAGCTTCGATGCTAGAAAGATGGCAGTGGGTCCGTCGGCCCCGCCGATGATCCCGATCGCCGCCGCATCCTGCAACGAGAAGGTGATCCCAGGCACGTAGTCGGACAGCATCAGGGCGCCGATCACTGTCCCAAAAATTCCGACCTGGGCAGCGGCTCCTAGCAACGCAGTCTTTGGGTTGGCGAGCAGCGGCCCGAAGTCGGTCATCGCTCCCACGCCCATGAAGATCAAGATCGGAAACAGACCGTTCGAGACACCGAGGCCATAGATGATTCCGAGGAAGCCGTCCGCTTCGCTAATTCCGGCGCCAGGCACGTTAGCGAGCAACCCCCCGAAGCCGATCGGGAGAAGTAGCAGCGGCTCGAACTGCTTCTTGATTGCCAGGTAGAGCAGACTTAGACACACCGCGATCATCACGACGTGACCGAAGGTAAGGTTGGCGACGCCAGTCGCCGCGACAAGCTTAGTGAGGTCCTCCACTACGCAACCGCCACCAGTAGGTCCCCGGTCACGACCGTCGCGCCGACCCCAACGGCGAGACCGGTAACGGTGCCGTCGACCGGCGAGCTCACGTCGATTTCCATCTTCAGGGCCTCTAGGACGAGAAGCGGATCACCAGTCTTAACGGTATCGCCTTCGGCAACGGCCAGACGTAACACGGTGCCCGGAAGCTGGGCACGAACCTCCGTGGCTGCACCCATGGGAGGGGAAACGGTTGGAGCCGAGGCGGATTCAAAAGATGTCCCACCCTCAGCAACGTCGAACGTGTAGTCCTGTCCGTTGACCACCGCCGTGTCGCCGTCGAGCATCACGTCGTAAACCTTGTCGTTCACCCGAACGGTGTAGCGATCCGTGGCGGCACCTGGCGTAGCGGGAGCCTGCTCAGGCAAATTCTTTCGAACGCCGATCGAGGCCTCACCCTTGAGAAAGGCAATACCTTTCTCCTTGAGACTCGCAGAGATGAAAATATTCTCGTCGGTGACCGGCAGGCCCGCCTCACCAAGACGTAACTTGGCGGCTTCGATGCCTTTGGCGGGATCGACATCGTTGAGCGCGCGGGGATCCTCCAATGTCGGGGCTAGACCGAGCTGCTCCTGAGCGCGAGTAACAATTTCAGGGTCAGGCGGAACGGGCGGTTTCCCGAAATAGCCCAGGACCATCTTGCCGTACCCCTCGGCGATCTGCGTCCAAGGTCCCATGATCACGTTGTTGAAAGCCTGCTGAAAATAGAACTGGCTGACCGGCGTGACCGATGTGCCGAAACCGCCGCGGCAGACCACCTCACTCATCGCCTTGATCACTGCCGGGTAGCGATCGAGGAGATTATTGTCACGCATCATCTGTGTGTTAGCAGTCAACGCCCCACCCGGCATTGGTGAGTACGGAATCCATGGATCGACAATCAGTGCCTCCAGAGGTAGCAGATAGTCCTTCATGCATTCCTTGAAGACCTCTGAGGCCTCGAGGACCTTGTCGATGTCCAGGTCTAAGTCGTAGTCCGTGCCGCGGAGCGCGTGCCACATCGCCACTACATCCGGCTGTGACGTCCCTCCCGAGCAGGGCGCCATACACAAGTCGATACCGTCAGCACCGGCATCGAGAGCCGCCTTGTACTGCATAATGCTTACACCCGCGGTCTCGTGGGTGTGAAGACGCAGGTGAACGTCATCACCGAGGAGCTGCCGGGCCTGCTTAATCGATTCATAGATCTTGCTCGGCACGGAGGTTCCACTGGCATCCTTGTAGCAGACCGAGGTGAAGGGCACGCCAGCGTCGAGAATCGAGCGCAGGACCGACGTGTAGAACTCCGGTGTGTGAGCGCCCTGGCTGACCGCTCTCGGTGGCAGTTCCATCAGCGCGACGACCACTTCGTGCTTCAGGCCGGCATCGACGATGCACTGTCCGGAGTACGACAGGTTGCGGACATCATTCATAGCATCAAAATTCCGGACCGTCGTCATCCCGTGCTTTTTGAACATCCTGGCATGCAGGTCGATCACGTCGGACGGTTGGCTGTCGAGACCGACGACGTTAACCCCACGCGCCAGTGTTTGCAGGTTGGCGTCGGGTCCGGCAGTGGTCCGAAATGCGTCCATCATGTCGAAGGCGTCTTCGTTGCAGTACAGGTACAAGCTCTGATAGCGGGCGCCTCCCCCAGCCTCGAAGTGAGTAAAACCGGCGTCGCGAGCCGCCTCGACCGCCGGAAGGAAGTCAGCAGTGAAGACGCGGGCACCATAAACCGACTGAAATCCGTCGCGGAACGACGTGTTCATGACCGCAATACGGCGTTTCGACATGGTCTACCCGTGTCTCCGTCGATGAGCCACGACCGCAGCGAGAGCAACGGCGACGGTGGTATCTCTAAGTGTCTTCGGTGTCTGTGTAGGTCGGGCCGTGGCGCTCACTGGGTCTGGCCAGCGATGACCAACCGCATCAAAAACTTTCGCCGAAATCTGGAGTACGCCCACCAGAAGGGCAAGGAAGCTGAACACCGTGGCCATACCGACGACCATCAAGTTCACACCTTCAAGTAGCATCTGTTCCTCTCTCGTCGGAAGCGACCGAGATGACCATCACCCTCCGTCAGCACCGCCCGCTACCAATCCCAGCGATCCTCGGCCTTGACCCAGTAGGCCCAACACTCCTGCGCAAGACCTCGGTCAAGAAACTCTTTAGGTAACGCTGTCATATTACCCAGATATTCGACGAGTTCCCCGTTGGCCGTCCACTCTGAAGTGACACGCCCCTGGTATGGCATTGCTTCATCGAACAGGTTCGGCTCCACAAGCGAAGTCTCGATCCGCACACGCCATTCGGCGCTGCCACCCTTGCCATCGGGACCAGAGAAGCTGAGATCGTCGCCCTCGCGACTAAAGTTGGTCACAAAGTCGCTGGTGGAGATCCGCTCCGTAAACGAGCCGCGGAGACTCTCGTCGTCCGCCTGCGGCTGAGTGCACCCGCCTGTACCCACCGCAATAAAAATAGAAATGACCAAAACAATCAGAAAATGAGGTATCACTGTTGTGCTCCCATCACTCGATGCGTGGCGACATTAGTTTACCCCCTGGCGAGCCACGGCCCGCGTGGCTTATGCTGGCAGTGTGCAGCAATGTTTTTGGCAACTTTTGGCTGACAAGGCCAGCGTTCGTTGTCAGTGCTTCCACTAAACAAAGGACTAGGAGCGTCATGTACACGACAGCCGAGACACAATCGGTCGCCCCCCATATTTTATTCGCGCAACGTTTAGTCGTGCTGTGCTCTGTCCTGACAATTGTGGCCGCTGCAGTGTCCGGTTGCACTTCCAAACCGCAGGAACAGTCATCGTCGCCGCCGTATCAACCTAGAGCCTCGATCCAAGACATCATGCTCGCGTTAATCGATCCCGCCGCAGACACCATCTGGGAATCGGTGGCCACCATTGTGACGTTCGACAACATCGAGGAGCGACGCCCGAGCACAGATGAGGAGTGGCAAGCCCTACAGCGAGAGGCGATCACACTCGTAGAAGCGGCGAACCTTCTGATGATGCCGGGTCGTGATGTGGCCCGCCCAGGCTTTAGGTCTGAAAACCCAGGGATCGAGCTCGAACCCGAGGAAGTTCGGGCGCTTATTGATGAGGATCTGGCGACGTGGAATCGGCTTCTTGGCAACTACTATCAAGTGGCGTCAGCGATGCTAAGCGCCATCGAGGCCCGGGACGTAGACCGCCTGTTTGACGAGGGAGGCCCTCTCGACGTGACATGCGAGCGATGCCATCAGACGTACTGGTATCCGGGTGAGACAGGGCCACCGAGACGCACAGCGGGACCAGACGCCCGCCGTCCGGAGATCGTGGATGTTCCGTCAGTCACGGCTCCGGTTGGGCGTGCAGGAACCATCCAGGGCCACGTTCGGCTTGCCGGCGACCCTCCGGGCAATGCGGTTATTCGGATGGGCGTCGACCCACTCTGCTCTCAACTCACAGAGGGGAAGTTAATGGTGCAAGAGTCAGTGCTGACATCACCCGACGGAAGCCTGGCGAACGTTTTCGTCCGGCTCGAAGGCACGTTCCCGGAGACACCGATACCGGAAGAACCAGTTGTGATTGATGAGACGGACTGTGTCTTCGTGCCCAGGGTAGTCGGAGCCAGGGCCGGTCAGCTCGTGCAAATCAGAAACAGCGACCCACTCCTACACAACCTCAACAGCCAGACCAGCACATCGAACCGCTTCAACGTCGGTCAGCCCATGCAGGGCATGGTCTACGAGGTGCGACTGGAAGAAGAAGAGTGCATGCTTCGGATCCGGTGCGACCTTCACCGATGGATGACGGAGTACATCGGCGTTTCTCCGCATCCATACTTTGAAGTGACCGACCTCACTGGTAGATTTGTCGTCGAAGATGTACCCGTCGGGACCCACACGATCAAGACGTGGCACGAGGAACACGGGCTGCTGACTCAAACTGTGACCGTCGAGGCTGGCGGCATCGTAGACGCCAACTTCACGTATCCGGCCGCTGCGCTATAACACCCTAACAGCACAGTGGGACACTCAGACGTTCACAAAGCCAGTCGGGCCACCTTCAGCGGCGACCGAGCGTCGGCGCTGGGGAAGTCATCGCCTGGCCGGACCACATCGAGCGCTTTGATGGGCCGACCACACTTGGCGGCGCAACGGCACAACTGGGCATGCCATTCCTTTTCCTCTACACGTGCCACGTGGCAGGTGCAGTACAGGATGCCGCCCGGTGCGACGGCGCCGAGCGCAGGTTTCAGCACACCCTGATAGTCCCTAACTAGATCCACCACGCCGAAACGACTCTTGGCCAAGGTTGGCGGATCGAGAAACACAAGGTCGAAGCTTTCTGGCTCGAGGCGTGGAAATCTCGGAAGCCGGCGACGACGCACAACGGGCGGTTGGCGAATACCAGCCAGCTGTCGTACCGCTGGGAAGACATCACTGAGAAGCTGCATGGTGCAGTTTGCCACCCCGTTGAGACGGGCGTTTACCGTACCCACGGCCAGACTCGACTCGGCGAAATCCACGTTGAGAACCCGATGCGCACCGGCTACGGCAGCCGCCACGCCGACACCGCACGTATAGGCGAACAGGTTGAGCACAGATTTCCCCTCGGCCTCGTCCATGACCGCACGGCGCGTCGTTCTGAGGTCGAGAAATAGCCAGGGATCGTTACCGCGGTGGCGTGCCTTCACCTGAAAGCGCACCCCCTGCTCGCAAACGATACGGTCCGACTCGGCAGCGATACACCCCGGCTCATTGAGACGATTGCGAACCCGGGAGCCAGGTGCGCTGCGATCATTGTAGACCAGCTGGGATTCGGGAAAAAACTCGTCAAGCACACGCCGAACGATGACAATCTTATCGTCGGTAACGGGGACCTGGAAGCTCTGTAACAATGCCAGGTCGCCATAGCGATCCAGGGTAACACCAGGCACGCCTTCCTGTGCGCCATGCAACAACCGGTAACAGTCGGTCTGTTCCGTCGCGAGGCGACTCATGAGCGTGGAACGACGTATCATCGCCACCCGTAGCAACTCTTCGAATGCCGTAGTCGCTGTCATCTGTGGGCCACTCCGCTCTCTTTCATCGTTCCTCGCGCGGTCGAAGCGTCTGGTTTGGAGGCCTGATCCTACAACTTGGCATACCGTGGCCGTCTCGCGGCAACGGCCACATAGCCTCGCAGGTCACGATGCCCCACATCAGTGGAATCCTTGAGACGGCATTGTATGTAAACGACCTGCACCGGTCCGTCAAGTTTCACCAACGGCTCTTCGAGCTTACGACGCTACACATTTCTGAAAGGCTCGTGGCACTACGGGTTGCGCCGGGACAGGTGCTCTTGATCATGAAGCAGGGCACATCAGTTGAACCAAGTCTCATGTCATTCGGTGTGATCCCGGCGAGTAACGGGGCAGGACAACAGCATGTAGCGTTTGGTATCCGGCCGGATCAGATCGACGAATGGCGAGACCGGTTGCAGCAGCATGCCGTCGAGGTCGAGAGTGCGCTTGAGTGGCCCGAGGGCGGTCATAGTCTCTACTTTCTGGACCCGGACGGTCACTGCATAGAGCTAAAGACGTCGAACTGGGATGGTGAGCTACTTCCTTCGGTGGGTTCATCCACATCATGATGAGACGCTTTAGCCCCTGTTTATGTCCTGATGTGCTGAAAGCTGAGTAGGCGTTCTTGGTTCAGTAAGCGGTCGAGTGGGGCTTCGTCAAGAGTGATTTCATCACGTTCACAGTGATGAGGGAGTTTCGAGACACACCCATACCCTTCGTGTACATGGGCAAGCTGGAGGGTGACTAGATCGCCCTCGGTAGACGCCCTGAAGATCTGAGCCTCGGTCCACTTCGCGAGTTCAGCGCGACGCGGGTCCGATAGCCAGAGATTTAAAGCCTCTCGCCGAAGTCACAGACCCAGTGCGCGGTGCGGTTAATCTACCTTGTGCCGGCCCTTGCGGCCTCCAACTCTTGAACCCGTGCGCCGGCTAGAAGACCGATCATGCCGCGATTCGCTTCATGGCATGCGTACTCGTACATCTGACCGTCGATCCGTGCCATGTCGAACGCGCCTGTCCAGGGCTGCTGCCACGCGGAAGAATCCTCGACAGTGAACTCGTAGAGAAGCGTATCGTCGTCGGCGCGTGTGAAGCGTTCCACGAGGTGCAGGTTTTCTCGTGACCCTCTGAAGTTCGTCTTGTCGGTAAAATTTGTGGTATCGACAACCAGTGTCTCGCCTTCCCAGTGTCCTCGTGAGTCACCCTGTAACTGTCGGATATTGGCCTCAAGATGCGCCGACCCGTCCAACGGGATAATCCGAGATTCGTGCACCATTTCGTTGAGAATCACAACATAATCGGCCGCTTGGAAGATCTGTAAATTATTATTGTAGGCACCCGACATCCTCGGCAACTCACGAGAAAGACACCGCTCCCACAAGCTTCGATCAGTCCAGGTGTCCGATCCGCGACCGCGCCCGGCTCCTCTCCGCCCCGGCCTGGCGTTATTTATGTAGGGGATCCTGCCGTCGGGTGGATCCACGACCAGCGACGTGCGTCTTGATTCAACGACTCTCCTGCCCCGGTCGTACCAGAACTCGTTGTAGGGAACGACACCGCCCTGCGATTCCGGCGGGTAATTGGCACCGCCCTTCTCGGGGTCGATGAGATCCCGATTCTGCCGTCGATATGTTTCTTGTTCAAACGTAGCCGCTTCCTCGTCGGTCAGTACCGCCTGGTCGGCTAGAGCGGCAGGTCGTTCCAGGGGTGTGATCGTGCGGAAGTCCCAGACACCCTGAAGATCAGGATGCCCGTCCGGTGTGCGGGCGTTCTGAGCAGCGGGAGTGAGCGGAGCGAGTAGTCCCATCGCAATTAGCATGGATCCTGTTACAAGCACTCGAGCTTTCATGATTGTGTCCTGTCTCGGAGTTTCGTACGCTCGTCTACGCGACCAGCTAGTAACCTCATTGTATGAAAAGATGCCAGGATATGCAGGGTTTAGTGCTCGGGGCAAAGCACATATCGACCTGAACCAGCATCCCGTGCCACGCTTATTTGGCATTTGTTCACAGCGTCGGTCCACTTGGCGTCCAGCTGGTGGACCACTACCTCCACGCATCCGTCGGCGTCAGGAGTGACGTTCGCATAGGATTGTGCATATGGGATCACGGAAATTCAGCAAGCCCATTAATGATTACTATGTGCGAGACTGATCGCTCTGGCTGGATCTCCATTCCCTGATCAGGATCTCCGTCGTCATTTTGACGTCGTCAAGTCACCGCTGACCGCATCGAGGCGCGCGTGGCTGGCACGACGCAGTTGCCAGGGATCTTGGATATTAGGATTCAATTGCACCTGTTACCGCGATTTCGCTCAGCACCACTAGGATCCCCGGCCGCGCGCGAAGGTTCGTCGTCTGTTTGAACATTAATATGCCTGCGTCGCACGTGATTCCTTCGGATCTACCAGACACTCGGAGCCGAAGGACGAACATATTGCTCGCCGCTGTGCTGGCGGTTTATCCACTGCTGCCGAGCGGACCTCTCTACTTCGGTCTGGCCAACGTTGACTATTCTCGGATTGGGTTCGTTTTACTTCTCGCTGTGTGGCTGATAGCACGCGTGCAAGAGCCACGGTCTCTTCCGGCTGGGTCTACCCGTGAACCAGGACGTGAAATTCTGTGGGCGTGGGGCGCCTTCTTGATCGCTGCTACCGGTGCGGCCTTCGTCGGTCTGAGTGCCGAAAACGATCTCTTTTCACTGGTGTTCTGGGCGTATCTTCGCGAGCTACCAGCTGAAGTCGGCTCGCGGATGAATATGTTGTCTGACCCGATGTATCCCGTATCGGTCTTGCTCGTGCTGATTCAGGGTGGACTTGCCTTCGCGATCGTCCGGGACATTTGTCTCCGCGCATCGAATCCCCGTCGCCGGGCACGAACGGCACTCTACGGTTGGCTGACCGGGTACGGACTTGTCGCCGTGGTGGCTATCGTCCAGTACGCGACGAGATTCAAGCTCCATCCGTACTGGGTCAAGGCGAACCCAGATCTCGTGCGCAGTCATTCGACGCTGGAGGATCCGAACATACTCGGTTCCTATCTGGTGCTAGGACTGGGTCTCGTGCTCAGTTTGATTTGGATACCGCGAGCGGCCGGCACTCGTGCTGGTCGTTGGCTGCTAGCCCTGGGCGTTCTGGGCGTCACGGCTCTCTACACGACGGTATCCCGATCGGCGTGGGTGGGGTTCCCGTTTGCCCTGACGCTGCTTCTGGCCTTCACCCCACGAGAGTGGGTGCCACACTTTGTGTACGGCCAGCGGCACCTAAGACTCGCGGCCCGAGGGTTGTTACTCGGCCTAGTCATCGTTGGTTCCACGGTGATGCTCGCACGTGTACTCATCCCGCCTGACGTCGAAGCACATTTCCAACCTGCGAACCCACTTGAGGCTGTGGTACGCACGCTGGATCCGCGCCTTCCCCTGAGCCAAGGCTACGTCTTGGGAAATCGGATAGGTTGGTGGGGTGCCGCCGTGCAGATGTTTGCAGAGCGACCTCTGATTGGGGTCGGTCTCGGTCGCTACCCGAGGCTCGTTCACGAATATTCGAGTTCCAATATTCCACCGGAGAACGCGCACAACTTCTTGCTTCAAGTTCTTGGGGAAATGGGAGGACTCGGGTTCACCGGGTTGGCTCTCTTGCTGGGTGCCATCTTCGTGTCGCTCGCCGCTTCCGGTCGCGTCTCAACGGTGGAAGACGCGGCGATCGCACGGGGGAGCCTGCTGGGAGTCACGGCGTTCTTGATGACCTGTCTCGCGGGTCACCCTCTACTTCTCGCGTCTGGCCAGGTTCTGCTCGCGACGATGCTGGCTGCAGCGCTAGTCGCATCGGACAGTCGCGTACACGAATCGACCAGTGCGCAGACAGCGCCTTTGTCCCACCACCGCTCGCTGATGCACCGTGGCCGGTTGGCGTCCGTGTGGAGAACGACCGCAGGCGTCGTGGCGGGGCTGGCGGCCCTTTGGTATCCAGCAGCCACTTTTGGGCACATGCCCAGATCCTGGGAAGGGCCGTCGACGTGGGGTTATTCGTGGGGGCTGTTCGGAGAAGAGAACGCCGACTCCGACCCATTTCGGTGGACCGGCCATCGTGCCATCATCGACCTTGAGCTGCCTCAGGGCGGCAGCACTGCACTCGAGCTCCGTGTCGCAGTTCCGTTTCCGATTCGCGGGGGCCGAGCGACGCATGCGACTTTTCGTCTAGGCGATCGTGTTAAATCGGAGACATTTCAAACAACCACACCGGCGATCGTGTTGCTTGAGTTGGATCCTGAAGACATTCCTGAGGATCGACGCGTGCAGCTCGTTATCGACGTTGACCCCGTGTTCGTCCCATCCGAAATGTTTGGATCGGCCGACACGCGTGAGCTTGGGTTACAGCTTTTTTCGCCGATCTGGAAAGACAACGTTATCCGTGGACCGCCTGATTCCTTCTAAGGCGACGGCACAACTTCTCGTAGCGGTCGGCGGCCGTGTCCCATGCGAACGCCTTTCGTATTCTGTCTCGGACTTTCAGGTCAAGCGGCAGGACAGCCATGCTTTGGATTACAGCTAGTCAATCGACTCAGGGCGGCAACCGCTTCTTAGGTTCAGGCGGAGCCCTTGAGAAAGGGCGAATAAACCATGGCGTTCTCGGTAGAGGTGCGACACCAGCGGCGTGAGCAGGTCACGCTCTATCTCGCCTGACCCGCTGTGCCGAGTTCTCTTGTCGCGGTCTATAATAACTGACTTAAATCAGCAATTAGAGAGTCTGCTAGGTCATTTTTCTCTGGCTGAGACTCTTGAGTGTTATCTGAGATCATTCCCGGCGAGACTGTCACGGATTTCAGTTTAACGACCGGTAGACTCGCGGTGCACTGATGACATCAAACGGAGATAACGTGTTCAGCCCAGAGGAGCGGAGAAAGCAAATCTTAAGTCTGGTTCGCCAGTACTACGAAGAAAAATTCTCCGCCAGGACCTTCGATCCCACAAAAGACTTGGTTCACTACGCCGGCCGTGTGTTTGATGCGGAAGAACTATGCAACCTTGTGGATGCCAGTCTAGATTTTTTTCTGACTGCCAATCGCTATGCGGATCGCTTCGAAGCTGAGTTCGCAGATTACATGGGCTTGGAAAGCGCGCTGCTCGTAAACTCGGGTTCGTCGGCCAACCTAGTGGCACTCACGGCACTCACTTCTCCAAAGCTCGGCCAGCGGCGACTCAAGCCGGGCGACGAGGTGGTAACGGTGGCCGCGGCCTTTCCCACGACCGTGGCGCCGATTATTCAGAACAATCTCGTGCCAGTTTTCGTGGACGTCAACCTCGGCGACTACACCGCAATCCCGGAACAACTAACGGAAGCCATCGGTCCGAAGACCCGTGCGATTATGATGGCGCACACTCTGGGCGTACCCTTCGATCTGGATGTCGTCGGAGATCTCGCAAAGAAGCACAACCTCTGGATGATCGAAGACAACTGCGATGCGCTGGGATCACGGTATCGGGGTCGGCTGACCGGTACGCTCGGCGACTTGGCGACGATCTCCTTTTACCCGGCGCACCACATCACGATGGGTGAGGGTGGATGCGTGGTGACAAACAACCCGCAACTGGCTGCGATTGCAGAGTCGTTCCGCGATTGGGGACGCGATTGCTACTGTGCCGGCGGAGAGAGCAATACCTGCGGAACGCGGTTTAATCAGGAGTTCGGCACTCTACCGCGCGGCTACGATCACAAGTATGTCTACAGCCATATTGGCTACAACCTGAAGGTCACGGACATGCAAGCGGCGGTTGGCTGCGCACAGCTCGCCAAGCTCGACTCGTTCGTGGCCAAGCGCCAGGCCAATTTTGAAAAACTGCTGGAAATCTGTCGTCCGTACGAGGATCGCTTGATTCTCCCGAAGGCGACGCCGCATTCGGAGCCATCCTGGTTCGGGTTTGTCATCACAGTGCGCGAGAACGCCGGGTTTACCCGTACCGACTTGGCTAGATTTTTGGACGCGAACAGGATCGAGACACGCAATCTTTTCAGTGGTAACTTGCTTAGGCATCCGGCTTTCGAATCCATTCCGCATCGTATCGTGCAGGACTTGACTAACACCGATACGGTAATGAACAACACGCTATTCATTGGTGTGTATCCGGGGCTCGATCACTCGCAATTGGATTACGTCGCCGAGGTCTTTGAGCGATTCATGCGTGGTGAGCGTGCATAAGCAGAGCTGGCGGCGACGGCCGTTTTTGATCGCATGGCACTGAACCGAAAATTTCGTTGTGAGGTCAAGCACATTATTCCGCACGGCGAGCGTGTTTATACCGTTATTCTTCAACCAGAGTGTCTCGTGCCAAGATTCCGTCCTGGCCAGTTCCTGCACTTGGCCTTGGATGCGTACGAGCCTGCCGGATTCTGGCCGGAGTCACGCGTGTTCTCGATTGCAAGCGCACCGTCCGAGCGAGACCGTCTAGCTATTACCTACTCGGTTCGCGGTCGCTTCACCGCACGCATGGAGGCCAATCTCGTCGAAGGTCTTCAGGTCTGGGTGAAGATGCCGTATGGCCACTTCACTGTTGAGGGCGGGATCGATGTCGTCTTGGTTGCTGGCGGTACGGGGATCACAGCCTTTACGGCCTTTCTTGAAACCTTGGAGCCTGGGGCGCCGTATGCGGTTACGTTGGCGTATGGAGTCCGAACGAGAGAGCTGTTGATCTATCGTGATCTCGTTCAACGGTGTGTCGAACGCGTGCCGTCACTGGCAGCGTTCTACTTTGTCGAGCACGACGCAGACGGTCGACCGGACCCACAGGTGGACTCCATGCATGGAATTAGCGGTCGAGTGTCGGTAGCCGGCCTGTGGCCGAACCTGCGCCGTCCGATGGAAGCGGCCTATTATCTGTCCGGGCCACCAGCGATGCTTCAGACCGTATCGCTGGATTTACGCGCCCGGGGAGTGGGCGTAGAGGCAATCCATATCGATGCCTGGGACTAATTCATCAACGGCGTTTTGGCGCGACCGGCCCGTGTTTGTTACTGGGGCCACCGGCCTCTTGGGCGCCTGGCTGGTTCGCAGGTTACAGGCAATGGGAGCCGAAGTCGTGTGCCTCGTCAGGGACTGGGTGCCGCATAGTGAGTTCGTTGCAGCGCGACTGATTGATCAGGTCCGGGTCATTCGGGGCGATGTACGCGATCAGGAGACTCTCGAGCGGGCGCTGGGCGAGTACGAAATCGCGACGGTCTTTCACCTCGCCGCTCAAACAACGGTCGGTGTCGCAAACCGCAACCCCGTGTCCACCCTCGACGTTAATATCAGAGGCACCTGGTCCTTGCTCGAAGCATGCCGGCGCAGCCCGACAGTGAGTCAAGTCGTGATAGCCTCGTCCGACAAGGCCTACGGCGATCAAGACGTGCTGCCGTATACCGAAAACACCGCTCTTCAGGGACAGCATCCGTACGACGTCAGTAAGTCCTGCGCCGATCTGCTAGGGCAGATGTACGCGCGAACCTACGATCTGCCAATCGCCATTACGCGTTGCGGGAACTTCTACGGGGGCGGAGATCTGAATTGGAACCGAATTGTTCCCGGTACCATTCGTTCCGTCTTGCGGGGCGAGCGACCAGTGATTCGCTCCGACGGACAATTCGTCCGTGACTACTTTTATGTAGAGGACGGCGCGGCATCATATATGTTGCTAGCCGAGCAACTGGCCACGCGTCCCGAACTACGGGGGGAGGCCTTCAATTTTTCCAACGGGCGGCAGACCTCCGTTCTCGAACTCGTGACCATGCTCTTAGCTGTTATGGGCTCTAACCTTGAGCCGGACGTGCGCAACGAAGCATCACACGAGATCCAGGTTCAGTATCTCGACGCTACTAAGGCGAGGCAGCTGCTGGCGTGGGCACCGTCATTCACTTTGGAGGCCGGGTTGCAATCCACCTTGCACTGGTACGAGCAGTACTTCCGGACACCGAGCCTTCCACAAGGGCCACAGCATGTCTGACCAATCTCTTCCCGTCGTCATCCTCTGCGGCGGCATGGGCACACGGCTGAGCGAGCAGACAGAGGTGCGGCCAAAACCGCTGGTCGAAATCGGCGGCCGGCCGATCTTGTGGCACATCATGAAACACTACTCGGTCCACGGCTTCAGCGAGTTCGTGTTGGCGCTGGGCTACAAGGGTGACCAGCTCAAGCGGTATTTTCTTGACTACCACACCTTGGATCACGACTTGACGATTTCTCTCAGGGATGGCCGAATGCAGCCGCTCGGTCAAAACACCACCGTGGACCCGTGGCAGGTGCATCTCGTGGATACCGGACCGACCGCACTCACTGGCACGCGGCTCAAGCAATTGGAACCATTAATCGGCGACGGCACGTTCCTCCTGACCTATGGCGATGGCGTCAGCGACGTCCCACTGGACAAACTGTTGGCGTTCCACCGTGCTCACGGAGGACTGGTGACGTTGACGGCCGTGCGGCCGCCAGCACGGTTCGGCGCGCTGGAGTTCGACGGTGACCGGATTCGCCATTTTCAGGAAAAATCTACGCTGCATGAAAGCTGGATTAACGGTGGATTCTTTGTCGTCGAACCGGAGGCGCTCAATTACATCGAACCGGATGTCATGTGGGAACACGGGCCGATGGAGCGTCTCGCGACCGAGGGCCAGTTGTACGCGTATCGGCACGAGGGGTTCTGGCAGTGCATGGACACGATCCGCGACGTGAATTACCTGGAATCCATCTGGCTGGGCGGGACTCCGCCGTGGAAGACTTGGTAAGCAGGATGCCAGCTAGCACCGCGGCCACATGTCGAGCGTGTGGTGGCGCACTGTTCGACGAACCGCTACTGCACTACGGCAATATGCCGCGGGTCGCTCAGTATCTGCCCGACGCCGCGACGCTGGCGGTCGACACCGGTGTCGACCTGGAAGTTCTCCAATGCGCAGGATGTGGACTCGTGCAACTGGGTAATGATCCGGTGCCCTATTATCGGGAAGTCATCCGGGCCGCAGGTTTTTCAAAGGAGATGACCGACTTTCGACGAACGCAATTTAGCGCTTTCGTCGAGACACAGTCCCTCCACGGGAAGAAAGTGCTTGAGGTTGGCTGTGGCGGTGGGGAATATCTGTCCATTCTGGAACAGTGTGGTGTCGACGCGTACGGCTTGGAATACTCGAAAGACGCGGTGGAGAGATGTGTCGGCCACGGCCTCAAAGTTTCGAAAGGTTTTATCGATGGCCCCGGCATCGTGCTGAAGGGCGCCCCATTTGACGCGTTCTTTATCCTTAATTTTCTGGAACATCTGCCCGACCAGCGTGCCACGCTGAGAGGGATTTATAACAACCTGACCGACGACGGCATGGGCTTCATTGAGGTGCCGAATTTCGACATGATCGTGCGGCAGAAACTATTTTCAGAATTCACCGCCGATCACCTGTTCTACTTCACCCGCGACACACTGAGCACGACGCTCAGCCGTAACGGGTTTGACATCGTCGAATGTAGTGAAGAATGGTACGGCTATATCATCTCTGCGATCGTCCAGAAGCGACCGCGGCTGGATCTCTCGCAGTTTCGCGACACTCAAACGCGCCTCACCGCTGAACTGAGCGAGTACGTCCACCGCTTCAACGAGAAGCGCGTGGCCATATGGGGTGCAGGGCATCAGGCGTTCGCGCTGATGTCGATGATGGATGTCGTGCACCGCATCCGGTACGTGGTGGATTCCGCGACCTTCAAGCAAGGTAAGTACACGCCCGCGACGCATCTGCCCATTGTGGCCCCGACCGCCCTCGAGTCGGATCCGGTCGACGCCGTCATTGTCATGGCGGCCAGTTACTCTGATGAAGTGGCCGGGATCGTCCGAGAGAAATTTGGAAGCAGGATGGACGTGGTGATCCTTAGAGATCACGGATTGGAAGCGGTGCCGCCGCGACCGGATGTGCAAAACCGATGAGTGAATGTCAGGAACTGGGCATGAAGGCTGAACTTGAGTTGCTTGAACAACGGATTGAGAATCCCTCACTCGGGCTGCCGAAGGACATTTTTCTCTTCGTCAGCAAGATCACGCCAATGATCAACGTCGATCTGTTCATCCGAAACGACCAAGCTCATACGCTGCTGACCTGGCGAGAAGACGGTATCGGCCAGCCAGGATGGCACATTCCTGGCGGCATTGTACGGTTCAAGGAGCGAATGGCCGACCGAATCGCGGCGGTCGCGGGGACGGAGCTTGGGACCACCGTGACATTCATGCGCGAGCCACTGGCAATTCGCGAGGTCATTCAATCGTCACGAAAACTCCGCGGGCACTTCATTTCCCTGCTGTTCGATTGCCACCTACTGGCGCCGCCCGATGAGGCACTCAAGCACGACACGGGGCGTCCATATCCGGAGAGCTGGGCGTGGCACGCGCACTGTCCGGATAACTTGATTCCCGATCACGAGATGTACCGGGGTTTCATCGATGGAGCTGGCCACTAGTGGGATCGTCACCACAATCCCGGCAGGGACTACATCAGGATCACCTGCTTGCGGCGGACTTGGACCAGGTGCTGGTCCAGACGGAAGGTCTGTGGGAAGAATTCAGGCGGCAACGTTTGTTTGTCACCGGTGGCACAGGCTTTCTGGGCTGCTGGCTGCTAGAGAGTTTTATCTGGGCGAATCAGGAACTAGCGCTCGGTGCTTCGGCGACGGTATTGACGAGAAGCACCGCCGCTTTCAGGAAGCGCTTCCCGTATCTGACCGATCACCCGTCCGTGGAACTCCTGGAAGGGGATGTCCGCTCGTTCGAATTCCCGAACGACCAGTACTCACATGTTATTCATGCGGCCACGGAAGCGCCCACGAAAGATCTCGACGACAAGCCGTTGCTGAAGTTCGACACGATGGTCCAAGGCACACATCGCGTGCTCGAGTTTGCGCGCCAGAATGGCGCGCGGAAGGTGCTGCTGACGAGTTCCGGTGCCGTGTATGGGAAACAGCCGGCCGATTTAACGCACATGGCTGAAACCTATTTGGGCGCGCCGGAAGCGACGAACGCTCGCTGGGTCAATGGCGAAGGTAAACGTGCGTCTGAAATGTTGTGCGCGCTGTATGCGGCGCAGTACGGACTCGAGCCGAAGATCGCGCGTTGCTTCGCCTTTGTGGGGCCGTACCTGCAGTTGGATTTTCATTATGCAATCGGAAGCTTCATTCGGAACGCGCTGCAGGGCCAGCGGATACGAGCGGATGGAGATGGTGCCCCGTATCGCTCCTATCTGTATGCGGCGGATTTGGCCGCGTGGTTGTGGACAATCTTGGTTCGGGGTAAATCGTGCCGCGCGTACAACGTTGGTTCAGAGAGAAGCGTAACGATCAGCGAACTGGCGACGCTTGTCTCAAGAGCCGTGTCGCCGAACGTGGATGTTGAAATTAGCCGGCCTCGCGCGACCAACGGACCGGCCGAGCGATATGTCCCGTCGACGAAACGCGCACAGGTCGAATTGGGGTTACACGAAAGCACGGGCTTACCGCAGGCGATTTCACAAACGATCAATTGGTATGCGGCTCAAGGCTTGCGTCAATAAAGTGGGAGTTCGTGGATAAACAAAAGCTTAACCATAACGGGGATCTGGGTCTCATTAAGCGACTCATAGACGCTGCCGTAGCCACCGGGGTCAAGTGTCATTCCGACACCGTGGCGTCGGGGTAGACGTGCGATGTACTACCGCACGCTGGGCCGCACCGGGCTAAAAATCTCCGAAGTATCGCTCGGCAGTTGGCTTACATTTGTCAACTCGACCGAAAAGAAAGCAACCGCTAATGTGGTCTACCGCGCGCTCGATCTGGGTATTAACCATATCGATACGGCCGACATATACGGGAATGGGCTGGCTGAAGCCGTACTCGGCGAGATTCTCGAAGGCGTTCGCCGCAGCAGCTACATCATCGCCTCAAAGGTATTCTGGCCGACGGGGTCCGGCCCGAACGATAAGGGTCTCTCCCGCAAACACGTTCACGAGACGGTCGATGCGTCGCTTAGGCGCCTCAAGACAGATTACCTCGACATTCTGTACTGCCACCGATACGACACGTCCGTGCCCCTTGAAGAGACCGTCACAGCCATGGAAGATCTGGTCGTGCAGGGCCGGATTCTGTATTGGGGCGTGTCGTGCTGGACAGCGAAACAGATCGCACGCGCCTGCCGGCTCGCGACGCGCCACAAGCCGGCGGTCGATCAGCCGCCGTACAACGTCTTTGACCGTCACATCGAGCAGGATGTACTCGGCACGTGCGCCAAGGAGGGGCTCGGTGTCGTCGGTTGGAGCCCCCTCGCTCAGGGTGTCTTGACCGGCAAGTATCTCAAAGGGCAACCGGTGAACTCGCGCGGGGCCGACGACAAGCTCTACAAGCTCATGCGCCGGTACTTCGAGCCGAAGTGCACCGCGACCGTCAGGGAACTCGTGGAAATCGCCAAGGATACCAGTCTGACACCCAGCCAGGTCGCGCTCGGCTGGTGTCTACGGCGTGACGAGGTAACGAGTGTCATTGTCGGTGCGACAAACGTCGCACAGATCGAGGAAAACGCCAGAGCTACAATGTTGCCCAAGGGTGTGCTTAGTGCTGTCGAAAACGTCGTCAGGTCCGCGCCGATCGTTTCTGCCGCAGACCCGTTGTGAAGGCCTAGTTTAGGCTTCATTTTCGGGGGGGCGCGTGCCCGGTGCCTTGCCAGGCCCAGACAAGTGTGCGACGATTTTACACTTGCTGTGCTCGTAAGACTTGATATCACAAGCGCTGAAATTATGCTTTAAGTGCGCTGTTTCCTAGGTTCCAATTTCAGAACAATAAGAAGATGAAAACCACGACAGAGACTCTGTTTGACGAGCACGGTCGGCGCCTACCCTTTGAGGGAATTCGTGCGTTCAATAGTGTCTCACGCCGTTACTATCAGCTGAACCAGCCCGACATCCAATTTGACACAGTGTTGCGAAGGATGAACAAGAACGCGGGCGTGGACGAAAGTATCTCCGTACACCAGTTTGAGTCCGCGTGCCTCGATCTGATGAAGACGGCGAAAGAAGATGCCTGCATCAGAGACATCTTCAAGGGCACACATCTCCCTTTTATGTGCCCGAAGATCGTAGACGAAATGGACCTGGGAGAAGAACTTGAACAACGCTGGTTAGTGGCGGTTGGAAGCTCTTTTACCGAAACGTTTCCGCAGTATCACTTCACGAGCACCTTGCAGGGTGAAACGCCCTCGCTGAGCGGGACGCTTACGCTCGCCGAGGGGGCGCGATACGAGCACTTCCTGCGAGCGCGACGGCAGGGTCCAATTGTCGGGTGGTATTTCCCGACCGCGCTCCAGGAGTACGATGTCGCTTCTCAGCGTGTTCAGATGCGGACCTTGCCCTTGCCGGAAACGCTCGTGCTGAGTGGCGGCTTTGAGGCCGCAGCCGCGCTGGTGGGTTCACCGGATTTATTGATGAATACGGAGACCTATCCGCCGGTGCTCTGCCTCTCCGCTTTCGAACACACAGATAAACGACTGATGCTGTGTTTCAAGGCCTATGGCCTGAGCCTCGAGTTTTGGCTGTTAAGTCAAGTGCTTGCGCCAGGCATCATGCAAGTGTCAGAACAGTGGACCGGCGGCCTCACATTGTTTACGGTCATCCGGTAACCAGGGAAAAGGTGCATTCATGAAGACATTGATCACGTTGCCAACAGAAGGCCAGACACTGATTCTCCGATCGGATGAGAGTCGCAAGAGAGAGGACCAGACCCAAAAACGCCCGCGGGTCCACGAGAAGATCCAGGCGTTTCATCGCGAATCTCTGAACGGTGTCATTAGTCCGATCCTCCGACTAAAAATCAACAGATCGCTGTGCAATTTCAAGTGTGAGCACTGTTGCGAAGAGCCCTACATGAGCCGGGACCTGAAGGCACGGACCGGTGCCATCGATCCGCGCAAGCAGATGGAGATCGCCGATTACGCCGAGCTGTCTCGCCAGGCCGACGATTACGGCATCTTCCGCTTTGTTCTGACCGGCGGCGAAGCCCTGATCATGAAGAATCTGGACGAACTCATCGAGGCGGTGGACCCGTACAAACATCTCGTCATTCTGGATACGAACGGCTGGACGTTCGACGAAGAACGCGCTAAATGGTTTGCGGATATTGGCGGCTACAAGGCACAGATCTCACTCGATAGTTATGTGGAAGCCGAGCATGACGCGTTTCGAAACAAGCCGGGTTCCTACAAGCGGGTCATGAAAGCCATCACGGCCTCGAAACACGCTGGCCTTGAGCTGCTCTTGTCAACATGCATCGTGAAAGATCGGGTCTTCTCTCAGGAATTCGCTGACTTCATGAAGTTCTGCAAGGACGATGACGTGCCGCTATACGTCACCTTGGCCAAGCCCGTGGGTAGCGCGCGCGAGCATGACGAGTGGGTCGTTACGAAGCGCGATGTCGATCAGCTGAAGGCACTTGAAGACGAGTTCGACATCTTCACACACATGAGCCCGTCCTATGGGCACCCCGGGAAGTGCATCACGGTCAAGGGTATCAACACCGTCAATCATGACGGTGAAATCGTGCCGTGCCCGTACATGGATCTGTCCATCGGCAACGTCATGCACGAGCCGCTAGGGGATATTCTAGATCGGGGCATGAAGAACAAGTGGCTCGGTCCGTATCGGGACGAGTGCATCATCGGTGAAAACATGGAGTTCATCACATTTCACAATGACACGGTTGCCGATCATTTGAAGGAAACCCCTTATCTCCCAGTTCCATACGAGAAGGGCTTTGGGCTGAACGGGTCGGTGTGAACGGATATTCTGCCAACGATCCCAAGAGGTGGAATTTAAGGCGAAGGTCAGTACGGCGCGACTAAAGGCCACGGCGGAGTTCCTTATGGAGCTTTCGCAGGAGGGCGACACCGAACAGGGTCGTGTCGTCGATCAGGATGCGGCGCGGCTCGCTATTGCGACGTGCTTGGACCTGAAAGATCCGGAAAGCCCGATGAAGGACGAGATGTACAACGCCTTCACTCCCCACGCAACCAATCTAGCGGTTGAGGGCGTCTCCTTTCGAACGAATCGGGAACACGGGCGGATCGATGTCCTGCTGCAGCCCAGACCGCATGATGACCCACGCTACCAGGGACAGGTGGCGTGCCCAGGGCAAGGTATCCGACCTTCAGATTCCGGGCCTCAAGCCGCTCTGGATCGACTCACGGCGATGGAATTCAAAGTCCCAACCCGTTACGAATTCGTCGATGATGTGTATGTAACGAATGGCCTGCGCGGGTGGTACGAATGCAAGGTCTACCTGGCGTTTCCAGATAGTGCGCCAGCCGGCACTGACTGGTACCCCGCGGATCCGCTTCCACTCGACACGAATACCTTCCGCATTGTTCGCTCGCACCGTGAGCGTATTGTGCCCGTGGCACTGGCTGCATACATGAAGCGCACGCAGCACGCGCCGGTAGACCAGGGCTAGAAATCGGCAGCACCGTGCCTCGGCTACTTGCACATAGCCCTGAAGACGTGCTCGTAGCTGTCGACGTACGGGTACCCGCGAGATCCGATTGTACCGACACGCCTGCGCCTCGTTTTGTAAAGTTGCCACTCACAAAGCCTCACCTTTAGCGATGACTTCGCGGGCTCCTGATCTAGCGGTCGGGCATGCGCGAGACTCGCGCGTCGGCAAATGTCACGGTCTCTCCCACCGTGAGTCCACCGCCCCACACGACGGCCTGGAAGATCGCCTTCTTGGCCCCGTCCGGCACGACAACTCGGGTCGTCAAGCGGCGCCCACCGTCAACTGTCTGGAATACTCGCGTCGTGGTGCTGAAGTAGTAGGGATCCCGATCGCGAATGAACCCGAATCGCACGCGAACTGGTGCAAATCTGCCTGACGTCGCCAGCAGGCTGCCCTCAATGACCTCTCCACCGTGGACGTCGAAAGCAGCCGACGAGACCGACATCATCACATATTCCCTAAGCATCGAGACCTGGAGACCTCCGTGCGGCGTGAGTTGCGCCACGGGAGCGGCTGCCAGGCGAACAGAAGGCGGGCCACCCCCGTCAACACTGATATCGTTCAGCACCCAACCGGCTGGTGCCACACCGACCGCGGAACCTTCGGACGGCGCGAGGGTGTTCTTCAGAATCGGTTCCATCGGGCCACTGCGGAATGCCTCGGCCGGGACGAAATACCAGACCCACACGATCCCGATCACGGCGACGACCGCCAGCGCGCCAGTCGCTCTCTTCCGTAAGAGGTCGAGGAGTCCGGCCGAGCGAAGCAACAGAAACAGCGCGATCCCCGCAACCAGGAACAGGCCGATCGCCACCGCTTGCAGTGCGAGGCTAGACGTCGTGGTCCAGAAGTAATCGAGCATAAATGGTCCCTGGATGCTGCCAGCGACGTTGTTGAGGCCGAACCTGTCAAGCGGCACCTCGACTCCCATCAAGCCACGAACGATCAACAATGGATAGATACCAAACGGGGACACTCTCCAGTCAAACGCGCGGGGGATGACTTCGGGGCCAAGTCCGCCCCCAAGAATGCTCGCGTAGTAGAGAGGACTGACAATCGATCCAAGTGCCTGGACGTACACCGCGGCCACAATGACCACGAAGGTGGCGACCTGCTTCCGACGGCTTGCGCTGGACAGCCCTGCCAGAAAAGGAATGAGCCCCAGCAGGAGTAAGGGCTGGTAGATGAGGTCGTAGCGGCTGCCGAAGTCAAAAATTGACACCACGTGTCGCCCGAGCACGAGGGGGGCAAAATACGGCAGGATCAGCATGAGTATGACGACAGTGTCGCCGGGCGCCTTCAACTGAAACCGGCGCCAGCCGAACGTCGCAAGCAACAACAACGGGCAGTAAGGGAGAAGCCCGTCCAACGGAGACACGGTCCTCAACGCTATTTTCTGCCCAATGCCTTCGAAGAAATTCCACGTGTCGAGCGCGTACGCCGGAGAATTCCACATTACGCTGAAACTGAGCGGCAATGCTGCCACCCACAAGGCTACGACCGCTGCCGCTTTGGCGGAGAAGCTCTGCCACGATTCGTGGCGCCGATATTTCACGAAGAGCAGGTGCAACAACCACCCGGCCAGAAATACATGTGCGACCAATTTCGTCACCAGCGCACCCGCGACAGCCACCAGGAACCAACGAAACCACTTTTTTTTCCCGCTCAGGCTGTACTCGGCCAGGCACCAGAACGAGGCGATGACCGAAAGCGCCAATAATGGGTCAGCCGTATCTATTTTCGAGTGCGGCCATGCGGTGGTCCCGAAGCCGAACAGCAGGGTTAGGGCAACGGCTCCTCTTGGCGAGGCGTAAAGCCTCGCCAGGCGGAACACGACCCAGCAAAGTGCCGCCGACACGAAGACGTTAGACAGGCGCGCCGCAAGCGGATTGAACTCCGTGCCGAACAGAGCCCCTGCGGCCAGTCCGACGAGATAGAGCGGAAGCTCCACAAGAGAGAGGCCGAGGTGCTTCGTGGGCGCGACCAGTAGGCTGACGTCTCCGCCAACAATGGCTCTCATCTGGTCGTACGTAACCTTGCCGTCGATCGTGTAGAAGCCTTGATCAAACCCACCCAGACAGAAAGTCGCGGTGTAGAAGGACAGAAACAGCACCAGAATCAGCAGCTGCATGCGCCGCTCGTCGAGGCTGGTGATCCCCTTCACGCTGCCGACCGCTCCGGAAGGCCACGCGACCTCGAGCAGCGCCTGCACCCTGCGGCGCCGGCCGATCCACTCGCACAGCCACCAGGCCGTCCAGACCATCAGACCGCCCGCCACAGAAAGCGCGATTAGGATCCATTTCACTCGCTGCGGCCAGGCGGCCAACACTTCGATAAACGTTGCCGTAGTCGTGACGAACGGATCCCCGCCGACAGCCTCAACGCGAGTGATGTCGCCTACGACGCTCAGCGACGCAATCTGTGAGGTCGGCAGCAGAATCTGCGGAACTTCCGGCCCGGTCCACCGGCGCAGAGGGACGCCGTGCCACAGTAGATCCACGGCGTGGATCTCAATGATCGCCGGCGCGTATCCGAGATCGAGCCGCAACGCGGCTAGAGTCTCTCGTGGTGGCGTGAACGTTAGACCGACAGGATGACCGGTGTCCTGTAATTCGAGGGTCTCGGTCGCCTCCTCGTCGAAGAACGGATGCGAGATCGTCGCGTAGTACGCCTTATAGATTCCGGGTTGGGGTGCAATTACCGTCAGCCGGATACCCAGGTTCGTCGGCGCATTAATGGCAAGCACACTCGCGCACAAAGTAAACAGCAACGCTGCGGCGGTCTTGGCGTGCTCGCGGAACTGACGATGCAACGAAACGGCTCTTCGGCTACCTACCTCGTCCACCGACCCACCTGTCGAAGTACCGGACGCGAACCATTACCCAAATGGCAGGCACGAGGTGATGCCACCGGACTTTCTTATCAGCCTGACACTCCCGAGGTTTGTAACCAATGAGGACTTCCTCAATCTTCGCCTTACGCTCGCACAGGGTGCTCACAATCTCGAAGTCGAACGCTTTTCCGTAGCTCGCGATCGGATCCTTTCGAAGAGCCTCCGTTCGGTAGAGACGTGAACCGATAATATCGTTGAACTGTTTTCCGTACCAGTAGTTAATCAGGGCCGTCGTGATGAATGTGCCCAACCATCCTGGCCGATCTAGAACGAGGCGTAAGGCGCCTGGGCTGTTCTTCGACAGCCGTGACCCGAGCATCATATCGAGGTCGGCGGCTTCGGCCCGTTCGAGCAAGGGCTGCACGTACGATGAATCGTACTCGTCGTCGGCATGGTGAATGTAGGTGTAACGGCCTTTGGCGAGCCGGATGCCCGTCTCGACGGAATAAGCGAGGTCGAGGTTGCGTTCCTGTAGGATGAACGTCGTGTTGGGGTCCTTCAACTGGAACTCTCTGAGAACCTCCCGAGTCCCGTCCGTGGACCCGTTGTCGACGACGATCAGTTCCATCGAGTCCACCGCAATTCGCTTAGCTGACTCGTACGCCTTCGCGACGGTTTTATACTCGTTGAAGCTGGTCATTACGACCGTCAGTCGGAGGTCGATTTTTGTGGCGGTCATGATTTCTAGTTCGTCAAACTGTAACAAGCTATGCCAATGTCCACCGGGTCACCGGTCGACGCTTCAACCACGGAATGACTATAGGCCCCACTCCGTGAGCGAGGGAAAACATCTACCGTCGGCGATTACTTGATCCGGTCGGCTACACGCCACCGGCCGATTACGAAGCACGAAGTTATCACTCGCCTGCCGTAGCCTGAATCATTCAAGCCGCTCTCCGTCTCAGCACTGTTTAGTGTAATATTTACGGCAATAACTGATGTTAACGGTCGATCCTAAACTTGGTGCTATTCCGGTACCACTATTCATTCTAGACCTGGCCAATAACCACATGGGCAGTGTCGAGCATGGCCTGCGAATCGTGGATGAGTGTGCCAAGGTGTTGTCTGATCTGCCGTATCAGATTGCGCTGAAGCTGCAGTACCGTAATCTCGACACGTTTATTCACCCCGAGTACCAGCAGCGGCTCGACGTAAAATATATCAAGCGCTTTCAGGAAACCCGGCTGTCGGCTGATGACTATCGCCGGTTGAAGGATGCGATGGTCGACCGCGGGTTCCTGACGGCTTGCACTCCGTTCGACGAAGCGTCCGTGGATCTTGCGGCGGCCCATGAATTTTCGATCCTGAAAGTTGCGAGCTGCTCGTTCACAGACTGGCCTTTGCTCGAGCGGCTGGCGCTCGCGTCGACTCCGGTGATCGCGTCAACGGGAGGGGCGCGAATCGAGGACATCGATCGCGTAGTCAACTTCTTTGGGCATCGAGATCGGCCGCTCGCCTTGATGCACTGTGTAGCAGTGTATCCCACGCCGCCCGAGCACTTGGAACTGAATCAAATCGATCTCTTCCGCCGGCGCTATCCCGACTTGAGCGTAGGGTTCTCGACCCACGAGCCGCCGGGTGCTCTCGAGCCGATCGGGCTCGCTGCGGCGAAGGGCGCAACAATTTTCGAAAAACACGTCGGGGTGCCCACGACAGAGTTCGTCCTGAACGACTATTCGGCAACGCCGCAGCAGGTCAGGCCGTGGATCGAGGCCGCGGCTCGGGCCTGGGAAATGTGCGGCGCCGAGGGTCAGCGATCGACTGGAGGTGAGACGGAGACCGTGAGCCTGCAGTCCCTTCGCCGCGGCGCGTATCTCCGGGAACCGGTCGTCGAAGGGCAGCGAATCGACCCGGCGCAGGTCTTTTTTGCCATGCCGGCTCAGCCAAATCAGCTGGCGGCAAATGATTTCTCAAAATACCTGCAGCTCATGGCCCGCCGAGACATTGCCGCGAACGCCCCGATCCTGACGGAGTCCGTGGACCTCAAGAACAACCGTGACAGCGTGTATGCGATCGCCAGCGCGGTCAAGGACTTATTGGCCAAGAGCGCGGTCGCCGTGCCGCGCCGCGCGGATCTGGAGATTTCGCACCATTACGGCCTCGAGCGCTTCCATGAAGTGGGGCTGACACTCTTCACCGTCGTCAATCGGGAGTATTGTAAGAAGCTAATGGTGCTCCTACCGGGGCAGCGGCATCCGGAGCAGCACCACAAGATCAAGGAAGAGACGTTCCATCTGCTCTACGGCGACCTGTCCGTCTCCCTGGACGGCCAGCGGCAGGATTGCCGGACCGGCGAAGTACTCACGGTCGAACGGAACGTGCGACACGAATTCTGGAGCACCGAGGGCGCGGTGATCGAAGAGGTCTCGTCAACGCACGTTGGCTCCGACTCTTACTACACTGATCCGGCAATCATGGCCAACGGTCATCGCAAAACGCTGTTGACCTACTGGCTCGACTAGCCGTACTCGGTGACTCGGCTAGCCGCACCGGTGGCCATGTCTCTAACCCTCCCGGCGGGCGCTGCATGATGACCCTAATCTGGGACGTCGATGACGTCCTGAACAACCTGATGGGCCAATGGTTTGAGACGGTGTGGCAGCCAACCCACCGCGATGTGAATCTTCGGTACTCGGACCTCAGCGTGAATCCGCCGCATGAAATACTCGGTGTGCCTCTCACTGACTATCTGGAATCGCTCGACACCTTTCGCCGCGAGCGCTACGCCGTGCAGGAACCGCTTCCGGAAGTCCGCGAATGGTTCCAGGCGCACGGCACTTCCTGCCGTCATGTCGCACTGAGCGCTGTGCCGGTCTCATGCGCGTCCTTCACCGCTGAATGGGTCTTCCGGCATTTCGGAGTCTGGGTACAAACCTTCGCCATTGTGCCGTCGCCGAGAGACGCCGTCAGCGACACGGCCCGACCAAAAACTAAAGCCGAGTACCTGCAGTGGCTGGGTCACGGTGATGTGTTAGTAGAAGACAATGACCAGAACCTCAAGGCCGCCGTCGAACTTGGTCTGCGTGGTGTCGCAATTCCTCGCCCCTGGAACCAGGCGCGCCACCAGTCCTTGCGGGCCGCGCTGATCCAACTGACAGACCTTGTCCACGGCGGCGAGCGTCCCTTTTTCACGGTATAGCGACTCATGATTAAAGTGTCTGATTACGTCATCTCCTTCCTGGCTTCCATCGGCGTACGTCATGTGTTCCTCCTGCCCGGTGGTGGGTCGATGCACTTGGTGGATTCCGTCGGGCGTGACACGCGTCTGAGCTATGTCGTCAACCTACACGAGCAGGCGAGCGCGATTGCCGCGGAGGCGTACGCTCAGGGCACGAATCACCTTGGTGTCGCGCTCGTCACGACCGGCCCAGGCGGGACCAACGCAATCACTGGTCTCGCGGCAGCCTGGCTCGATTCGACACCCTGTCTGTTCATTTCGGGCCAGGTGAAGCGGGAGGACCTCACTGGCACCCGCGGCGTGCGCCAGTTTGGATTTCAGGAACTGCCCATCGTCGACATTGTGACGCCTATTACAAAGTACGCCATCACCATCGTCGAACCGGCAAGCATTCGCTTTCATCTCGAGAAAGCCTATTCTCTGGCTACCGTCGGCCGGCCCGGGCCGGTCTGGGTCGACATTCCCCTCGACGTGCAGGGCGCACTGATCGACGAAAGCACGCTTGAAGGTTTCACGGCGCCAACGATCACCGAAACTTCCGTCGACATGGTCGAACCCGTGACTCGCGCACTCGAGTTACTCAGCGCATCCGAACGCCCTGTCGTGCTAATCGGTAACGGCGTGCGCCTAGCCAAGGCCGAGCGTGAACTGGCGGCAGCAATCGAACGCCTCGGCGTACCCGTCTTAACGACCTGGAAGGCGCTCGACCTGATTCCCGAGGACCATCCGTTCTACGTGGGGCGCCCGGGTGGCGTTGGTCAGCGGGCGGCGAACTTCGCCCAACAAAATTCGGATTGGCTGTTATCGATTGGCGCGCGGCTTGATCTGGGCCAGACCGGCTACAGTCACGAACGCTTTGCAGCGCACGCGCGCAAGATTATTGTCGACGTCGATCCAGCCGAGATTCGCAAGTTGAATATGGTGGTGGACGTCGCCGTGGTCGCCGACGCTAAGCGGTTTTTAACAGCGCTACTGTCAGAGCTGGTAGGCCTGGCTCCCTGCGATCGGTCGGACTGGATGAGCCGATGTCAGGCATGGAAGGTCCGCTATCCGGTCATCCTTCCCCAATACTGGGAGGAATCGTCAGGGGTCAACCTGTACGCGCTGGTTGATACATTCAGCGAAGAGTTACAGGACGGCGATGTCTTCGCACCTGGCAGTTCAGGGGCCTGCAGCGAGGTCGCGATGCAGGCCTTCCGGATGCTACACCGAGTACGGGTCTTCAATTCCGAAGGCCTAGGTTCGATGGGCTTCGGCATTCCTTCGGCTATCGGCGCCTGCCTCGCGTCGGGAGGCTGTCGAACGGTCTGCCTCGATGGTGACGGCGGTTTCTGGATGAACATCCAGGATCTCGAAACTGTTGTACGACTGAACCTTCCGGTGAAGTTCTTCGTGCTCAACAACAATGGGTACGGGTCCATCCGTTCAACTCAGATGACGCATTTCGGCGGCACACTCGTCGGATCTGGTCCGGAAAGTGGTCTGACACTACCCGACATCCGCTCCGTCTGCGGCGCGTTTGGCGTCAAAACCTTCTACCTAGACTCGCAAGCGGACTTGCGCGCGAAGGTTCACGAGATTCTCGCGTCTGACGGCCCAGCTGTCTGTGAAGTGCTCGTCTCGCCCAATCAGATGACGGCACCGCGCCTGTCCTCGCGCAGGCTGCCGGATGGGCGCATGGAATCAAGTCCACTGGAAGACTTATGGCCGTTTCTCGATCGGGACGAGTTTCGTGCCAACATGCGTGTGTCGGCTAAGGACGGCGACAAGTAATTGTCTTGCGCTTGGCGGGTGGCATCTACCCGGCGATGTGGCCCGTTCCAAGAAGCAGCGGCACGATTGAATCGTGACAGTGCGGCAAGATCGTCCCCTGATGAAACTCTTCGTGGCCAACAACGACGAGTATGCGTCCATCCGTTCCGCGTGGTAGGACCTGTGGAATGCTGACAGCAGGAATCGATCTGACCGCGGCAAGAATCAACCAGGCCGGCACGGGGCGCTATATTCGCGGCCTGCTCGAAGGCTTTCGCCAGTCCAACCTGCCTGAGCCCATGGGTTTTGAGTCACCAGCGTGGACGACCCGGAAGCCCGGTGGCCGATTGGCCGGCCGCATCCAGGCGCTCTACAGGGATGTCTTGTGGACGCCCGTTCAGTTGCCCCGAAAAGCGGTCCGAGCCGACATCGACGTGTTGCACATGCCGGCGAACGTCGCGGCGGCGGCGAGCTCCTGTCCGCAGGTGGTTACGATTCTCGACACGACGGTTTTCGACCAGGGACACAGTTTTAAACGCTGGCATCACATGGTAACTCGTGCAGGAATGTGCCGGGCCGCCCGCCACGCCTCGGCTATTCTGACGATTTCAGAGTTTTCTCGCGGTCGGATCGCCGCGGTATTAGGAATCCCGCTTGACCGCATAACGGTGACGTATTGCGGCTGCGATGCGTCGTTCCGCCGTTTGACCGACCGTCAACGGGAGCATGAACGCGCACGGAGTGGGTGGGACGAGTTTATGTTGACTGTCGGCACGATTGAGCCACGCAAGAACCTCCGGACATTGCTCCGCGCGTATGCGCTGATGCGGCGTGAGGGCTATCGAGGGAGCCTAATCCATGCCGGCCCAAAGGGGTGGAAGTCTCGTGACCTCGATCCATTGCTGAGCGAGTTGAACCTTCGGGATCATGTGCGATTCCTCGGCCTCGTCCCGGATAAGACGTTGGTCCTCTTATACAATTTAGCGACTGTGGTTGCCTATCCGAGCCTGATGGAAGGCTTCGGTCTTCCGGTTCTCGAAGCGATGGCTTGCGGGGCGCCGGTGGTGGCTGCGACAGGCTCGTCACTTGAGGAGGTGGGCGGCGAAGCAGCCATCTACGCCGCGCCGACCGACGTCGAAGCCCTAGCCGATGCGCTGTTACACGTCGCCTCTTCACCGGCGTTACAGGCGTCGATGGCAGCGGCCGGTCCGCTGCGGGCTACGCAATTTTCGTGGGCCGAGTGCGCGAGGCGGACGCAGACCGTCTACGAGCAGGTGGTGTCGTGAACCGCGGCCGGCCTCTTGATGCCGCCGATAACAGCGAGGGGTTGTGCGGTTGTCTCCCTGAGGAAGGACATCGTTGAGCACGAACCTCTACGACCGCTACACGTCCACGCACATGCTGGCCGATGGGAATCCGGAGGCGCTACTGGCTTGGAGCAGGCGGTACTTCCAGAGCGTCATCTTGCCACACGTGCCCTCCGACCCGAAGACCAATATCTTGGAATGCGGCTGCGGCTACGGCCGGAACATCAGAGCCTTACGCGCCGCTGGCTATTCGCGGGTCACGGGTATCGACGTCAGCGAGGAACAGGTACGCTACGCTAGGGAACAATTCGGACTCGACGACATTCACCAGGTCGATGCCTGTACGTTTCTCAGAGAGTCCGATGCGGTCTACGATGTCGTCCTTCTCCTGGACGTCCTCGAACACCTCGAAGTCGAGACGACTGTGGAGTGGCTGCAGTTGATCCGCTCGCGGCTGAGCCGATCCGGGAAGGTCATCATCCAGGTACCGAACGCTCTTTGTCCGATGAATCTGTACCGATACCTCGACGTCACCCATTATCGAAGCTACACAGACCGGAGCATGGCGCAGACGCTCCGGCTGGCTGGTTTCTCACAAATGACATTTTACGGAATTCCTCCGCTTCCGGTTGGACTAGGAGGCTCACTGCGACACGTACTGTGGCGCGTCTTCCTGCACCCATCCATCCGTGCGTTCATGTGGGCTTGCCATGGGTCCATTGCCGGGACGATCTTCACCGGCAACCTACTGGCCGTCGTCAGTGCAGACTGAACAAGGTTCTGATGCGATGCGTCCACAACCCCTTTGTGCCGAAGTGGCCCTGCCCACGTTTCGCCTGACGGTCGCGGTCCCCACCTACAACCGTCCGCGCTTACTCCACCAAGCGCTCGCCAGCATTCAGGAAGCCTGCCGCAGGACCACGATGCCCGTTGAGGTCCTCGTCGTCGACAACGCTAGCCCGGACGATACCCGCGAGGTAGCGCAGCGGTACGCTGGAGTTATTCCTGACTTTCGCTACGAATGTCAGGATTCGAACATCGGTGGCGAGGCGAACTTCTTCAGCTGCATCGAAAAAGCCAGCGGCGCTCATGTGTGGGTCGTCGGCGACGACGACGTCGTGGAGCCTGAGTCGGTGAAAGCGATTCTCAGGATGCTATCAGAGGGCGCCAACGCAGTCGTCGTAAATTATTCGGTCTGGTCGTCCGATCTTCAGATGTGCTCGAAACGCGCGTTCTTCGCCGAGTCTGGTAACAAGGTCTTCGAATCGGTCGACCGCGTCCTCGAAACGTGTGGCGGAGGACTCGGGTTCACAGCAGCTGTGGTACTGAACAGGAACCAAGTGCTCAAGAATAGCCGTGAAGGGTTCATGCGGTACGCCGATGTTGGACTATCGTTTCTCGACAGCGCGTATCGCAGTCTCGTCGGAACAAGGGTGGCGTACCTTGCTGTGCCCCTGGTCAAGAACCGTGGCAACAACTCGCGAGATCTGTGTCTGGGGACTGTTGGCTGGTCATCTGAGACTTGGAATCGCGTGTTTGTAGTCGGCATTCACCAGGTTCTGTCTGGACTATCAGGACAAGGATATTCCGACCGAGCCGTGCGCCGAGCACGGGACATCTCGGTCCGGTTATACATTCCGGAACGGCTGAGGCTTCTTCGCCGGATCCGCGAACCATGCCGGACAACGGTTAAGTGTCTCTTGCAGAACGTGTACGACGTGCCCTCGCTGTGGACACATGCGCTGCCGATGTTCCTTGTCCCTAGGGCTGTTCTTCGCATTACGCCTTGGCTGCGACAGTTCCGGCAACGACACAACACGCCACGCCACGACGTGCCAACTTCGCCGCCTCGGCCAAAATCATGAAGACGAAGATGAAGATCGGTGTCGACGCGAAGTGGTATTTCGATGATCTGCCAAGTGGTCGCGTGTGGACGCGCGGGATCACGACGCGATTTAAGGCCGCGGCAGCCGATCAGAATTGGACGTTTTTCTTCCGCCGCAGCGATCGCGTGCATTCGTCTGACGTGCCGCCCTGCGACCAGGCAGTGTTCGCGTCGGCCGGCTGGAATTTGTTATCGAACGTGCTCGTGCTACCTCGACATGTTTCCAGCCTTGGACTCGATGTCCTCCTCACGAATTACTTTGCCGTACCCGCCCGTGTCCCGCAGGTCACTGTGGTCTACGATATTATTTTCGAGTCGAATCCGGAGCTCTTCACCCGGCGGGAACGTGCGTATCTGTCGTGTATTAAGCCCCTTCTCAGGTCGGCCTCGCTCGTCGTGACGATTTCCGAACAATCACGATTGCAGCTCGCCCGGTTCGGTTATCTGAGTCGGGAACAGGAATGTGTCGTCGTGCCGCCCGGCATCGATCGACGGTTCCTTGAACCCATTCCAGCGACCGACATCAGTAGGGTTCACGATCGCTACGCGCTTCCGGCTCGTTTCGTGTTGTACGTCGGCCGATTGAATACGCGAAAGAACATCGGGAAGCTGATCGCGGCGATGGCGCAGATCAAGGATCGATCTGTCCAGCTTGTCCTCGCCGGCCGGGCCGAGGGGGCGACCGAGAACTACGCGGCCCTAGCGGCTCAACTGGGCCTGGCGGATCGAGTGCAGTTTCTGGGCAGCGTGCCCGACGAAGACCTGGCGTCGCTCTACGCATCGTCCGCGGCTTTGGCGTACCTGTCTGAGCATGAGGGATTCGGGCTCCCGGTGGTTGAGGCGATGGGCGTCGGCGTTCCGATCGTCGCCGCCGAGACGTCGGTCGGACGCGAGGTGTATGGCGACGTACCGTTCTACGTTGCCATATCGGACATCGGCGAAATCGCGCGTACGCTTGATGACGTGCTGGCGGAACCGCATGGTCTCGGTCCTCGGCTCACAATAGGCCAGCACCGCGCCGGGACGTATACTTGGGATCGCACAACCGCATCGCTGATCGATGTACTCGTCGCGCAGGGCGCACGGTCGCCGCGCGCTGGCGGGGCGCACTGAGGAGGTCCTTCTGAGCGAGATTTCCACGGTCATACCGCTCGGTCGCACGATGTCGCGGTCACGCCGGACGGTCGGGTCTCCAACGGGCTTGCTGATTCTGCTGGCACTTGGTGCCGCGCTCAGCGGCGCGAGCATCTCGATCGCCGGACGTGCTGTACGGCTCGACCAGGTTGCAAGTCTACTCCTCGCGGTTCGGCTGGCAACGGAGCTTCTGTTTGGATTTCGTCGTCTGTTCATCGACGGTGCGACAGTCGCACTCGGTGGGTATTTCGCGGTCACCGCGTTTAGCAGTCTGACGGCGCCCGATCCGTCGAACAGCATCCTCCAGACGGGGAACATCGCCGTCCTCGGGATCATCTATGTCTGGCTGATCAATTTCCTGGATAGCCCGACGGTGTTCAATCGGTTCGTTCGTGTCAATTTCATGGTCGCGATCGGTGCGATTGGCTTCGGCGTAGTCGTCTATCTAGCCGCGCTCGTCGGCGTGAGCGATGTTCTTTCACCTATTGGATTCTCCGAGTCGGTAGGCTACGGCGCGCACGGCACGATGCGTGAGCCGAACATCTTCGGCAGTTATGCCGCCTTGTTCTTCGTGCTAGGGCTGACGACCGTGGCCGGTCGATCATCGCTTCCCGATCTGAAACTGACGTCGCGTCTACGTTTGGTGTCTGGCATAGGGCTGGTGTTGAGCTTTACGCGGGCCTCATGGGTCGGCGCGCTCGCGGTCGTGCTGCCCCTTCTCATCGGACTGCGTCGCCGTCTGCGATGGAGCCGGATTATGGCGCTGGCGGGAAGCGCCATCCTAGCGGTCTCGATTGCCGCGTCACCGCTTGTACCCGAGAACTACCTCAAGTTTAAAGTGCAGAATCTTGTCAACTTCAACACGAGCTCGGCGGCCGGCCGCCTCGCTATTTGGGACAAGGCCCTCACGGAGTCTGTGGAACGTCCTTGGTTTGGCTGGGGATGCTACAGCTACGGAGACAAGAACGCCGAGCCAGGCACCCCTCGCGCGCTGCGACCGTGGATAGGAAATTTCGCCGTCACGGCGCTGCATGATAGCGGAATTATCGGGACAAGCCTCCTCTTTCTGTTTCTTGGCATCAACCTCATTGGTGGCCTGCGCGCATCTAGGCAGCTGTGGTCGATCGAGCCGACCTCCTCCGTCCGGCTTGTCGGCCTCGTATACGGCGTCGTCGCGCTCCTCATTGCGTTTCTGGCGACGACGGGTTTCTCCTACGGCTACCCCTGGATCGCACTTGGCCTGATTGGCGCGTACCGACGGCGCGCGCGACAGTTGCTGCGCAGGCGCCGCTTGACCGTGGGTGACAAACTCGCCCTCGAATCGCCGCCTCTGACGGCATGAGCACGGACGGTCTACTTCTCTCCGTGTGCGTGATGACCTACAACCGGGTCGAGACGCTTGAGGACTCGCTGCACTCGCTTCTTCCGGACATCGAAGCTGATCCCCGGGCGGAGATCGTCATCTGCGACAATGCGTCGAGTGACGGCACGCGCGAGTATTGTGCGCGGTTCGTTGCCGAGCACCCGTGCGTGCGGTACCACCGGAACACCGAGAACGGCGGCTTTGACGGCAACGTGGTGACCTGCATCGCCCAGGCACACGGCCAGTTTCTCACGTTCTTCTCGGACGACGACGTCGCGTTGCCGGGAACATTCACGCGCGTTCTCCAGGAGCTGCAAGAGACGACTCCGACCGTGCTCTATCTCAACCACTACGCGTTCAAGGGCACCGATCCTCGGGACGGCGATCTCTGTAAAATGCCGGTCAGAGATGAGATCTTCACCGACGGCCGGATGTTCTTCCAATTCGCAGGTCTCGGTTTCCTGTCGGCCTTGACTGTCAATACGGCCGCCGCGCGGAAGTACGTGACTGCCGCCAAGATGGGGCCCGGCCAGGCACACCTCGATGTCGTCTCCCGCGTGTGCTTCTTCGAGCCCGGACCGTTTCTCTTCCTGGGATCCGTGGCCGTTCCGGCCAGGGTGTCAGTCGCCTGGGATGACGGATGGCTGCGAGCCGGTGCGCTTGAGGAAACGCGGTTCTATCAAGGGTTGGCCGATGACGGCCTGCTCGACTCGTCGATCGTTCACAGGCGGGTGCGGTTGACCATCATCCGTAACCTCTTCGGCCTTGTGGTGGCCAATAAGTGCCTTGGCGACAACCAGGCATTAAAAGCCCTGCGCGGTAACCTCGTCCAAGTGTATGGGCGCTACTGGCAGTTCTGGGTACTCGTCGCGCCCGCGCTCGTGATTCCGCGCGCGGTGCTGCGCCCGCCGTACCTGTTGGCACGGTTCTGTCTTCGGCCCTTCCGTCAGCTTCGCTTCCGTTAGCCCAGTCTAGTCGTGTTGCTTCATGTATAAGCGTGTCATCGCCCTACTCGGTCTCAATAGAGCCATTTCCTACAGCCTGATTAGTAAAGTGTTCTCTGCCGTGGCGCAACCGGCAGCCTTGTACTTTATCGCCTCATCGCTATCGGCAGTGGAACAAGGGTACTACTACACGTTCTACAGCGTCCTAGCCCTGACGATTTTTCTTGAGCTTGGACTTGGCGTGGTGATCACACATTTCGCCAGCAACGAGTTCGGTACCCTCCAGTGGACGGCCACTCGATCACTCGAAGGAAACGACCTCGCCCTTAGTCGTCTGTTGTCCATTCTCAGAAAGTCGATGAGCTGGTACGGCGTCCTCGTGTTTCTCTCAATGGCGGGGCTCGTCCCGGTCGGCCTTTATCTCTTTAGCTCGCAGGCAGGCCAGTCCGACGTCAACTATTTTTGGCCGTGGATTCTGCTGATCATGGCCTCGGCCATCGGCACGTGGCTGATTCCCCTCCAGGCGGTTTTGGGCGGCACAGGTCGGATCGCTGACTTGCAGTGGATCAGGTTTATCCAGAACCTTGCAGGGAGCACTGTCCTTTGCGGTTCGTTGGCATTCGGAGCGCGTTTGTACGCGCCGGCGTTCATGTTGTTCACTCAGGACGTGGTGTTCATCGTGTGGTTCGTCGTAGCTTTCCGTGGCCTGATTGTACAGGCCGCAAAATTCCGACCGTCCAGCGACACAGCTGTCGTGTCATGGCGGAGTGAGATCCTGCCGATGCAGTGGCGGGTCGCGCTCAGTTGGCTTTCGTCCTACTTCATCAGCTATACGGCAAACCCATTGCTCTTTGCCTATCGAGGCGCAATCGAGGCCGGCCAGATGGGCATGTCACGGTCCATTGCCGATCTGGTCGCGGGCGTAGGCCTACCGTGGATCAGTACGCGTTCAGTCACCTACGGTGTCTACGTGAGCCGCGGCGATTACACGTCGCTCGACCGTATTGCGCGACGAAGCACGCTGCAGGGGATGGTTATGGCAAGCTGCGCAGCGGCGGCGGCCATCGTCGGCGTCGTGGGGGCAAGATACTTCGCTCCTGAACTGGTCACGCGGATCCTGCCGCTGCCGGCCATCATCATGCTTATGGTGGCGACCGTCGGGGCGCTGGCCGTGAATTCCATGGGCGAATACCTGCGGGCGCACAAGTGCGAGCCGTATCTCTACATGAATCTTGTCCTCGCCGTCGTCGTGATGATCGCTAACGTCGTGACGGCCAGGTACTTCGACGCCACGACCATGGCGGTTGTCTACACGATCGTGACGGCTCTCATCGGCTGGCCTTTCTCAGCTTACGTCTTCGTGACCAGACGCCAAGAATTTATGCGCCGGTCCGTCACCGCTTCCAAGCCAACCAAATGACGCGCTATCGACCCAAGTGGATACTGGAGACAAGCGAATGAATACGTCTCGACCACTCCTGAGCGTCTGCGTTCCGACATTCAATCGCAGTGCTCTACTCTCGCGATCCCTTCAATCCGTCTACGACGAATGTCCTTCGGACCGGGTTGAAATTATCGTGCTGGATAATGCATCTTCGGACAAGACCGCACAGGTCGTCGAACAGGCCCAACAAGCCGACCCGCGCATCCAATATGTCAAGAACGACGTCAATCTTGGTCTAGATGGCAATATTATCAAGGCCATTGCGACCGCGTCCGGAAACTATGTGTTCCTGTTCTCAGACGATGATGTCCTGCTGCCAGGGAGCGGGGCCGCGATCCTCTCGGCGATCGAGTCCTCCACGCCGTCGCTCCTCTACCTAGACCACGCGGGTGTTTGGGATGACGAAGACCCACGCACCGTGCTCACTCAGCGAAGCGATTTTCACGCGAAGAACGATATTTACGCCGACGGCTTCTCGTTTCTCTATGACCTGCTACTGGAACACAATTCGGCTCTGGTCTTCTTGGCAAGCGCCGCGCAAATCGCCACCAAAGTGCTGCCGGCATATGAGCGGCAGGGGTTTGAGCGGGGGTACGCGGGTTCCGCGATCGCGTACCAAGTGGTTCTCGAAGCCAAGGGGCCGTTCGTTCGGGTCGGCCATTGCTGTGTCGCCGTAAGGAACTCTCTTAACATCTCGTACAACCCGGTCTACTCCAGCCATCTCGATCCCTTGCGCCAGTACAAGATGCTACGTTCGCGTGGTTTATTGACGCGGGCGCAATTGTCGAAGCTGATGCGAAAACGGATCTGGGGTGTCAGGGACAACCTGATCCTAGCTCTGCGCTGTGCGAAGGACCCACGCTACAGCGCGGTCGAGCGAAGGCTCATCTGGAAGGAGGGATGGCGCTACTGGCGCTTCTATGTCTACCTCGCCCCGATCGTGACTTTGCCGCGGTGGATACTGTGCCCGATGTATCGCCTCGGCCAGCACGTGCTGCGCACGTACGAACGATCACGTGGCATACAGCGTCGCGTACTTGGAAAGACCCCATGATGTCGACGGAGTGTCGCTGAGGATTGTGTGAACCACTGCACAGAGAGAGCTATATGCGGGTCGGAGTAGTCGGATCTCGAGGCTATCCGTACGTGTACAGCGGTTACGAGACGTTTGTACAAGAGTTGGCCGAAGGACTTGTCCGGCGGGGGCACACGGTGACTGTCTATGCGCATCGTGAACTCTATGGTGAGCGGCCAGCGGTCGTGAACGGGGTCCGGGTGGTATACATTCCTGGTGTCCGATCGAAAACGCTCAGCCAGCTCACGCATAGCGGCCTGGCGACGCTTCACGCGTTGGCCAAGCCACAGGATGTACTGCTTTTCGTAAATTCCGCGAATGGGCCGTTGGGTGTGTTGACGACTCTGATGCGTCAGCGAACGGCCATCAATGTTGATGGAGTGGAGTGGCTTCGTCCCAAATGGAAAGGGCTTGGCCGCATCTACTTTCGATGGGCATCGAGGCAGGCCACGCGATGGTTTGACGCCGTGGTGTCCGATTCGGTACGGATGAGTGAGATTTACCACCAGGAATTCGACGTAGCACCAACGACAATTGCGTACGGCGCACATGTGCCGACGAAATACGACGTACGGGCGTTGGATCGCTGGGGCCTGCGGCCCGGCGATTACTATCTCGTCGTGGGGCGGCTGATCCCTGACAATAATCTCGATGTGATTCTTGAGGGCTTCAAGAGAACGGCCACGACACGAAAGCTAGCGATCGTTGGTGATGTGCCATACGGGGATGAGTATGCGAAGCGGTTGCGGGCAACGTCAGACCCGAGACTTGTGTGGTGCGGCTATGTCCGGGACCGTGTCGTCCTCGACACGCTTTACGCTCATTCGTATGCGTACTTTCATGGGCACGGCTACGGAGGGACCAACCCCACGCTGCTTGAGGCCATGGCTGCCGAGTGTGCGATTCTGGCGATCGACACGGTGTTCAGCCGCGAAGTGCTCGGCGACGAGGCTTGCGGCTGGTTCTTTGCCAGGACCGGTGTTGGGGTCGCTGGCCTTATCGAAATGGCTGAGGCTAGGCCGGCTGATCTCAAGGGAGCCGGCGAGAGAGCTCGGGCAAGGGTTGTTACGAATTACAACTGGCCGGCAATTGTGGACAGTTACGAACAGCTCTTTCATCAGCTCATGGTTAAATAACGGCGTGTCGCGGTCTTACTGTTCACACCAAATCAACAGAATTCCCAACGGGTTAGGAGCCGGCCCACGATGAGACCGCACAGTCCGCTTAGTCGAAGACTGTTCCTGCTTGACCTGGCCATGGCGGCGGTGGGCTTCCACCTGGGAACTCTCGTGCGGCAAGCACTCCCGTGGGGCTTTGCAGCGTTGTCTTCAGACATTCCCTTCCCACCGCTCATGGTTTACGGGATCGTCATATTCAGCTGGTCGGTTGCGCTGCTCGTGCAGGGTGTGTACGAGCCTGAGCGTGTGGTTCGTTGGCACCAGGAAACGACGAGGCTGATCACTGCATCACTGATGGCGACGATCCTCCTCGCCGGGGTGCTCTATCTTACGAGGACTGAACTCTCGCGCCTCCAGTTTGGTTACGCCTTAATAATTACCCTGGTCCTGTTGTTGGCCGTCCGGTACGTCGTACGCACGTGGCACAGACTGCTAGGTTTCAACGACCAGCAAGCCGGTGTTCGAATTCTTGTGATCGGTACGGGTAAACTCGCCGAGCAGGCAGCCACGGTGCTTGCTACCTACAAGCGCTGGGGTTACAGATTGATCGGTTTTCTTGATGACGCTGCCGAGACAGTTGGCCGCACAATTCCCAGCGCACCGACACTCGGCCGGATCGATGCTGTCGAAGAAATTGTCAAGCAGCATGACATCGGCGATGTCTGGATCGCCCTGCCAGTCCAGGCGCACGAACAGGTGCGGAGCGTGGTTAAACGCTTAGCCGCGCTACCTGTACGTGTGCACATTGTGCCCGACTACTTTCCATTGGCATTGATCAGCGCGACTCCTAGGGATTTCGGTGGCCTACCGGTGATTGCTCTTCGCGATCCTGTTATCGTGGGCATGCCTCGCCACGTGAAGAGAGCGTTCGACATCTTGGTCAGTCTCAGTGTGTTGGTGCTGACTGCGCCGATTTTGGCGATAGTAATGGCCCTAATCCGATTAGACTCCTCAGGTCCGGCGATGTTTCGTCAGGATCGTGTCGGTGAGAATGGTCGGATCTTTCGGATGTTCAAGTTTCGGACCATGGTGGTTGCCGCTGAAGAACTCGACCGGCACTTCGAGCAAGAAACCGACCTAGCCGCCATTCACCACAAGCGACGTTCCGACCCGCGCGTCACCAGAGTTGGGCGTCTGCTTCGACGCTATAGCCTAGACGAATTGCCTCAACTGCTTAATGTATTCCTGGGTGAGATGAGCTTGGTCGGGCCGCGACCAGAGTTGCCCTGGCTGGTTGCAAAGTACGATTCGTGGCAACGCCAGCGACTCGCCGTGCCGCAAGGCATGACCGGTTGGTGGCAAGTGACAGGGCGAAGCGACAAACCGATGCACCTGCACACCGACGAGGATCTATATTACGTCTACAATTATTCACTCTGGCTCGACCTGCAAATCCTTGCCAAGACAATTACGGTTGTTGTGAAAGGTAAGGGTGCTTTTTGACGCCAGCTCTCGCGAAACTGGTCCTCGCGGAGGCCGTGCTCTCACCTGGCTCGCTGCTCGGCAGCTACATGGCACCAGCCTCTTAGCTGGCGTAGTGCCAGTCTGGAGCCTCCTGTGCTTAATGGAGCGGGTCCTGCTGGTCTCGCACCGAATTGAACTAGTGTATCGCCTGTCTGCTAGTAACGGCTGATCGTTCGCTCGCTGTCTCGATCGTCGCCTTAAAAGATCCATGCTTGTCCTTGCCGAAGGGCACGACGCTAGTGCCTGACATCGCGTAGTGTTTTGTGATCGGTTCCCTGGCGCGGACTCCACCAGTCGATTGTCCGCAGGGGTTCCTTGCGGCGTGTGCTTGAGCCTGATCGTCGTCAACTCGGCTGAGATCCACGGGAGAATGCCGTCCAGCCCACCTAGTGATGACGTAGCGCCTGTGGTACCATTTGTTCGCTACGTTTCTGCGGTATGAGGAGCACGCGTGAGCTACGATAACCAACCGACACAACGTGATGACGAACGCCTTATTCCGTGGAATGTTTTTCTCGCGGTATGGACAGAATACCGTCGACTGATCGTGGCATGGTCTTTTGGCCTGACTGTCGCCGTCGCAGCCATAGGCGCCGTATACCTCTTCTGGCTTCAGCCCACTCGTAGCGTCTCTACGCTTAACTTTCGACCGACTTTCACAGGGGCGGGGAACGACCTGTACCCGAACGGGCTCGTGTTTTCGGCGTCGGACATCGCCGCCCAGCCGATCTTGGACAACATCTACGAAACGAACAGCATTGAAGACTATTGCCCGCGCGAGGTGTTTCGAGGGAGCTTTTTTGTCGAGCAGTCGTCGAGCCAGGCACAGTTCCTTGAATTGGAGTACGCAGCTCTTCTCAGCAACCAGGGTCTCTCGACTGTCGACCGGGGGCGCCTGGAGTTGGAGTATGACGCGAAGTACGACGCCCTACCTTTGCAATACCGTCTGACGTACGTGCATCCCCCAGAGTGCGCGACGATTCCTCACGTCCTAGTTGCCAAGTCTCTGGCGGACGTGTTGTCTACCTGGGCATCGGAAAGTGAAACAAAGCGAGGCGTACTCGCTATACAAGTTGCAGTTTTATCACCCTCAATAATGGACGTTGGCGAGGGACTAGGGTCGTCGTTGCGTTTTCTCCGAGCTGATTTACTACGCACGTCACTGTTGAGGATCCTTGTCAACGTCGAAGAGGTTCGGCGGCTGCCAGGGTCCGACGTGGTACGTGTGGCATCGGCCGCAGGAGGGTTTGCGGAGATCCACGCCAAACTGACCGACCTCGTTGAGTCGGTCGTCGAGCCACTTGTTATCAGTACGGGACGGTCGATGAGCACAGAAGCCGCTGCCTTTATAGCCGAAAACATCGCGACGGCCGAACGCGCACAAACGGCTGCACAGGGACAGTCTGCCGCATACAGAGACGCCCTGCGTGAGTACTCCGGTGTCGCCCTGAGCGCAGAGGCCGATCGGGCCTCCAGTATGGCGGCTAACACGAGTTCCAGTGATATGCAGACGCTGCAGCCGCAAATCGACCGTACGTTCATCGATCGGATCGTCGAGATGACCGAGGGCAGTACCACGTTCAGGCAGGAATTGACGGAGGCGATGGTCAACCGGACCGTGCTGGCGGTGAACTCGGAGGAGCGCGCCAACTACTACCGGCAGCTGCTGAGTTCAATGACCGGGTCGAGGCAAGGCCAGGGTGCCGCCGAGGACTTGGACGCTCGCCTAGATCAGGTCGTCGACCAGGGCAAGGGGCTCATCAGACAATTCAACGAACTCTACCTTGAGTTTTCGCAAATATCGTTACGCACGGCGTCGGCGTTGTACCAAACGGAGTCGCCGGTCTTCACTCAGATCTTGCGCAACTTCACTATGCGCACTTATGTGATGGTCGTCGCTGGAACGTTCTTCTCCATACTCTTTCTCGCATTTACCGTCTACCTGATTCGTAACTTGATAAAGACTGCCTCACCGGTTCCGTAGATTTCAGCGGCAAGCCGCTTTTGCGTCGGGTGTATCTTCCCAGATAGTACATCGCTAAGACTTCACGATGAAATCGCTCTGGTAAGAAAATTGCCGTCGTCTTGTTCCTAACCGAATCGTTGCACGTACTGATATTCGTGCGTTTTCAGCCCAATGATGGCGAGGAGTTGGCCGGTGCGCAGCGCCGAGCCATCGACCTCACCAACCCCGATAGCTACACAGCCCTCGGGGCGGTGAGAGTGCAGCAGGGACCAATGGAAGCCGCTGTCACCAAATTTCGCCGTGCGCTCGAGCACGACCCAACCCACATAGAGACCTAGCGCAACCTTGGATTAGCATTGAGTCGTCTGGAACCGTTGGGCGAGGCTCAGGCGGCAATCGATCGGGCGGTCGAGTTTGAATCTTCCCGGTGACTCGGGCTGAGGGTATAAGAATGTCCAAAGGTATGCCTATTCGAATGACTGTAGCCGTGGTGGTCGGAGTCGTCATCACCATCGGCGTCTACTGCATCTGGCCCGTAGTGGTTACGGCCCAGCCACCAGAACCGGTCTTCCTGGAGGAGATGACCTGGCCGGAGGTTCGGGAGGCACTGGAGGCGGCAAAAACGACCGTCATTATCCCGACCGGTGGGACGGAACAAAACGGCCTGCACATGGTACTTGGCAAGCACAACTATCTTGTCCGCTACAAGGCGGGCGAAATCGCAAGGCTTCTGGGCGACACGCTTGTAGCACCGGTGATGGCCTATGTCCCCGAAGGCGATGTAAATCCACCGACCAGCCACATGCGGTTTCCCGGTACGATCACGACACCGCCCGATGTGTTCGAGCGGGTTCTGGAGTTTGCCGCACGTAGCCTCGTCCAGCATGGATTCGAGGATATTGCCTTACTGGGTGACAGCGGAGGAAATCAGGCGGGCCAGCAGACAGTTTCGGAGGCCCTCAACATCGAGTGGCGGGATACGCCGGCACGAGTCCATCATCTGACTGAGTTCTATCCAGGGCCTGGAGACGCGTGGCTCCTCGACCAGGGTGAAACACCGGACGATGTCGGGTCGCACGCCAGCATCCACGACACGGCCAGTCTACTTTTTCTCAACCCGGAGATGCTCCGCCTTGACAGGCTAGACTCCGGTGTGGCGGGGGATGGAAGCGGCTTGATCGGCAACCCGTCGCGCGCGACGGCGGAGTACGGAGCACGTATTCTGGAGATGCAGATCGACGCCGCGGTTCGGCAGATACGGACGCTCCGTGACAGCAGCCGGAGATAGTCCCGCCTTACAACCACTATTTTGCACGAGGGAGTCAATGAGCCGGAGCCCGGCACTCATCGAACAGGTCAAGCTTGTCACGGCGAACGCCTGACATGGTGATGGCAACAGAATGTTATGAGAGGTCTAGCCTGCCGCTGCGCGGTATTGAACCCGTTGCGAGCCAACGGTAGGATCGGCGTCTACACCGACAAGCACCTTGGCGTGAAAGCAGGAGACGGGAACAGACCGTTGCCATCGATGTCATCATTCCGCATAGGTTTTCCATAATGTTTCGTTTTGTCCACGCAGCCGATCTGCATTTGGATAGCCCTTTTACGGGCATTCGAAACACGCATCGGGACGTAGGAGAAATCCTGCGCCAAGCGACGTTCGCAGCCTACGACAATCTCATCACACTCTGCATTAACCGGGAGGTTGGCGCGCTACTGATTGCCGGGGACGTGTTCGATGGTGCGGACCATAGCCTCGTCGGGCAGATTAAGTTCATGAAGGGTCTCGAACGACTTTACGCACATGGCATCCGAACGTTCATTTGCCATGGTAATCACGACCCACTTGACAGCTGGGATGCCGGGCTACGAACACCTGACAACGTGCATCGTTTCGGCAGCGAACCAGCGTGTGTACCTGTCTATCCAGACTCTGCAACCAGTCCAATTGTTTGCGGAGTGAGCTATCCGACCCGAGAAGTTCGGGAGACATTGCTTGGTGGCTTCCCTTCCCGTGATTCGACGCGCTTCACGATCGGGTTGTTGCATGCAAACGCCGGGGGTGACTCCGTGCATGCCTCGTACGCGCCGTGCACAATCGAGGATTTAACGGCCGTTGGGTACGATTATTGGGCATTGGGTCATGTCCACACGCGTGACATCAAGTATGAAGGCAATCCTTGGGTGGTGTATTCAGGCAATACGCAAGGACGACACCCCAACGAAACAGGGGCGCGAGGAGTGTATGTCGTCGACGTCGATGATGAGCACCGTATCGAGATGGAATTCGTCCCGGTCGATTCCGTCCGGTGGGAACAGCGAAATCTTGACATTCATGACATCAACACTCCGTCGGACCTCGAAGAACGTTTGCATCAAATAGTGGATGGCTTGCGAGTCGAGGTCGAGGGACGTTCTTTCGTCTATCGCATTCGTCTTCACGGACGTGGACAGCTGCATACATCGCTCGCGAAACCGGACAACATCGACGCCATGACCACTCAGCTGAATGACACTTGGCAAGAGCAACGGCCGTTTGCATGGTGCAGTGAGATTCGGGATGACACTCGTTCGGAAATCGACCGAGACCAATTACGGAAAGGTACGGATTTTATCGGGGACTTCCTGAAACTTACAGAAGAGATGTCTCAGGATCAGAACCTTCAGAACATCTTGAAGCAAGAACTCGCACCGTTGTTCGAGAATAGAAGTGCCAAGCGGCATTTGGACGACATCCTCCGAACTGAAGCGGACGCGAAGGCGCTGATGGAGGCCGCTGAGGACGCGGCCCTCGACCTGCTGGTTACGGAAGACCACGACGCCGGACAAGTGTAAACCCATGCGGATCACAAGCCTGCATATCGACGGATTCGGGGTCTACTGCGATCAGTCCTTTCCTACATCCGGACACTCCATCACGGTGTTTCACGGCCCGAACGAGGTTGGCAAGAGTACCGTCCTAGAGTTCATCCGAATGGTGTTGTTCGGATTTCCACTCCGCCGCCCAGACCAGCATTATCCGCCGCTCACGGGAGGGCACCATGGGGGACGAATGGACATTCTCTCCGATGACGGCACGCCCTTTACGTTTGAACGGCACCGCGGGCCGCGTGGTGGCACGTTAAACGTCAGAAGTAACGGTAAGGACATTCGAGATAACGCTGTCATCGACAATCTGCGCGGCCATCTGACCCGGAGTGCCTTTGAGACCATCCTCGCCTTCAATCTCGACCATTTGAAGGGATTAGAGTCCGCTGACGACGGTGACATTACCAGTCGCATTTATAGTGCCGGCACCGGAGCGACACGCTTGCCGGGCGCCCTCAAGAACTTAGCAGACCGCCACAAACGGATCTACACGAAATCCGGACGCCTCCAAAAGATCGCGGCGGTGCTCGCGCAACTTACGACACTCGACGCACACTTGCGAGACGCCGAGAGTCAGTCCAAGGAATTCCGGTCGGCAACTCGTCGTCTGGATGAACTCGGTGCTGCGATCGACACGACCGACCAGCAGCAAGACGAGGCACGGCGTCGGCGTGATGAGTGTTGTCGCTACAAAGAGGCGTGGCCAACGTGGGTGACGTTACAGGACACCCAGACACAGCTGTTGCGGCATTCGACTCAAGTCGGGTTTCCAGATGATCCTCTGATTCGACTCGACAATCTTGAGACTCAAATTGAAGACAGCAAGAACGACCTCGACCAGATCAAAATGAAGTTGAGTGACGCGACCACCAACGCAACTCGTTCCATCGACAACGAAGCCCTTGTCGAGGAGGTCGCACTGTGCAAATCAATCACTGACCGTCGTGAGACGTACCAGAACGCTTGCCGGGATTTGCCCACACGACAGGCCCTTCTCAAGAAAGGCCAAGCGGCCGTCGCGGAGCACTTGCAAGCGTTGGGATCGGACTGGACCGAGAAACGTGTCGTGTCGCTCGATTTGTCCTTGACGACACGTGACGCAATTGACGGATGGAAGGAACGGCTGAACGCGCTGCGAGAGACGCTGCGTGCCATCGATCAGGAACTGTCCCGTTTGGATCCCGTGTGTCAGAAGGCTGAGCAGACATTAGCGCATGCCCAGGACAAGATTGACAAGGACCTCACAGATGATCTTGATGACAAGGTTGCCCTACTGAACGACGCACGCCAACGGTGTCGCAAATACAACAAAGCGAAAGAGAAACTTGAGACTCTCGAAGATTTTGCGAACGCCGACACATCGACATCCGGCCGTCGATTCCCGATGCTCGGAGTGGTGGTCGTGGTCGCTGTACTCGTGGTTTCTTTCGTCTTCGCTCTTCCATGGTACGTCCCAGGCGGCTCGCTGGCACTCCTACTGCTGCTGCTCGTGTGGTGGCGATTCGGTGAGTCACCAAGGAACACGAGCCCCGTACACAATCGGATCGCTGCCGCTCACGCGCTCGCAGACGATACCCGCAAGTCGTATAGCAATGCCCTGAAGGCACTCGATATCGGTCCGAACGACGTGGACGGTGTTGACTTGGCCGCATTGGAGCAGATTGGTGACCGTCTTCAAGAATTCAGGACGGCGAAGACAGAACTCGAGGTTCAACAGAAACATCGGGCGACCTGGGGTGACCGGAGAGACCAACAACAACGCGACATTGATACCGCGGCTGACGCGTGGTCGACGTGGCTGACTCAGCATGGGTTGCCTGGAACGTTTCGGGTCGACACAGTACCCGAATTTATTTCGAAGATCGAACAGGTGCGAAATGCGCTGAAGACTGTGAAGGTAGATCGAGACCGCCTCTACGGGATACAGAAACTTGTTGATGAATATGGTGCCGATGTCGAGGCAGTGGCCACCAGTAAAACCATTTCGTTGGACACATCGCAGTCCGGCGTGGGGGTGATGGCTGACCAGATCATCAACCTGATGGCCGTGGTTCAAGCTGCCCTTCAGACTCGTGAGGCAATGAAGGACCGAGCGAGCGAGTTGACGGTTGACTTCAAGACGGCAGAAGGGAAGGTAAGTCGGTTAAAGAAACGACGCAATGATCTGCTGAATGCCGGTGGCACGACAAGTTCGGAGGAGTTTCGTGTCAAGGCCAAGGAATTCATTGACTACCAACAAACGGTAACGAAGCGCGACACCCTGAGAGCGACATTGCGTGCTGGGTGGATGGGGCGACATGCCGATGATGAGCTGGAGACAAAGTTCCTGGGCACCACGATAGATGAAAAAAATGATGAGGTCACGAGTCTGGATTCGCAGTTGCAAGAACTTCGGGACCGTCGAAAGACTCAACTGGCAGAGCAGGCAAACCTCACTGCGAAGATCAATCGGTTATCGAGCGACGAAGAAGCCTCGCAATGGCGTGCTGAGCGGGAAGAATTGCGACAAGAACTACGAGAACTCACCTGGCAATGGTCCAAGCTCGTCGTTGCACAGTCGTTGCTCGAGCAAGCTCGAACCAAGTATGAAGAAGAACGACAGCCTGCCGTTGTTCGTCGCGCCTCCACTTGGTTTGCACGGATGTCGCGTGACCGGTATGTCAACATTCACGTCGAGGTCGGAGGTGATCGCGACATCTCCGTCGTTGATCAGGCAGGTCGAAAGAAGACACCGCCCCAGCTGAGCCGAGGCACCCGTGACCAGCTCTATCTTGCGCTGCGTTTCGGACTCATCCAAAACATCGGCGAACAAGGCGAGAGGTTGCCTGTTGTGGTTGATGAAGTTCTCGTGAACTGCGACCCTGCAAGGGCTAAGGTGGTAGTCGATGGTTTCACCGAGCTCGCACGGACGACCCAGGTGCTCGTGTTGACGTGCCATCCATGGGTCGTGGACCTGTTTAAGGCTGCGTCGCAAGATGTCGACGTAGTGGAGATGGCGTCCTAGGCTCGACTCCGTGAACTACCGCCCGCCGGCTTGAGCCTTCTCCGGAGCGCGTGCCCCGCTGAGGACGTTCGCCATGCGTAGTTCCCCTCGTGGCACGCGTACTCATAGAGCGGACCCTCGGTCACGCCACGCACCGCTTGATTCGTCGTGAGCGCGATGACGGCCGTCCACGGTCTCGTGAACTTCAAGGGATCCTCGAGGGTGAATTGGTATTCGATGCTGTCAGTGTAGGCAGTCAACGACCAGGCTCACCATGACCTAGCGCACAGTTCCTCTGTTAAAGTGATCACGCACGGCGAGACGGCGAGCCGTGGGTTAAGGGAGGGGCAAGTCCACCTGCGCACCCGCGTGACTAGCGCCCGTCTCCGCTGAACTACGAGGCGAATAACACGCACTTGCTTGTCAGCTAACGACACGGGGACGGGGAAAGCTAGACCCAATCATTGCGTTCGGATTCGCGAGCGATTCCTCGAACGAGAGCAGCAGCCCTGATATTCCCTCACACTCACAACGCCACGATAAAGGAGCGATGTCGATGAACTACTATGGAGCAAGAAACTTGGCAGCCAGTTTTCGCACAGTGCGCGCGAACACGATTCAGATAGCTGAAGACATTCCGAAAGACCAATACGGATTCATCCCTGCCCAGGGGGCCAAGAGCATCGCCCGAACTCTTGTCCACATCGCTTTATCCGCTCAGTTTCAGCTTTCACTCCACACGGGAGAACGCCGAACGCATTTCGAAGGACTTGATTTCTCCGCACTCATGGAGCGGTTGGCGGAACAGGAGGCCGAGAATAGGACAAAGGTCCAGGTCATAGACCTACTAAGAGCAGAAGGCGAAACATGGGCCAATTTTCTGGCAGGAATGTCCGAGGAGACCCTGGCCGAGCCGTTCACGATGCCATCTGGTGCGATACCAGCCAGCAAGAGTCGTTTCGAGATGGTACTCTCCGTTAAAGAGCATGAAATGCATCATCGCGGTCAGCTGATGGTGGCCCAACGTCTGCTTGGAATCATGCCTCACCTAACGAAAGCACGACAGGAGCGCGCGGCTCAGTATGAGCACAATGTGGTCCGGTCTTGATAGCCCTAATACCCGGCCGAAATTTATAGTCCCCAATTTTCGGTTTCATCCGCTTCCTAATTGATGGTACAACTGGATCGCAATGATCTAGGTTTCCGAATACATATCGGATTTCGGACACAGCGTTTCTCGGGAGGAATCACAATGAAGGTAAGACACGCGGTGGTGGTAGCGCTGGTCGGAATGCTCGCGCTGGCAGGTGGGGCGCTGCAGGCCGAGGAGATGACCCTGACGGGGGAAGTGGGCGCCGCGACGTGTGGCCTCACGCACGCTGGGCCCAGCGCCGAAGCGTGTACCAAGCAGTGCGTCTCGAAGGGTTCGGCCTACGCGCTGATCGTCGACGATAACTTCTACAAGCTTGATGCAAGCGACGCGATCAAGGCGCAGCTCAGCGAGCTGGCTGGCAAGATGGCCACCGTCACGGGTAACGTGATGGGTACCGATATCAAGGTGTCGTTCGTGAAAGCTGCGGGCTAGAGAAGAGGAAGAACGGCGACGTCGTTTCTAGAGGCAAGATGTTCGCCTAGACCTTAACTCTCACAACCAAAGAAATGTCATGATCTGACCCCAATCGGTAGATTTCGCGGTAGAGCTCGTCTGAGTTGAGAAACTGTGGCGATCAGCCCAGTTGCGAAGTCCATACAGTTCAAGAATTAATGTATGGAATGAATGAGGTTGACCTACGACCAGCTCGGAACGTGGTATTGCAGCAAATGCCTGACTCTCGCCTTTCCCTACGTGTGTTCTAGGTGTCACCGTTTACATGAGGACGACAAATTGGAGGCCTTGGAGGTCGAAGATGGATTCAAAAGAAACCATGCGCCGCTCCTTAGTTGGGTTAGGAGTGTGGGTATGCCTCGCGGCGGCCGGCGGCGGCACGCAAGCTCCACAAGACCAGCGGATCGACATTGACGAACTGAAGGAAGCTATCGACGACGGCGCGACGATGTTGCTGATAGACGTACGAGAAGACTACGAAGTCGACTCGGGATCGATGCCAGGTTCGATTCATATTCCACTCGGTGAACTCGAAGACCGGATGTCTGATATCCCCAAAGACGTACGGCTGGTCTTTTTTTGAAACGGCGGTGGCCGAGCCTCCCGTGCAGCGGAGCTCTTCAGTGAAAATGGTTATGAAACAGTTGAATTCTGCGGTCTTAATGATTGGAAGGCGAAGGGGTACACACTTGGTCAAACTAAGAAGCCAGGCTTAGGCACCCTTACTCCGAAATAGAGAACCAAACGTCCGCACCGTCGGTTATCCTGCATCGAGTTCAGGTAGGTGCTGTTTGTAGGGTGTTGACTCGTAGTTTTCCGTTGGAAAACAGCAGGCTCTCTGTCCAGTTAGACCTCATCCGTCCAGCTATATCCATATGTGTAGCTGTCACCGAGGGTGGGGTCAACATATCCCCCATCGGTCGTTTTTTCTGAAGCGATTCTTTCAGATCCAAAAACCGCGGAGGGGGTTAGGAGTGAGGCAGATATAAACTCATAGTGATGTCTTATCTGTCTCGCATTGAGATTCTTGATCCAACCCGTCGTCGTTTTTTGCGCGGCATCGGAGGATTCGCTGCGATGGCAGCATCGGTAGGCCCGACACGAGCTCTTGCAACCCAAGCCGAGCGCGTCGAAATCCGCGAGGTTAATGCGTATCCGATCTACATCAACCAAAGGTCTGACGGACTACTTAACCCACCAACCTTCAACGACGACGACGACCCTCGGCGCTGGAGCTACGGTGGCCCGTTCGAGCAACTGCCTTCGGCCATCATTGCGGTCGTGAAGACCGACCAGGGAATCACCGGCTTCGGAATGGGCGCCGGCGGCACCGCGGCGCGGGAGATCATCGACGGTCATCTGAAACACCTCTTGATCGGTACCAACGCGCTCAACCCAGATCAACTTTGGGACCAAATGTACACCTCGGGCGTTCTCTATGGACGCCGCGGGTTGTTTACGATGGCTTTGAGTGCCGTGGACAACGCCGTGTGGGATATTGTAGGTAAGCACTCCGGACGTCCCGTCACGCAACTCATAGGCGGTACACCACGCGACCGACTACCGCTCTACCAGACTGGTGGGAACATAAGCGAGGGTAAAGCACGCGGGATTCGTAACTTCAAGCTGTTGGCCCGCGTCGGCCCACATACGACTCCAGCCGACCAACAACGATTCGTCGATATGATCCTGGCAGCACGAGATGAGTTGGGACCCGATGGCAATTTGATGACCGACTGCGTCTCGCGGAACGGAACCGTTGAGTGGGCTGTCGGCTTCGCGGAACAGGTACGTCCGGCCAATCTCTATTTTATGGAGGAACTTCTTTCACCTGACGATGTCTTCGGTTACGCCGAACTAGTCAGACGTATCGGCGGTGAAGGGCCGCAGTGGACCCGTGTTGCGTGTGGCGAACACGAATATACCGAACATGGATTCAACGTCCTTGTACAGAACCAAGCGGCTGAAATTCTGCAACCCGACATTACCTGGTGCGGTGGTTTGACAGCCGCAAAGCGAATCCGAGATCTCGTTGAAGCAGCCGGACTTGAGTTAATTCCGCATCGTGGAGGAAGCGTCTGGGGGCTACCGATCGCACTTACGGCCTCGACCTGCACAATGGCGGAAAGCTTCCCGGCAGGTTCACCGATCCTGGATGCCATGATGGCCCCATTCGACAACGGCCATTACGTTGCTCCAACAGCACCAGGATTTGGAAGTAACTTGACCGAGAAAATGGTACTGGAATCTCGCTTGCCTGGAACCTACTAGTCTTCTTTCCAGGGATTGTTCGAGAATTTCGAAAGCTTCACCCACAAGGCACGCACGGGCATCTTCAGCGCCACCAAACCGCTTTGGTTCGAGCGGAGTCGATAACACTGACCCGGTCCGTGCTACGATGGCGCCGGCGAAGAACAGCAGCGGGAGGTTCACGATGAAGGAGTGGAGTACGGGTTCCCTTCTCACCGCTTGGAGTGGGCTTGCGACGCTGCTTGTCAGCTTCGCCACCGCGCCTGCCGCGTTCGCGCAGGAGTTTCCGATCTCGCCCCCTCCCCGTAACGACATTCGAATCGAGAACCGCATACCCATTCCGATGCGCGACGGCGTGACGCTGTATGCTGACGTCTACCGTCCGGCGCAGGACGGCCAGTACCCGGTCATCGTCTCCCGCACGCCCTATTCGACGGAGCGCTTTCCCAGCGCGTACGCCGCGGCCGTGTACTTCTCGCGACGAGGCTATGTCTATGTGTTCCAGGACGTCCGGGGGCGACACGAGTCGGAAGGCCGGTGGGAGCCGTTACGGGACGATATCGAGGACGGCTACGACACCATCGAATGGGCGGCCAGGCAGCGCTGGTCGAACGGGAAGGTCGGTATGGAGGGCGGCTCTTATCTGGGCCACGTGCAGTGGCGCGCCGCCCAGGCCCAACCGCCACACCTGGTCGCGATCTTCCCGCGCGTCGCCTCAACGAGCGTCTACCACGACTGGATCACCGTGAACGGCGGCTGGCGTCTCGCCTTCAACTTCGGCTGGGGGCCCGTACGACAGGAATCCCGGATCATGCAGAACACCGGGCCCCATTCGATACCCGGCGGACCCGACGGCATCAGCTACGACAAGGTCATCTGGCACCTGCCCCTCAACGATATGCAGGGTCTGGTCGGCCGGAACGCTCAGTTCTATAAGGACTGGCTCGCTCATCCGGATTACGACGCGTATTGGCAGAAACTGAATGTCGAAGAGCATTTCGACAAGATCACCGTACCAGTTCACACGATGGGCGGATTCTTCGACATTTTCGCGCAGGGAACATTGCGTGGTTATGAGGGTGTCAGCAAGCAGGGCGCCACCGAGAAGGCCCGCACCGGGAGCCACATGGTCATCGGTCCCTGGGAGCACGGCGTCTCCCAGGTGGTGGGTGAAATGGATTGGGGCGAGGCCGCCGTGGTTGACACCAACGCGTTGGCGCTGCGCTGGTTCGACTACTGGCTCAAAGACATCGACAACGGCTTGGACCGCGAGCCGCCAGTGAAAGTGTTTGTGATGGGCCGCAACGAGTGGCGGTACGAGAACGAGTACCCCCCGGTGCGCGCCCAATATCGCCCACTATACCTGCACAGCGAGGGCGCGGCGAACGGTTCGACCGGTGACGGCCGGCTGTCGTGGACGCCGCCCACAGACGGCGCCGAGACCGACCACTATCGCTACGATCCACGGGATCCCGTGCCCAGTCTCGGTGGCGCAAACTGCTGCGGTGTGGCGACCTCCTCCGGTGTGCGCGACCAGCGTCCGATCGAGCACCGGTCCGACGTACTCGTGTACACGACCGAGTTCCTCACGGAGGACCTCGAAGTCATCGGCCCGGTCAAGCTCGTGCTGTACGCGGCTTCCAGCGCGGTCGACACAGACTTCGTGGCCAAGCTGATCGACGTCTATCCGGACGGCCGCGCGATCAACGTGGCCGAGGGAATTCTCCGGGCCCGCTACCGCAACAGCCTCAGCCACCCTGAGATGATGGAGCAGGGCGAGATCTACAAGATGGAGGTCGATCTCATCGGCACGGCAAACCTGTTCCGGGAGGGACACCGCATTCGCGTGCATGTGACCAGCAGTCACTTCCCTCAGTTCACCCGGAACTTGAACACCGGCGAACCATTCGGGACGAGCGACGTGATGACGGTCGCCGAGCAGACGATTCATCATTCAGCAGACCGACCGTCGCATGTGATGCTGCCGGTCATTCCGTAGACGCGATCGTCCTCCAGACCTCTCGGTGTGGTGCAAGGACCCTTTTGTGTGTGCATATGGTCAATCTGAGGTTGCTCGGCTCGCCCTAGGGCATGGTGAGGACCTCGGCAAACAGCTCGATTCCGTACCAGAGATTCCCCAGCCGCAGGTTCTCGTCGGGTGCATGCTGGTTGTTGTCATGATTGGCAATAGGCACGACGATCGCCGGCTTCTGCCAGACGTCGGTAAAGAGCGCGATCGGCAGCGTTCCGCCCAATCCTGGCGACAACACCAACGCGCCTTCTGCGAACGAGCGGTCGGCCGCCTCGGTCGCGGCCGCAATGACCTGTTGAACAAACGGATCCGACATGGACGTCCGAGCGGCCACTGATCCTCCGCCTCCCGTCACCTTGGCGATACGAGGATAGCGACGCCGCGTCTCCATGTCGGGGTCTTCCGTCACCACGTGGAAACCTTGCCGGACGATGTGTTCGACGATGAGCGCGCGCAGCCGCGCCGGTTCGTTTCCCTGCACCAGTCGTATACCCAGAGCCGCCACGGCACGGTTCGGGATGATGTTGCGAGCGAGCGCGTCACGCATGTGACGACAGAAACAGAGAATGGCGAAGCGATCAGGACGCAGTAACAAGGTGGTCGGAGCGGTGTTCGTCCTGGCGTTCAGGAGTAGCTTCGAATAGCCGCGAGAAAAGTTTCTCCGAGGTCCTCCGCCTTCCGGGCGCCAACGCCCTTGACGGCCAGGAGCGCGTCGAGGGAGGTGGGACGTAGTCGTGCCATATCCCGAAGGGTTGCATCGTGAAAAATTACGTATGGCGGCACGCCCCGCGCCTGCGCGATCTCGAGGCGCACGGCACGCAACCGATCAAAGAGGTCACGATCGACGCCCTCCCACGATTCGGCCTCCGCCCGCGACCGTGCTCGTGTTACTGCCTTCCGGAGAGGACGCTGCCGCGCGAGCCTCAGGTCTGAGCACCGCGTCTCGTCCTTCAGACATTCGAGACCGGCGGATGTGAGCGCGAGCACGGGATACTCGCTTCCAGCTTGTCTCAGCAGCCCCAGCCCGGTGAGCTGTTCGATGTAGCC
>Ga0310120_10000062_pt1 | contig 76665 bp, 60 predicted proteins | sample CB27_AW_983_MG_FD_203506 | JGI IMG/M metagenome (GOLD analysis project Ga0310120, IMG submission 203506) | Marine microbial communities from Western Arctic Ocean, Canada - CB27_AW_983 | ecosystem: Environmental > Aquatic > Marine > Oceanic | place: Canada: Western Arctic Ocean | collected...
GGCTTTCGCGGCGTGGGGCTCCAAAGGGCCTGAGGAAACTCCCCCGGGATGTGATTGAAATTTTAGGACAGACCACGCTTACCCCACGCCAACCAATGCATTTAATTCGCTTTGGAAACAAACTTCTGCTTGTTTTGACCACTCCAGATGGCGCCAAAACACTCACCGAGATCACCGATGCCGGGGAAGTCGAGCGAATTCGAGCAATGTGTGAGAAAGACAAGCCGGAGAGCATTTCATCGTCTTTTCGAGATGTCTTTTCCAAGCTGAGTAGCGACAAGATAACGTCAAGCTTCCTGGGACCTCGATCCGCAAGTGAATTGGATTTTCCAGACCGTGCCAATTCCACGGGTATCTAACTCACTGAGGCGTTAGAGATGGAAAACTGTGCTCCTACATTTCAACGAAACACCAGCGTCAGCCGACTTTTTCTGACGGTGGTTATGGTCGTCACATGGGTCCTGGCCGGTCAACTCCGGGCGCAAGAGATACGTCTTTCTGACCCGACCACAACGAAATTTGAATCTACCTCCGATGAACTATCCGGACTCCAGCTAAGCGATCTGGTCCAGGGTGGCCCGGAACTTTGGACAAGCCCTAAAGGAATGACGTCTACGTTGCAGGTGATGCTGCTGCTCACTGTGCTCAGTCTGGCGCCTGCGATCTTAATGATGACAACCAGCTTTGTGAGAATTGTTGTCGTACTCTCCCTGCTCCGGCAAGCATTGGGAACACAACAACTGCCACCCAGTCAAGTAATCGTCTCCTTGTCCTTGTTTCTCACTTTTCTATTGATGACCCCGGTTTGGAATGAGGTTTACCAGGAAGCCATACTACCCTACACCGACTCCAGTGCACCAATTTCCCTGGATACAGCTTGGGACGCTGGCGTTCGGCCGGTAAGACGTTTTATGGCTCAGCAGATTGAGTCCGGTGGAAACAGCGAAGACGTACGTCTGTTTTATGGCTACTTACCGGCAACCAGCACCGACCCCCAAACCTATGACGATGTGCCCTTGCAAGCGTTGCTCCCGGCTTTCATCCTCAGCGAACTCAAGACAGCTTTCCTGATAGGATTTCAAATCTATTTACCGTTCCTGATCCTGGACATCGTTGTTGCCAGTGTGACCATCTCCATGGGCATGCTGATGCTACCACCTGTCATGATCTCTCTCCCCTTCAAGCTGATGTTGTTTGTGCTCGTTGATGGTTGGCATTTAGTGGTAGGAATGTTACTCGAGAGCTTTGCCCCTTTCACCTAGGACAAAGTCACAAACCGTTGTTGGCCACCGGGACAAACCACTACTCCCTGATCAGAAATCAAAATTCATGACTCCTCATGACGCAATTGACTTGGGCCGCACCGCCATTTTGACCGCACTGGTTATCGGATCTCCAGTACTTTTGGTGGGCGCCGCGGTCGGTCTGGTCATTGGGCTGGTCCAGGCCTTGACCCAGGTCCAAGACCAAACGGTCTCTTTCGTACCGAAGATCATCGCCATGGTGACCGCTCTCTTTCTCTGTCTTCCCTGGCTGATCCACCGCATGATGGAGTACTCCGAAGATTTGATTTTAAAAATCCCCTCCCTACTGACGGGCAGTTGATAACGGGTCGACAAATGACTGCCTTATTGCAACTTCACCTTGATCACTTCCTTGCCTTCATGCTGGTGCTCAGCCGCATGGGTGGCTTGGTCATGACCGCGCCGATCCTCGGTTCACGAAGCATCCCCCTGCAGATTCGCGGGCTGCTCGCATTGAGTCTTGCCCTGTTGATCGCTCCCCTTTTCTGGTCACCACCCATTGCCGAGCCATTGCATCTGATCACGTGGGTAATCTTGATCGCCCAGGAAGTTTTACTGGGCGCATCCCTGGGACTGGGGATCATGATCTTGATGATGGGACTTCAGGTCACCGGTCAGCTTGTTTCCCAAATGAGTGCCTTGAACTTAGCCAATGTGTTTGATCCGTCTTTCAACACGAAGTCGTCGGTATTCAGTCATCTTCTTGAAGTGATCGCATTAATGTGCTTCTTGTTGACTGGAGGACACCGTCAGGTCATGTCAGCCCTACTGGAAACATTCCGCTGGATGCCACCCGGAGAAGTTCGATTCTCGCCCGGATGGGTAACTACTTTCACGGAAATCACTACGCACAGCTTTGTATTGGGTATCCGGGCTGCGGCGCCAGCCATTGTCGCACTGTTGATGGCTATTTTTGTACTCGGCTTGATTGCCAGGACCCTGCCTCAACTAAACATTCTGGCAGTCGGTTTCAGTTTTAACGCGGTTGTACTTACTGGTACTTTGGCACTCAGTCTGAGTTCCATCGTGTGGTTATTCCAGGGACACGTCACATCAACGCTTGAATTAGTCCTTGAAACCATACGGGCTCCCAACGTATTGATCCCTTAGAAGTCTAGTCTGGTCTTGAACCCTGCGATGAACGTGGACTGGCATGGCAGAACAATTCGGTGAAAAAACATATGAAGCGACGCCTCACCGAAGGCAAAGGGCACGTGAAGAAGGTCATGTAGCCAAGAGTCAGGACCTGACATCAGCAATCATCCTGATCGGCGCTCTGTTGATCCTTCTTTGGCAAGGACAATCGTTGGTGGATTTCCTGGGCGGCCTAACCCACAGACAACTGGGGGGGAAAGTAACATTAGACAACAGTTCTTCGGCAGTCATTCATCAGTTCCAAGACCTCGTGCTGCAATTGACTTCCGTGTTGCTGCCCATCCTGGGACTGTTATTCGTTCTGGCTGTCATCGTCCAGGTCGGACAAGTCGGGTTCTTGTTTGTTCCCGAACGGCTGTCCCCGGACCTCAATCACATCAATCCCCTGCGGGGTCTGCAACGATTGTTTTCTTTACCAACTTTTGCGCGTTTTACGTTCGGTTTATTCAAGATTCTTGCAGTTTCTTCCGTGGGAGCAGTTTCCCTCTGGCTCGATCGCGCTGCAATTCTATCACTTGGTGGACTCGGTGTGCGAGAACTTTCACTGGCAATTTTCAGTCTGATATTTTGGACCGTGTTGAAGATTGGCTTCGCTCTGCTCATTCTCGCTATCGTGGACTACGCGTTTCAACACTGGAAACATGAACAAGACCTGCGCATGACGAATCATGAAATGAGAGAGGAATTGAGGAGCCTGCAGGGTGATCCGCAAGTTACGGCTAGGCGACTTGCCGTCCAACGGCAATTGGCCCTGAACCATGTCGTTTCATTGGTCCCTCAAGCCAACGTTGTGGTTACCAACCCCACAGAATTATCCGTGGCGATTCAATATGATCCGGCAACCATGGCAACTCCCGTTGTCCTCGCCAAAGGTGCCGGCATGCTCGCCCAACGAATTCGCACGTTGGCTCTCGAAGCAAATGTTACGATTATCGAACACAAAGAGCTAGCACGAACACTCTACAAGCACGTCGACCCGGGTAGCCCCATTCCCAATGACCAGTATCGTGCGGTGGCTGAGATCCTACGTTGCGTCTACCAGTTGAAGAAAGAAGCTTTGTCCGGGCAGCCGCAAGCGGCATGATCCGAAAGTCTTTTAACACAAGCAATCGCCGGGAAGCAGAAGGCTTGAAATTCGTATTTGATACTGAACCCGGAACTGCTATCTGCCAGCATTCTTGCCGACATGTCAGAGGATAAAAGGACTGGACACTCTAAAAGCGATTCGCTACGCTCCTGCCCTCTTCTCACAACCAATTCGTCAGCCCTGCGCTCGCAGTACTACAATAGCGTTCTATGTCGTTGACAACGAATTCACGCAGTCTGATTTTACCCGTGGCCACCATCACCAGTATCCTGGTGCTCTTGGTTCCCTTGCCTTCGATCCTGCTGGATTTCTTGATCGCCGCCAATATTACCCTGGCTGTAATTGTACTGCTCACGACTATTTACGTCCGGACGCCTTTGGAATTCAGCGTTTTCCCATCCATTTTGCTCGCTTCCACACTGGGGCGTCTGGTACTCAACGTCGCGTCCACACGTTTGATTCTCACACGGGCCGAAACAGAAAAATCATATGCAGCCGGAGGCGTGATCAAAAGTTTTGGAGAGTTTGTTGCCGGTGACATGATCATCGTCGGATTGATTATCTTCGTGATCATCATCGTGATCCAGTTTGTTGTTGTCACCAAAGGCGCCACCCGGATCAGCGAGGTCGCAGCACGCTTTGCATTGGACGGGATGCCGGGCCGGCAAATGGCCATTGATGCCGATTTAAATGCCGGCATGATCGACGAAAAAGAAGCCCACAGACGACGCGAGGAAATCACTCAACAGGCCGACTTCTACGGGGCGATGGACGGTGCCAGTAAATTTGTCAGGGGTGATGCCATTGCAGGTATACTCATTACCCTCATCAACATCGGGGGTGGACTTTTAGTGGGGATCTTCTTCGCTGGCATGAGCGTCGTCGAAGCGAGTTCACTCTTCACCAAGCTGACCATCGGTGATGGTCTGGCAACTCAAATCCCCGCGTTCCTGATTGCTTTGGCAGCCGCACTTCTTGTAACACGGAGTACGAAACGGATCGATTTGCCAACCGAGTTCCTGACGCAACTCTTTTCTCGTCCACAAGCCCTGGCCATCTCGGCCGTTTTCTTGGTGCTCCTGGTTTTCACCAAAATGCCTGCCGTACCTTTGATCTCCATCGCGATTGCGTGTGCCGGACTGGCCTGGATGATCAACCGTGAAAAACGCCGCCACCACGACAAAATGATGGCAGCGTCGGAAACATCCCGTCCAGGCAACGCAACAAAAACCGACGAACGAATTGAAGATTACCTGGCAATTGACCCCATGGAGTTAGAAATTGGTATCGGGCTTATCCGCCTGGCTGACCCTCATCGAGGCGGTGATCTACTGGCGCGGGTCACCGGCGTACGTCAGAGTGTCGCCACCGAATTGGGAATCATCCTTCCCAAAGTGCGCATTCGTGACAACATGCGATTGGAGGAAACCCAGTACCGGGTCAGGATCGCTAACAACGCAGTGGCTGACGGCCATGCCTTTCCCGACCGACTTCTTGCCATCGATTCTGGAAGGACAAGCGGTCTCATCGAGGGTGAACCGACACGTGATCCAGCATCCGGACGACCCGCAGTGTGGATCGAGACCACTACGTGCAAACAAGCAGAAACACTGGGTTACACTCCCAAAGAACCGGTCGCTGTGATCGCCACACATGTTCAGGAAGTCGTGCGTCGCCACGCTGACGAATTACTTACCCGCGATGCAACTCAACACCTTATCAATGAACTCAAGAAAACGTCGCCCGCAGTGGTCGACGAATTGATTCCCGCGATGATGAAGTTGAGCGAAGTGCAACAAGTGTTGCAAATGCTCCTACGTGAGGAAGTTTCCATACGGCAACTCGGGCTGATACTCGAAACCCTGGGAGACTATGCCGGCAAGACAAAAGATCCCATCTGTCTTACCGAGTACGTACGGCAGCGTCTGGCACGCACGATCTGCACGCACTTTCAAGACGAAGAAAGAAGGCTGCATGTGGTGACATTGGATCCAGCCTTGGAAGATCATCTTGTGGCCAACATCGAACAGAATGACCAAGGTCTCGTCATTCGCATGTCGCCTGAATCTGTAGAATCCACTTGCAAAAGAATTTCGGACGAACTGGAAAAGTTAATTGAGATCAATCGACCGCCCGTTATTCTCGTGAGTCCACAGTCCCGTCCCGGTCTGAAACAACTCACTACAAACATGATTCCTCACCTAGTCGTCCTGAGCTACAACGAAATCACCCGCGACACACAAATTAAGTCCGTTGGCCTTGTCACCGAAATCACAGCAGATCTTGTAGGAACCCTCTGAAACAACAGATACACCAGCATTATCCATGAAAACCAGAACTTACCGAGCCAAATCGATCCAAGCAGCCCTGGACCTCGTACGTCGTGACCTCGGACCCGAGGCAGCTATTTTACACACACGACAGTTCCGTTCCCGATTGTCTTGGTGGCTCCCGGGAACACAACATTTTGAAGTCGTTGCATCCGACGATGTAAACGTACCCTCACGCCTCCCCTCGAATTTTGAAGCAAACGTGGGTGCCGTCAGACCCACAGCAGATACGCAGGATTTTCGCAGACAGTACGAGGCCGACGTCAAGAAACAACTCGCCAACCTCCACTCACTGGTCGAACAACTTTGCGAGCGTGACGAAGGATCGGCACAACCTGAACTTCCCGATGGACTATTTCAACTGTTCACTGATTTGATCGAAGCCGGAGTCACCCAGGATTTGGCCCGTGACCTGATCGAACAACTCCAACAAGAAACCGATCCTGCAGACACTCAAGAGCTCACGCTCCTCAAGGCCCGAGCGGTCCGTCTGCTGGAAAAAGACATCCCAATTACGGGTCCCATTCATATCGAAACAGGCAAAACACGCCTGGTCGCCCTGGTCGGTCCGACGGGAGTGGGAAAGACAACAACCATTGCCAAACTGGCTGCGAATTATCGTTTGCGCGAGAAAAAAAGGGTTGGCCTGATTACGGTGGACACCTATCGCATTGCAGCCGTCGACCAGCTTCGAACCTATGCGGATATCATCGATTTGCCAATGCAAGTCGTCTCCAGTCCACGTGAAATGCAACAGGCAATCACACAGCTGAACGGACTGGATTTGATCTTAATGGATACTGCAGGTCGCAGTCCCCGTGATGAAATTAAAATCCAAGAACTCAAATCGTTGCTCACCGAAGCCAAAGCAGACGAAGTACATCTGGTATTGAGTACTACAGCCAGCGCTAAAAGTTTAACGAAGACCGCCGAGCGATTTTCTGAAGTCGGTACAACAACCCTCACCCTCACTAAGCTAGATGAAACAACGGAACTTGGTAATATCCTTGCGTTGTTGCGCCAATGTCAATTGCCATTGAGCTATCTCACCAATGGTCAAAATGTTCCCGACGATATTGAACCGGCCGATGCAAACCGACTGGCTCGGAAAATCCTGGGACTGGAGGTATCCTGCCATGAGGCGTGACCAAGCGTCCGAACTGCGCAGCATGGTTCTCCACAGTTCCCACCCCTCTCCAGCGGGAAAGAGAACCAATGCGCGCATGATTTCGGTCCTTGGAGGCAAAGGAGGTGTAGGGACGACGACCATCACGCTCAACCTGTCTGTCGCTCTGGCACAACTGGGACATCGCGTCGTTGTCATCGATGCACACCTGGGTCGTTCAGACATTGCGTCACTCTGCTGCCTCCGTGAAAAGTACGGGATTGGTGACGTTGTTTCGGCCCAACGTGATCTGCATGAGGCACTTCAACCAGGTCCAGTGGGAATCCAAGTACTTCCCGGAACATGGGCTCCGGAAAACCGAATTGACTGCTCGGAATTCAGTCGGCAACGATTCATTCGACGCGTGCAAGCCTTGGAACTATACGCCGACTGGATCGTGTTAGACACCGGCAGCAGTCCCTCTAGCAAGTTCTCACAAAATTTGTGTTACGCATCCGATCACGTTTTATTGGTTACTTGCAAAGATACGGTGTCAGTGATGGATACTTATGCAACCATCAAAACACTGGTTCAACAGGGGTCGGTTAAATCGCTTCAAACAATCGTCAACCAGTGCTTTGATAAAAAAGTCACCGGTGAGATACAGCAACGATTGAAGACTTCGTGCCAACAGTTCCTGAACATCAATCTGTCTACTTGCGGGCAAATTCCATTGGATCCTCTCGTCGGAGATGCTGCTGAACTAGGTGTACCGTTCATGACAAAATCACCAACCTGTCAGGCTACCAGAGCCATGGAAAAGTTGGCATCGCACTTTGTCGCCCTGGCACAGAAATCTGCCAACGGCAGTGCAACACGTCAATCCTTGGAGAGCGTACCAGGATGATTCAAATCCAACCAGAAATCCATTTTTCGAATTTTTGCTTAACTACAGCCCCATGGTTGGCCGATAGCCGTGAAACAGCGTTGTCTCGCACTTCCCGGTTAAAGTATACGGATCAGTCAAAGTTTGACCTCGTTATAAGAGTCAAGCATGTGTGGCACTTTCGGGGCCGTCATGGGGCTAGTGGCCTTCGCCACTACACTCGCGCAGGGGCTAATCCATCGTGGACACGTAAATTCGACACTGGCGACGGCCAGCATCTCTCTTTTTGCCTTCGGTGCCGTGGGCCTGCTCGTCGGTCAGGTCGCCGAATGGGCGATCGAAGATTCTTTGAAATCCCAGATACGCACGTTGCCGGGGCCAGAGAAAACAGCGAAGGGCGAGTAACAAGCGCACGTTCAACAACAAGTAAGGATGCGTCCACCTACTGAAACATGAAAATGACGGCGCATAACAAATTGCGTAAAATATAGAGTCCATGCCTGGACCAGCTTAGTAATCATGGAGGATTGCATGGCAACGATGGTAACAACCAAACTTGACAAAGCCGAAATCGATCAGGTCTGGAAAACATATAAACAAAATCAAGACAACGAACTTTTACGCAACCGGTTGGTTGAACAATATTTTCCGCTGGTCAAGTACAATGGCGATCGCATTTGGGCCCGTCTCCCAGACGGCGTCGAATTAGATGATTTGATCTCGGCGGGAATTTTCGGACTGATGGACGCCATCGATGCCTTCGATTTATCTCGCGGAGTTAAGTTTGAAACGTACTGCGTTCCTCGCATCCGCGGGGCCATGTTGGATGAACTCCGAACAATGGACTGGGTACCACGACTCGTCCGCTCCAAAGCCACTAAATTGGCGGAAGCCAACAAAACGTTGGAAACCCGTCTCGGCCGCCATCCCGGAGAAAAGGAGTTGGCGGAACATCTCGAGCTGAGCGTCAAGGAACTGGAAAAAATGGTACTCGACGCCAATGCCGTCAATCTGATCAGCTTGCATAAAAAATGGTACGAAACGGATAGTTACAAGGACGTTCGCGAAATTGACGTTCTGGAAGATAAGAAAGGTGAAGACCCCACCCGGAGGGTTCAGAAAAACGATTTTATGCGACTGGTCACGAAGGGCCTCAGTCGCAACGAACGGCTAATTATCATCCTTTATTACTACGAAGAGTTGACGATGAAAGAAATCGGCACCACACTTGACCTGAGTGAAAGCCGTGTCAGCCAGATGCACAGCAACATTGTACAAAGACTGCAAATCCAACTCGGTCGTCGCCGACCCGAATTTGGAACGTAGGTCCAGCTTAGCTCGCCGACGGGTCTTTGCAGTTGGACAATGGACAGTCCGCCAGGCTCGCAACTCCAAATGGGTTCCTACCTGTGAAAAGGGATCTTTTGCCTGCGTAAACAACAATGCTGCCATTTTCCAGAACGATTCAGGCGTCTCACCCGTCCGTGAACCGCTTCAAAGACCAGGTAGTCAGCAACAATGCGGAGCTGAATTTCGCTGGACTCGCAAATTCCACCCGGTCAGGTACACATGTTGGGCATTCCAGCCACAACCTGAAAGACTGCCCCTTCTGACTTCATCCAGCAGATGAACGAGTGACACACATCTTTGGCGCTACACGTCGTGGTGCTAGAAGAAGTTAACGATGTGGGTTGTAGTAGTCCAAATCGCCCGAACGGGTGGCACGTGTCGTCGTCGTCTCTGACCACTGTGTAACAATTTGCTCGAGGTTGTGGGTCATCCACAGATCAAACCCTAGAAAGTCCTCGAGGGGCACAACAACACGCCCCACTCCCTCGTCCCGTGTTAGTGTGAGTTGCAAAGTACCTAACGAATCGTTTTGCATGGTGTCTCCTCCACAATTACAGTGCCCTGTCACCCCTGCGCTAGATTTGACGATGTCTGCGCCAAATAATGTGCTGCTATCACGATTTCCGTTACACTCCGTCCTTTTTATTGTAGACGTATTTTCCGATAAGTTGGTTCGTCAACAAAAATAATCGTGCCGGCTGAACCGGGGCTCCAGCGAAACAGTCGTACCTGTTTGGTGAAGCACCTCTTCCGGCCAAAATACCCTGCTACGAAAGTAGATAACCCCGGTCTTCACTGTCTCCCGGTCCGTTGTAAACCGTGCGAAATACAGCTTGCACAGGAAAAACATGTCTTCACTTGGATATGCGGATTCCCGCAGCAAGATCAAGTTTTCCAGTGTTTCAAGAACCCGCTAGACTGGAAAACAGAGAACACACACCTCACCTGTTCGGCGCACAGCAGTCGCCACGCAGTCATAACACTCACAGAAGGTCCACCAAACTCAATCCTTGACGCCAGATTTTTTTCGGCGAACAATGATTTCACGGCGCACAACGTTTTGTGTCACCGCACGCCGGAAAACAACGTCAGGAAGCCCCTGGAAACCTTGCCTGCACGCATCCCACAAACGAACCGGTCGCCATTTCCTCCAAACGCTTAACAAGCTGTATAACGAGGCCACGGTCGTCGCAAGAGAAGCAGTGACACATTTGCAATAATGGCCAGAACAGCCCCGGCAGGTTCGGGCACCAGGGCACCGCTAAGCAGAAAACTGAACTCTTGCGGATTGACCAGTGCCGTGTCGTGCTCCACGATCACCGTAAACACGGTTCCTGCGGAAAGATTATCGATCACAACCTGCTCAATATTGTCAACCTCGTTCTTGCCCGTGCGAACCGCCGAATTTGCAGGGCTGTTCATGTCCAAGGTCCACGGAAAAAACGTCGAGGTAGACTCAATGCGCAAATCGAGGTCGTTCACCAACACGCTGGTCATATTGTCCGCTCCGGTTCGCGCTGTACCCGCCGGATCGGTCCAGACCAATGTGGCCTTCACAGGCCCACCAATCGCCTGGAAAGTCTCGGAGTGCGTAGCCCCATCAAAAAGTGTTTCCTGGTGGAAATGTGCTTCCCGCATGTCAACCGGCTTGGTCAGTGCGTCGGTAATGAAATCAGCTGCGGCCCGACCATTCACCATCCCGTACCCGGTGGCGTAATCCGGTCCGGGATTGGCAGGGCCATTGGTGACGTCGGTTGCCGTGTGGATCAGCAGTCCCTTCTGCGCGGCCGCTGTGGGATTTGTGAGACCCTCATTGCCCCAGTGCTCGAGTAAAAGAGCTGCCGTACCGGTCACGTTCGGCGCGGACATCGAAGTTCCACTGTAGGGGGTGTAGTCCGAATCAGTCGCTGCCGTCGACGAGGTCAAAAGAAACCCGTTCCCCACAACGTGGGGCGCCAACCGACCGTCGTCCGTACCACCAAAGCTTGAGAATGCTGCCAATGCCATCGTTGTCCCGTCATGAGGGTCCGTGCTGTGATCCAGCATTGCACCGACGACCAGGACGTTTTTTGCAGTTTGGCCTCCATTCGGAATTGAATCGTAACCTGTTCCGCCATCACCATCGGCAAGCGGAACCACGGTTGTTCCCTCATTTGGAACAACATAGAAGCCTGCCGCATTCAAGGTCCCTGTTTCCTGGCAGACAGCCCCTACCGGGACCGAGTTAAAATAACCCACCCACTGATTGGTTTCTCCCACATCACGGTAAACATCACCGCGGTCGTTGCCGGCGGACCAAATACTTAAAAGAAGATCGTTGCTGTCATGAATCACTTCATCTACCGCAACACTGATGTTCGAATACGAACCGAAAGAGGCGTCCTCCGTGGAACTAACGTCATAGTTGCCATACCACCATTCGCGATTTCCGGCCACGCATTCGGTAAAACGCTGCAAACCGGCCCCCTCCCATCCGCGGGTCAAACCATACGAATGATTGGAGAGGTCCAAAATAGCAGCGTCGGTGGCCATTTCGGCCGTGTCATCGTGGAAATCCCGACTACGGATGGCAGGCCCTGACCCACCCAATCCATCAGAAGCCATGCCGCGCGCCGCGGCGACTGGTGTACCATCACCGATCATTGTTCCAGCCACATGTGTCGCGTGATCATCGAACCCCACAGAGTCCACAATCGTGACCGCTCCGACCCTGAAGTTCTCGTGCGAAGCTCGCACATCACCGGCATCCCAGACTCCGATACGCACACCGCTGCCTGTCAAATTCAATCCGGCTGCCTCACCCGATCGAAGCTCATTTGCGTTTGTAGAATCTGCAGCCTTAGCATTGTAAACACTGTAAAAGTCATGTCCGGTTGAAGTCGCAGGCGAGAGACTCGTTATCGCGGGTAACACCTTGCTGCCGGCATCCTCTTGAGCATGTACCAATCGGCTCGCAGCGGCCACACAGAAAAATACCAACATGGACGCAGAAAATAAACTGTGAAACCGGCCGGTATCTTCACACCGTCTCATTGGTTCTACCCTCTCTCTGGTGGACAACTCGCCGTTTATTACAAGTTGCACCCCAACAGAGCTGCCGACAGAACAACATCCGGAACGTCTTTTCCACACCCTTTTTCCAACCTCAGAATGCAAACCTTCATTGATTTTCTACATGTACACCTGGAAGTTTGCAAAGGTCGATGCAACTTCATCTCATTCCTCGAACCCGATCGCGCCCAAGTGAAATCTCCTGTCACTCCACCGTCAACGGGAGCGACAATTTTTTGCCTAGTCATAGCTGGAATAGCAGGAAGCCAAACGGACTACTATGGAATGAAAAGAAACGCGTCCGTTCCTACAACCGGCCAAACAGGCTCGGCCTTCGACAAGAGACACTTGCCATCAAATTTACGAGCACCGACAAAACAAAGCGGCTTGGAAACAAATCAAGCACCTGTCTTTCGAGCATAATCAACCGTTAACTAATGTCAACGTTTGGCCGGGAAAAGTCTGGCGATCTACAAGTTCTGCCAGTCTTTATGAGCGTCCGGCAGGCGGACCGCAACAGGGTGTTGAACCACGGGTCGTTACGTGCGTTGAACCCTGTTTTTTCGTCACCAGATAATGGCCGACAAAATTTTCTAAGTGAAAAACATGGGCCACATTCGTTAGTTAATTGAATTTCTTCCTCAAAATCCAATCCGCCCACCGCGGTGCGACTTGAGAAAGCGCGAACAACCAGCGGGCTTTTCCAGGAATCACCAGTTCGGCAGTTCGACGCTCCGTGGCCAGCAGAATCTGTCGTGCGAGTTCATCAGACGAGATAGTTCTCAGTCGTACACCACCCCCCGGCCGGCGAGTCGCCTCTGGAAGTCCTTGAGTTTGCGAATTATAACGCTGCGAGTTATCTTCTCGGGACAAGGGCCCCGGACAGACCAGCAGCACGTGAACACCTTGAGATTCCAACTCCAGACGTAACTGAGCCGAATAAGCTGCCATGGCAAATTTACTAGCAGGATAGGCTCCCAAAAAGAGCCCCACTGATTTCGATGCAAGGGAACCGATGTTGACAATATGCCCACCCGTGGCTGTCAAGTGGGGCAGGGCAGCCAACGTGCAACGAACCGTAGCGATCAGGTTCACTTCCAGCAACTCCTGAAACTCCTCGGCGGTCGTCTCCTCGATTTTACCGCGCATGGAACGTCCTACACTGTTGACCAACACGTCCAACTGTCCATGTGTCTCAATCGTCTTCTCGACAAGCCTATCAACATGTTGTTGTTGTGTGACATCCGCCGTAAGTGACGTGGCCTTTCCCCCGCTATCACGGATCTCCGCAACCGACTCATCCAGTGACTGTTGGCCACGTGCGACCAGCACAACCCGAGCGCCTTCACGAGCAAACGTTTTTGCCATGCAACGCCCTAGCCCCGCCGATGCACCCGTGATAAGAACTACTTTGTTGGTCCAGTAGGACATGGGACCTCCTTCGTTTCAGTAAAGCCCTGCACCAATTCCCCAGACACCACTCGATCATTCGTCTGCAGAATCACCTGGCAGCGGTGAGCAGCATTCTTCCTTCACTTATCCTGCTACCAAGAAAACAACATTCACATCCTGTCTGTAACGCGTATCCTCAGCCAGCTACTTATGCACAACGCGAAACTCCGTCACTTTCCAATCGACTTGCATTTGTGTTCCCAATTCCAATCGGTGGTACTGCCCGGGATACCCGTGAACCTGGTCAAACTGAACGTGAAGCAACAGAGGCGGAGGTCCCGCACGTTGATTTTTTTTGAATTCGGCGAGACGTTCCAAGTCGTGTTCAATCGTCTGAAACATTCCCGGAACACTCCAAGTGCCCCAGGTGCGTTTCGATTTCAACCGGTCTCCGTTGCAAACTGCCAGAATCACTTCGCGCTCGCGAACAGAAATCTCGTAGATTGCCGGTTGGCGCCCGGTAACCTGGATGTAAATATCGTAATTTTCGGGACTGTTTTTCTGCCAGTGTTCCCAAGCCCTGTCGAAGTCGCCAACGGTCAGTTCCGGCCAATCGTGCCTGGACCGTAAACCCCAGAGTACAAAGAACAGAGTTAGCGCCAATCCTGCCCCCAAAAAACCTATTAGAAGAAGTGAAGTACGGCGAGTTCGCATAGTCGTCTGCCCCACCTGGTACGATTTGGGTAAATTGAGTCCTTCCACATGGATCATTGTGTTGAGCGACGTACCGCTTGGTCAATGGAGGCATTAATGAAAGACCCGGCTCACAACCTGCAAACTGCACGCACTAAAATTGTAGCTACCGTGGGACCAGCATCGAATAGCCGCCAATTGCTATCCGATCTTACCACCTTGGGGGTCGATGTGTTTCGCATCAACATGGCCCACGGAACTCTGGAACAACATGCCCAGACGGTGGCCACGATTCATGAGGTGAGTGCAGCCCTGCATCGCCCTGTTGGCATCCTGGCCGATCTTTCCGGTCCCAAAATCCGACTGGGCCAACTTGCAGAGGATCCGGTGCACTGCGAACTTGGCGCCGAGTTCTTTTTCATTCGGGGCAAAGTGGCCACACGGCCCGTGGACTTCGTCAGTAACTACCCACGTCTGATCGACGAACTCGACGTTGGCAAACGAGTGATATTGGCTGACGGTACCGTGGGGTTAGTGGTGGAAGAAAAGCAGTCTGATCGCCTTCGTTGTCGGGTCATTCTACCTGGTATTTTGCGGAGCCGTCAGGGAATCAACTTGCCAGGGGTAAAATTGAGTGTTCCTTCCATGACCCAAACCGACTTGGAACATGCACGCTGGGCAGCACAGCAGGACGTTGATTTTGTTGGTCTCAGTTTTGTGCGATCTGCCTCGGACATCAAACAGTTAAAAGACACTTTGCGTCAGCACGGTTCAGACGCTTGGGTCGTCGCCAAGATCGAGAAGCCTGAAGCACTTAAAAATCTGACGTCGATCGTCCTTGCAGCCGATGTGGTGATGGTCGCCCGAGGTGATCTGGGAGTCGAAACGGACGTGGCCGAGATGCCGATGGCCCAAAAACGAATTATTAAGACCTGCAATCTCCACGCCAAGCCGGTCATCGTAGCAACACAGATGCTGGACAGCATGCAGCACTCCAACCGTCCCACACGAGCCGAAGCCACGGACGTGGCAAATGCCATTTTAGACGGGGCCGATGCCTGTATGTTGTCCGGAGAAACGGCAATTGGTGAGTTCCCTCGTGAATCCGTGACAATGATGGGACAGATCATGCAATTCACTGAACAGACACTGGAAGAAAGCTCTCATAGCGAGCCAGTGGCACCTCCTGTGATCGGTGTGCATCCCATTACTTCAGCGACCGTGCTGGGCGCTGGAGTCATTGCCAAACGTTTGCATGCCAAACTGGTTGTCTTAGCCACGCTTTCCGGCCGTTCGGCCCTCGTGAAATCAAACCAACGAGACTTTGTACCCACGATCGCCGTAAGCGACTCACCCAGCACCCTGAGACGCATCACTTTGTTCTGGGGAGTTACGCCCGTGCTCGGTTTGTCCAGTCTGACAAACGAGGACTTGTCTGCATTCATCCATGAGTGGGGCACCCGAACAGGCTATTTGGCGCGGGGTGACCGAGTTGTCGTTGTGACAGGGAGCGGGATCATACCCAGTGCCAACAATCAGGTGGTGGTTCACGAAGTGAAATGAACTGGCCAGTTGACAGGCTACTGTTTCAAAAGAGTTGAATATTTCCGAAGAAAACACCCTTCTGAAACATTCCAAGAACCGGAAATCCGGACAGCAACAGGTTCGTCTTGCTGGCCCTTCGCTATGCTAGATTGCGAGGCAGGAAAGTGCTCGTAGAAAAACAAGTGCTTTCATCGCTTCAGGAGTTGTTAACTTGCAGTACTGCTGGCAACTTAGAGACGATGTCGGACGCTCGGCTCCTTTGGGACCTGCAATACCACCTGAGCCAAAACGCTGAGAAAGCTGCCGGCCAGGAAACCTGACAAACCCCCGATGACACCACTGGAAAAAATACCCAGGGTCAGGCTGAAGAAAGTCAGTTGATTGGAATGGGTCCACGCCAACAAAGCACCGCCGAGGATCGCGCCTGACACAACACCAAGGATTGTGACCAGAATCATACCCCGTCCCAAACTGGCGCGTTTCCCCAAAGGCGTACCAATCCCCACGTGCTTACTTGTGTCAATGGAAATTCTGTCCGGACTTTGCTGGGCAGCACGGTTACCCTCTTGACGCAGCCGGGTACCCATCGCGTTACCGGCCACATGCGCGAATAAGGTAAGCATTAAAAGAAGAACGGCAAGCGCAAATAACGGTCCAAGCGATTTCAGGGATCCCAGCAGCAAGCACAGAACCGCGACGATCTTCAAGAGCGTCGCCAGACGGAATTGAAGCGGGCGGGATTCGTTTTCAGATTGTTGGACTTCAGTGTGCCGATCGATCACATTCACATCCCGGGTTCAACAGTAAATGGTCATAGGGCGAGAAGTTCCGGTCATAGGAAATTCTACCACAGGAAAGCTATCCGGATTTTCACGCTCCTTACCCCTCGTTTTTCACCCCCTGAATCGCTTTACAACTCTTCCCAGACTTTCATTTTAACGTTGCAACGAGAATCAGACAAAGGAAGTTTCCGGTTCACTTACTTGATTTGCACCGGGCTTGGCGCACAACTCGCTCAGTTGAAGTAACCGCGTCAATTAACCCTGTGCTGTTCCCGCACGGTGGAGATTCGGCCTTGGAACCTCTCTTTTGGCTCCTTAACTCCACTCTGACAACAACCTCTCCCGCACTTCAAATTGCTCCTCTGGGGCGTTAGGATATGCCGTCACTCCGAAACAACAGACCGATTTCAGCACCATCCTGTCTGGAACCGCCACGTGGTGACTGCCGCTGAGAAAAAGACTGGTGAACCCGCTGCCGCAAAACCTTCTGTGCCGCGCAGCCTGCCTTTGGTCATGGTGTTTCTGGCGGTCGTCACGGGAATTTTCTGCGATCGGTATCTGGGCTTTTCAATTCATTCCTGGTGGGTCGGTTCGGTGTGCTCTTGGTGCCTGTGGTGGGGCTTGATTCGCGGCCATCGAAATCAACTTGCAGCAATCTCTCTGTTGACTTCCGTCGCAGCCCTTGCCGGTGCCTGGCATCACTGGCAGTGGCACCTTTTTGCGGACAACCATTTAGGGTTCGCAATGCAGGAAGCCCCGAAACCGGTCTGCTTTGAAGGCGTTGCCTTGAATGGACCCCGCACGATTCCTCCCGGTACTGCGAATCCATTACGTACCATCGTGCGTGGCGCAGAAACCCGCCTGGAAGTGCAAATCGTTAAAGTGCGAAATGGGGCTGGCTGGCAACCATCTTCGGGCAAGACACAGTTGTTTGTAGAAGGACAATTACTGGGAGTACACCCGGGCGACCGGATTCAAGTCTTTGCCCGTATGCTCAAGCCACGCCCGGCGAAAAATCCAGGAGAATTCGATTTGTGGTTGCACCAGCGCGCCGATCGCATCTTATGCCGTACCTATGCCAACTACCCAGACTGCGTGACGGTTTTGGTTCCAAGAGTGCAGTGGAGTTTTCGGGGATGGATTGAATCGGTTCGCTCGCACTGCAATGAAGTTCTATGGCGTCGGCTGAGTCACCGACGTTCCGGACTGGCAACTGCAGTTTTACTGGGTGCCCGTGAACAACTTGATCGGGAAAAGATTGAAGATTTTGTGGTCACAGGAACCATTCACCTGTTTGCAATCTCGGGACTCCATGTAGGAATTCTGGCAACCGCCCTGTTCTTTCTCGCACGGCTCAACTTTGTACCACAGCGTTGGGCACCCCTGCTCGTTTTCTTCCTGGTCTTACTTTATGCCCTGCTTACAGATGCGCGCCCCCCGGTCGTCAGGGCGACGATACTCGTGGCCGCACTCTGCGGGGCCATGCTGATGGGCCGCAAAACTTCTCCCTTCAACTCCCTGGCAGCGGCTGCCATTTTTATACTGGCCATCAATCCATCCGACCTTTTTCGCACCGGGACTCAACTCTCGTTTTTGGCTGTGGCAACGTTATATTGGTTTTCCCCCTGCCTGATTCGCGTACCAAGCGCCGATCCGCTCGAACAACTTGTTGAACAAACCCGGCCCTGGTATGTCCGTTGGTTGCGACGAATCGGAAATATCTACTTTCAACTTACGCTGGCCAGCGGTGTAATCTGGTTGGTTGCTTTACCCCTGGTCATGCATCGTTTTCACATCCTGTCCCTGTCGGCTGTCCTGCTGAACACAATCCTTTGGATTCCCATGCTGATCGCTTTGCTGTCGGGGTTCAGCCTGCTCCTTTTGACCTGGTTCGCACCACCCGCGGCACAGGTTGCCGCCTGGATCTGCGACAATTCTCTGTGGGTACTTGAATTGACTGTGGCGACAGCTCGCAGCATTCCCGGCAGCCATTTCTGGGTCACCGGCCCGACATGGTGGTGGCTGGCCGTCTTCTATACGGCTCTCTTTCTGCTGGCGTCGGTACCCCAACTTCGCCCAACAAACCGTTCGTGCCTGACGATCCTGGCAATCTGGGTGGGAATTGGCTTCTCAACTTCCACCTGGGAACGTTGGCACCGTACGACCAACCAAACCCTGGCTTGTACTTTTTTGTCTGTCGGGCATGGAACCTCGGTGGTGCTCGAAATCCCCGGCGGTAAAACGGTGCTATACGACGCAGGCACGTCGGGATCACCCAGTGCTGCCACCCGCAGTGTCTCTTCGTTCCTGTGGTCACGCGGTATCACCCACATCGACGCGATCATTTTGTCACATGCCGACGTAGATCACTACAATGGCCTGCCCGAACTCGTGAACCGCCTCTCGGTGGGGTCGTTCTTTATTTCCCCAGTGATGTTTTCGCAGATGAATCCTGCACTAGAACAACTGGCACGAGCCCTGAAAATAAACGGAATCCACCCTCAAAAAATCCATGCTGGTGACCTGGTGAACATCAGCCCAGAAACACGGATCGAAGTCCTGCACCCACCGGCAATGGGGGTTTCTGGCTCTGATAATTCAAACAGCATCGTCTTGGAGATCACATACCAGGGGCGACGAATCCTACTGCCGGGAGACCTGGAAGCACCCGGCTTGCAAGCAGTCATCGCCAAAACACCTTGCAAGTACGACCTCGTGATGGCACCGCACCACGGTAGCTTACACAGCGAACCTCACGCATTTGCCGCCTGGAGTCAGCCCGATTGGGTGGTGGTCAGTAGCGGACACGGTCGTGACGTCCAAGTGGTTACTGAGGTGTACCAAGAAATCGGTGCGCAGGTTCTGGAAACGGCCAAGTCGGGCGCAATTCGGTTCCTACTGGATTCTCATTCCGTTCAGGCCTTGCGCTGGCGCGAGGAGGCCTGGTAGTCCAAGGGCAACTTCTACCACCACAACAGGACACGAGTCAGCATTGTCTCAAGGGAAAATTGGCACGATTTAACCGGCGCAACGGCATTCTGGGTCAACAGTCAAACAAAAGACAGAAAAATTACTCAACGCACCGACCGGATGGATCGTTGCTCAGGAAAACGCTTTTTGCCTCCCGTGTAGGAAATAGCGGAACATTTCCAGTGGCATTCAGATATCTAAACCAAATTCAAATATCAACTGGTGGCACTCATTCCTGCCGAACAGGTGAACCACTCCAGTCAACCCACTTTACCTATGCCGCAGGTTCGGTCGAAGCCGCCCGAGACTGAAACCGTGGGTTGCCAAGCCGACTGCCAAGTGCAGGGCTCTTTGTCGGTTGAAAGCGTCGTTGGAACGACTTTGAGGAGAGTCCAGCCCCGTAGAAAGAGCGCGTGAGAGGTACGAGCCGGGGTGCAAACCGATTAGGGTGTCTGTAGGGTCAATGATTCTGGAACAACGCCGTGGTCTATTTGCGGTTGCAATGCCAGCCCAGACTGGTACATTTAGATGTCTTAAGTTGTTGACATTATTGTATGTAGGAGAGTCCTGAGAAAAGCTAGAACCAAAGGAGACCTTTGCTTCCAGGCTCAGTAGAGGAAACTGGCTGGCGGGGAGCAGTTACGGTAGTAAATGGCACTGACGAAAGAGCGAAAGCTGGATTTGGTTGCTGACCACAAGCGTGGCGAAAATGACACGGGTTCACCCGAGGTGCAAGTCGCAATTTTGACGACTCGGATTAACGAGTTGACGGAACACATGCGAATTCACAAAAAGGATTACGCCAGTCGTCGTGGCTTGTTGAACATGGTGAGTCGACGTCGTCGGCTGTTGGACTATCTCAAAGAAGTAGAGCCGCAGCGATATCTCGATATCATTCGCCGACTGAGCATCCGCAAGTAGCATCCCCTTGCTATCGTTACACCCACACCGGCGTCGCTACCGCCACAACAGTTTTTGCCTGCACTTGAAGAACCGTGCAGATCTATTGCAAAGATGTGTCCGCGGTGCGGTTGAGTCGTAGCAAGAATGGTTCCTGGTGTCTGTCTGTTCAGTACTCTCCCTGTAGGAAAGTAGGAAACTAAAGTGAAAGTACGTGTAGAGCGTCAAGTTGGAAACGCTGTATTGTCGATCGAAACAGGGCAGTTGGCTAAACAAGCCGCTGGTTGTTGTCTGATACAGTATGGAGAAACAAGTGTCTTAAGTGCCACAGCGACAGGCCCCGGCCGCGAAGGTATCGATTTTTTTCCGCTCACGTGTGACTATCGGGAGCGAACCGCCGCTGCGGGAAAATTCCCGGGAGGCTTTTTGAAACGTGAAGGCAGGCCATCCATGAAGGAGACGTTGACGGCCCGTTTGGTGGATCGACCGATCCGGCCCATGTTTCCCAAATGGTTTCGTGACGAGGTCCAGGTTCAAAACTTCGTCATGTCCAGTGACCGTCAAACGGATGGCGATGTATTGGCCATGAATGGTTCGTCAGCAGCACTTTGCATCTCGGAAATGCCTTTCGAAGGCCCTGTTGGATCAGTTCGATTGGGTTATGTGCGCGGGGAATGGATTCCCTTCCCAACGTTCGATCAACTTGAGGAAAGCGATCTGGACTTGATCGTGTCGGGCACCCAGGAATCGGTGATGATGATCGAAGGTTTTGCTCGTGAAATGTCGGAAGAGCAGATGGCCGAGGCGATCATGGAGTGCCACAAATACATCAAAGAAATTTGCGCACTACAGCTCGAATTGGTCGAAAAGGCAGACGTTCAGAAGAAAGAGTACACCGTTCCGGAGCCGGATGGGATCTATGAAAATCTCAAAGACCGGTTCTACGAAGACCTCAAGTCGGCCCAACAAACCGAAGGCAAACAAGCCCGGCAGGACGCTTGTGCAGATTTGAAAGAACGGGTCAAAACCGAACTCATTCCTGATCCCGACGCAAAGGGTGCTATGGATGCCGGAGCTTTCAAAGAGGCTTGGCACGACTTGGAACAACGCGTAGTGCGAGACTTGATTCTGGCAGGAACCCGGTCGGATGGACGAGACAATAAGACCGTACGACCCATCGAATGTCTGATCGATGTTCTGCCACGCGTCCATGGCTCGGCGGTCTTCCAACGCGGTGAAACTCAGGCCTTGATTACGATCACTTTAGGAACCGGACGGGACGAGCAACGTGTCGACGGTTTGGCCGAGGAGTACTCGAAGAAGTTCATGCTGGATTACAACTTTCCATCGTTTTCAGTCGGCGAGTGCCGCCCCATACGAGGCCCCGGTCGCCGAGAGATCGGCCATGGTGCATTGGCGGAACGCAGCGTGAAACCAGTGCTCCCCGATGCCGACGAATTCCCCTATACCATCCGCGTTATTTCCGACATTCTGGAATCCAATGGCTCGTCATCCATGGCATCGGTGTGCGGTGCCACTCTGGGACTGATGGCATCCGGTGTACCAATCACTAATCCCGTGGCGGGAATTTCAATTGGCATGGTCAAAGAAGGAGACGACTGGGTACTCCTGACCGACATTCTCGGTTCTGAAGACCACCATGGTGACATGGATTTCAAGATTGCCGGAACGCAAAACGGAATTACTGGTATCCAATTGGATCTGAAGCTTAAGGGCGTCAGCGAAGAAATTATCCGGGCAACCTTAACGCAAGCAAGGGAAGCGCGAATTGAAATTCTACGCAAGATGCTGGCGACGATCCCCCGCCCTCGAGAAGAAACTTCTCCTTCGGCGCCGCGTTTGCTTCGGACGAACATCGATCCAGAAAAGATTGGCCTGCTCGTTGGCCCTGGCGGAAAAACAATACGTGGCATCCAAGAACAAACCGGTACGGTTATCGAAGTTAACGATGAAGGTATTGTGACGGTAGCCAGCACCAACCAACAATGGGCAGAAGCTGCAATGACTCAAGTCGAAGCGATTACCGCTTCGGTGAAAGTCGGCAAGATCTACGACGGGAAGGTCAGTAGTGTAAAAGATTTTGGAGCTTTTGTCGAAATCCTACCGGGCCGTGACGGATTGTGTCACATCAGCGAGTTGTCCGACGACTATGTCAATAGCGTTTCGGACATATGCAAGGTAGGCGATCAGCTCAAAGTCAAAGTAATTTCCGTCGATGACCACGACCGAGTGAAATTAAGTCATCGCGAGGCGATGAGTGAACTGGCTGAAACCAGTGCGGTCGCTGACGACTGACAACATCGTCGCTCCCAAGATCGACGATCGATTTATATTTAACGCACGAACTGGCCGGGTCTGGTTTGTGCAATAACCATGTGGTTGTTCCGGTTCTGTGGAATCGTAATAATCGCGCTCGATATCCTTGATAGTCAGTTGCCCGGCGAGCCACTCTCTTGGTTCGCCGGGCTTTCTTCACCGCATGCAGTCCGTCTGACGTGCCCTTCGGACCAATTCGCATGGCAGAATCCGAGAGTCAAAACGTTCACGAGCAGCACCAGAAAATCTGGAACCGATACCTCGAAGTCTCGGAACTGGCAGGTGAGTTGGCCCATGAGATCAAGAACCCGCTGTCAGTGATTCGCATGAATATGGATCTTCTGGCAGAGGATCTAGAAGAAGCTACCAGCCAGCGTGAACGTCGCGGTCTGAACAAAGTAGGGATTGTTCAGGCTCAATGTAAGCGTCTGCAGAACCTGCTTGATGACTTTCTGAAGTACGTCCGGGTCACTGACCTGGATCTCAAGGCTGGCAATCTCAATGAACAGATCCAACGAGTGCTCGACTTTGTCAGCCTCAAGGCTCAAGAACAAAAGATTGAGGTACTTCGTTACCTGGATGCAGATCTGCCCAGCATCCTGATGGATGCGGGCCGCCTGTACGCCGCTCTCTTGAACTTGGTATTGAACGCCATTCAAGCCATGCCGCACGGAGGAACCTTGGTCGTGCGTACACGACTGACACCCTCGCGCGTCGCGCTGGATTTAATCGACGATGGCTGCGGGATGGAACAGGAAACCGCCATTCGGATGTTTGAACCCTTCTTCACCACAAAGGAAAATGGATCTGGGTTGGGCCTGCCAACGGCTCGACGGATCATCGAAGCCACAGGTGGTCGCATTGCCGTACAGAGTGTCGTCGGGCATGGAACCCAGTTCACCCTTGAGTTCCCGATCCCGCCTCGCCTGACAGCGGACGAGTGCGATGACTCGAACCACTAGCACGTCGCCTCCCACTTTCCAGAACAATTCGTTATCATCACTGCCATGGCCACTGCTAAAAAAACAGAATCGAAAAACCATCAGGCCCCGCCCATCACCGTCCTGATTGTCGATAACGACAAGCATCACGCGCAAGCCATGTCGGAAATCCTCGAACGCGTGGGCTACGATTGCATACAAGCTACTTCCGGACCGGAAGGAGCAAAAAAAATCGACCAGCACAACTATGACGTCGTGATTACTGATTTGATGATGAACGACGTCGATGGTATGCAGGTCCTTTCCCGGGCCAAGGAGTCGCTCCCCAACTGCGAGGTCATCATGGTCACGGGACATGGCACCATTCCCAAGGCGGTCGAAGCGATGCAAAACGGTGCTTTCACTTTCATTGAAAAACCCATCCATGCCGACGGCCTTCGGGCGGCAACAGAGAAAGCCGCAGACGCCGTCCGCTTACGACAGACAAACCTCGACCTTCACAAAAGACTGGACGAAAAGTTCGGCTTTGACCGCATCATCTATGCCAGTGCTGAAATGCAAGCGGTGATCGACCGCCTTCAACGTATCGCGCCCACAGAAGCACGAGTTCTGATCACCGGCAAAAATGGAACGGGAAAAGAATTAGTAGCCCAAGCCATCCATCAGAACAGCCCCCGCAAGAAAAAACGATTTGTCGCGGTGAACTTTGCCGCGCTGAGTGAACACTTGCTGGAAAGTGAACTGTTTGGACACATCAGGGGTGCCTACACGGACGCTTCCACCGATCGGGTAGGACGTTTTGAATATGTTGATGGTGGCACCCTGTTTCTGGATGAAGTCGGTGACATGCCAATGGCAACTCAGATCAAGCTCTTACGGGTGCTGGAAAGTGGGGAGATCACTCGAGTCGGTGAAAACAAGCATTTCAAGGTCAACGTACGTGTACTATCTGCTACCAATCGCGATTTGGAAGAAGCCGTCGCCGCGGGCACTTTCCGTGAGGACCTTTATCATCGCTTGAAAGTGGTCACGATTGATTTGCCACGCCTCGCCGATCGCCGAGACGACATCGCGCCCCTGCTGGACCAGTTTCGCAAAGAGCTTTCCAAACAGTACGGGAAGTCAATCAAGTCCGTTTCACCCGAAGTGATTAAACGCTTGTTTGCCTACGCTTGGCCGGGAAACGTACGCCAGTTACGAAACTTCGTCGAAACCATGGTGGTTCTGGACACTGATGGCCTCTTGGATGTCGATGACCTACCGCCCGAGCTAACAGAAGTAGAAATGGTTGTGGAAAATTCGAGTCAATCCGGACCCTGGGACTTGATTGGCCAATCGATGGAGCAAATTGAACGCTGGGCGATCCAGGAAACCTTAAGACTTGCAAACGGCAATCGTGAAGAAGCTGCCCGCCTGTTGAAAATAGGTGCCCGCACTTTGTATCGTAAAATTAAAGAGTACGAGTTGAATTAGCTGCAGTCCTTGAAACTGGCGGCTGTAGACTGTGGAAAAGCAGGTGGCACACTGGCTGTCGTTGTTTTTTCATGACGGATCAGGCCCTACAGGAATCAATCTCGAAGGACACTTGCCTTGTCATCCCGAAGTCATTCACCCCGCTCCCGCACCCAACCATCTAAAGTGTGAAATTCCTTCCATCGGGCCCATTTCATCAAGCAAATCATCTATGACCATTCAGCAACTCCCACCCAGTGTCGTCAACAAGATTGCTGCTGGAGAAGTCATTGAACGTCCTGCGAGTGTCGTCAAGGAACTGTTGGAAAATTCTGTCGATGCAACTGCTACACGCATCGACGTGACACTTGGAGAAGGAGGGGCTGATTTCATCCGTGTTACCGATGACGGTTGCGGAATTGCCGCCCAGCAACTGCCTTTGGCAGTTGCAAGTCACGCCACCAGTAAAATTCGAAACGCGGAGGATCTGTTCAACGTGGGAACACTGGGTTTTCGCGGTGAAGCCCTGGCGTCGATTGCCGAAGTCAGCCGTTTCACGTTACGCAGTCGTACAACCGAATCTGACTCGGGTTACGAAATGAGTGTGGTCGGGGGAAAGACGCAAGAGCCCGTTCCTTGTGGATGTGCGATAGGAACCTCGGTGGAAGTGCGGCAACTGTTCTACAACACACCGGTGCGACGCAAATTTTTGCGCACCAAGCAAACCGAAATGGGGCACTGCAATGAGGCGTTGACCCGCATCGCCCTCGCCAATCCTGAGGTGCACTTTACACTCACTCAAAACAACCAGCTCATCACCGACCTGCCGCGCGTCAATGATTGGCGGCAAAGGATTGTCGCATTGTTTGGTGATCAGATTGGCGATTCTTTAATCGCAATCTCTGGAGAGGACGACGGAGGCGTTCAGTTGAGGGGATTTGTAGCCGATCCCAGTCAAAGTCGTTCGAATAATCGGATGCAGTACTTGCTTCTCAATGGGCGCTACATTCGAGACCGGTCTCTTCAGCACGCCCTGGTTGAAGCCTACCGGGGCCTGCTGATGGTAGGCCGTTTCCCCATCACATTCTTAAGAATCACGTTGCCCCCTGAGATGGTTGACGTCAATGTCCACCCCACCAAACTGGAAGTCCGTTTTCAGGATGCAGGACGTTTGTATAGCAAGCTGCTGGGTACACTTCGCACGAAGTTTCTTTCAAGTGATCTTGTACATCCTCTACAAGTCACTTCACCACGGTCCGGAATTACCGCGGCCGATCGCCAGAGTCTAACGGGCAACCCGACAAGGAATCAACTGTATCTGGAAGTGCCGGCCGGCCGACCGCAGGTGTCCCCGCCAGGTTCAGCAGGCCTCCAGGCCTCCTCCAACCATTTAAGTTTCTCCGATCCAAAAATTGGCCGGACAGCATTGGCTGGAGACCCTTCGAATGAGATTTTGACGGGCGAACCAGTCGTGTCCACCAGGTCGTCGCAAGACATTCACCCCGGGACATTGCCAGAATCTTATCCGGCAACCACCAATCTAAACTCGAACGATACTCATCAAGCTTCAATGCAGATTCATGACAGCTACATTGTCACGGAAACTGTGGAGGGTGTGGCTGTGTTGGATCAGCATGCATTGCATGAAAGAATCCTATACGAACAGCTACGCAAGAGAGTCTTGGCAGGTCAAGTGGAAACTCAGCGTCTTCTCGTCCCCGAACCGGTGGATTTAACACCTGCCGAATCTGCAATGGTTTTGGACAATCGGACCTCGCTCGCGGAACTGGGTATCGAGGTCGAACCTTTCGGCGGGGACACGGTGATCGTGGCAGGCTATCCTGCCATGTTGGCTAAACTTAATCCGGGTGAAATTTTGCGGCAAGTAATCGAGTTACTGCTGACCGATGGTAAGAAACCGGAACGCCGTGATCTGCTGGACGACCTGATGCACATGATCTCCTGCAAGGCAGCGGTCAAAGCGGGAGATCATCTGACAACGGAAGAGGTTTCAGCCCTAGTCGAACAACGTGAATTGGTACAAGATTCTCACCATTGTCCACATGGCCGTCCCACCGTTCTCGTGTTAACCAAGCAGGAATTGGATCGAAAATTCGGCCGCACCTAGGCCCTTCATCCTCCTCCGAATTGCTGTTGCAGCACCGTTGATTCACTAAAAAACCATACAGAGATCCTTAAGAACAAATCAAATCATCTCAGGTTTCTCATGATCTGCGTCAGTATCGGTAGAGGTCGTCACCGGCATATGATTGCCGAGCATCGTCATCTGGTCGAGCAAGGTGCTCAACTCGTCGAACTGCGACTCGACTACATACATGGCCAAGTCAATCTCAGGCGCCTACTCACGGACCGACCTTGTCCCGTCATCGTGACATGTCGTCGCCGAGAAGATAGTGGCAAGTGGACCGACTCGGAATCATCACGAACAATGCTATTGCGTCAGGCTATTGCAGAAGGCGTCGAGTATGTCGATTTAGAAGAAGATCTGGCCAAGGAAATCCCTCGTTTCGGAGAGACCAAACGTATTATCAGCTTCCATGACTTCAGCAAGACCCCCGAAGATTTGTCTGCAATCCATCAACGTTTGAGTGCAGCCGATGCGGACATTGTCAAGATCGCCACGATGGCAAATAAACCGCACGATAACCTGCGAATGCTGCAATTGATTAAATCTACAACGATCCCTACCGTCGGCATGTGCATGGGAGAAATAGGAACACCTTCGCGCCTCCTGGCGGGTCGTTTTGGTTCACCTTTTACCTACTCGACGTTTCACCATGAACGTTCACTGGCGCCGGGTCAGCTAAGTTTTCATGAGATGAAAAATATCTATCGGTATGAGTCCGTCGATGCAAAAACGGAGGTATTTGGAGTCATCGCAGATCCCGTCGGTCAAAGCCTGAGCCCGGTGCTGCACAACGCCGCATTTCAGGCCATGGGCATGAACCGTGTCTACCTGCCCTTCCGCATCTCCGTGGAGCACCTTGAGGCTTTCATTAAAGACGCTAAAAATTTGGGCATTCGCGGGATCAGCGTTACCATTCCCCACAAAGAGTCAATAATTCGTTTGTTGACGAAGGCCGACGGTGCAGTACGCGGTATTGGTGCCGCAAACACGGTTATCTTTGATGGGGATGCCACCTTGGGCTACAACACCGACTATCGAGCTGCAATGACCTGTATCGACCTTGCATTGGGAACGGACGAAACGGATGAAACGCCATTGTCAGGTATGGTTGCGCTCATGTTAGGCGCCGGCGGCGTGTCGAAAGCGATCGTATTCGGATTGAAGCGAAGAGGTGCTGACGTGGTCGTTGCCAATCGAACACAACAGCGAGCTGACAGTCTGGCCTCCCAATTCGGATGTCGCACCGTTCCCTGGGCTCGCCGCCACGCGATTTCAGCCGACCTGATCGTTAACGGAACTTCGGTAGGCATGCACCCCAACGTCGACGAATCGCCATACGACCATCGCTATTTGAGGTCCGATATGGTCGTCTTTGACACCGTCTATAATCCAGAATCAACTTTTTTTATCAAAGAGGCTGTTCGACAGAACTGCAAGGTGATCACAGGTGTCGAAATGTTCATCCGTCAGGCCGCGCAACAGTTCCTGCTGTTCACCGGCCAGAAAGCGCCCATCGAATTACTCCGTGAATCACTCAAAAGAGCGACCGGAGCGGTGAAGATCTAGATGAAACTTTTTCTTATCGGATATCGAGGTACAGGGAAAACCAGGATTGCCGAAATTCTGGCCACATCCTGGAACTGCGATTGGGCTGATTCGGATAGTGAAATTGAACACCGATCAGGTAAATCGATTGCTCGGATTTTTTCCCAGGACGGTGAGGCAGCATTTCGAAAACTGGAAATGGAGGTCGTGCGCGACCTAGCGGCAGGCCCTCACAAGGTGATTTCCTTAGGGGGAGGCGCCGTAATGGAAATTAAAAACCGCACAACGATTGCCGCACAAGGGCTGACCTGCTGGCTTCAAGCGACACCAGCCACGATTGCGCAACGCCTGGAGCAAGATTCCGTCACAAGATCCCAACGGCCCAATTTGACACCCGTGGGAGGGTTGGAAGAAATCCAGACCGTGCTTGACAAACGCTCCTCGGTCTATCAAATCTGTGCAAACTTTGAAATCGATACGGAAGGAAAATCCCTTAATCAAGTCGCTGAAGAGATCCTGGTTGCGGTTGTAAAAGACCAAAAGATGAATTCGTAGTTACTCATTGCAATTTCTTCCAGTTTACCTGCGGCTTTTCGACAGGGAAAAACCGGATAGGTTGTTCACATTCATATCATGCAAACGCGGGACAATGTAACGTGAAAATAACGGAATAACGAAATGCCACTCTGGTCTGTCTTACTGCTGTTCGTTGTAGGAGCGATCGTCGCCGGCCAGTTAAATCGCGGCATCTATCGTCTACCCTACCTCAACAAACGGTCCATCAGTCCCTGGTCGGTTCCCCCAACCGATTCGGTCCGCCGTAGATGGTATGACCGCATTCCTATTCTGGGCTGGATATTTCTTCGCCGTGAGTCTGAAATTCACGGTGCCTGGTTCTGGATTCGACCACTGTTTATCGAATTCTTCGTCGGAATAGGATTTCCCGCACACGTCTGGTGGGTATTTCAAGGCGGTCTACTCCCATCTGGCTACGGTCCCCTGCTGCCGGTAACAGCAATGGCGATCAGCGGCAGCCACCTTGCCTTTTTCGCATTGATGGTAGTTGCCTCGTTCATCGACATCGATGAGAAAACAATACCTGTTGAGATCACGGATTACGGAGTCCTGTTGGGCCTGTCACTGGCGGCCATCTTTCCTCATTCGCTACTTCCCGACCCTGTCCTCACTGCTCGTCCGCAAATTCAGCCTTTATGGTTCACCCCTGGTAGCCTTCCCTCATGGACGACTGGTTGGTGGGGATTGGTGGTTGGATTAAGTTGTTTCGTCGCCTGGTTCTATGCGATTTCTCCGAAAATCTGGTGGCCGCGTGATGGAATTTTGAGGGCATTGTGGTTGCATCTGGTAAGCCTCTCGCGTAAAGCCCTGAAAATCAATTTGTTGATGACTCTGTTCTTTGTGTTGGGGTGCTGCCTCATTGTGGTCGTATGGAAAGTCGGTGGTGAAAATTGGCACGGTTTGCTGACATCACTCATCGGTGTGGCGTTTGGGGGTGGGTTGATTTGGGCAGTACGAATCATAGGCTCTCTGGCACTCCGCCAGGAGGCCATGGGATTCGGAGACGTCACCCTCATGGCAATGATCGGAGCCTTTGTAGGCTGGCAACCTGCGGCGATCATCTTCTTCATGGCTCCATTTGCGGGCTTATTTCTCAGTGTCACTCGCTGGGTTCTCAGTGGCGATCGATACATTCCCTATGGGCCGTTCTTGTGTTTTGCAACCTTCCTTCTGATCGGATTCTGGTCCGAGTTGTGGTTCGGCTACCTCCAGGACATCTTTTACGAACTGGGATTCGTGGTGGCCTTGATTGTGGCTTGCTGTCTGCTGATCATGTACGGGATGCTTATATCCTGGAGGCTCCTCAGGGAAGGGATGACCAACCGCTCCAGACGGCCGTGAGTTCAGATAGCGTCGTCCTTTCCGGCACACCCTCCCTTGGCAAGCAGTTTTAGTCCTTCTAGCCATTCAACTACCGGACACAATGCTTACCGCTACACCGCTAGCAACGCTGTGGTTGCCTGCGGTTAATTGCACTTGCAGACAGGTGGGGGCAAGACTACCATCCCCCACAATTCTCAGTGGGCTCATCGTGTCCCTCACCCGCGCAAGTGAGCGCAGGTGGTAACTTATTTGGACCCTCAGGAACACCTGGCTGTGCGGCTTGATTGTACGATCATCTGGCTGGCAATCGTCACATGTGGCGTATCTAGTGGCTGTCGTTACGTTGCTAACCGTGCACAACAGGCAGCCCTCGCAGATCAACAATCTAGCGAAAGACAACTAGCTCTGCAGGATTTCGAGTACCAACGGCGTGCCGACAACCTGGACGTGAACAATCGGGAGTTACACACTCAACTGGCTCAGTCACAAAGGGAGGTTCAACTTCTCAAGGACGAAGTGGGCCTGCTGCGCAACCGGTTAGGAGAAACTGTCGACCTGCTTGCCGAAGCTCAACTGTCACAAGAGGATTCTGACCAGCGGTGGAAATCGCTGCAAACGTCGACACAACGACGAGGTGGGGCGGTCATCACGGCCAACAGCAGCCTGCAACAAGATTTACCGCGATTGAATCTTCCAGGTGTCGAAGTCCGACAGGATGGAGACGTGATACGCATCGAAATATCCACTGACCGAATCTTTCTATCGCGATCAGCAACACTTCATCAAAACTCCCTGGGCATACTCAATCCTATTGCGGAGTTGCTTCAAGAAAAATATCCCCGCCAGAGAATTGGTATCGAAGGACATTCCGACAACCGGGATGTGCTTTCGACCCAGTGGCGGAGCCAGCATCAGTTCACCCTGGCCCAAGCTGGTGCCGTTTTCGACCAGTTTACGACTCGCTACCGAATCAGTTCCTCTCAACTCTTTGTCCTCGGCCACGGGGCCAACCATCCCCGGGTCTCCAACGCCACTTCCGCGGGACAGACCAAAAATCGCCGGATCGAAGTCGTGATCTATCCCGAAACCATCAGCGGACGGTGATGCAAATTCCCAACGTCGCAATCGGTTGCTGACGACCTGAGATCACCCCCCGGACTTTTGATTGGCCAACGATTCCACGTTGTCTTCCAATGCGCGCACCCCCGGGCCGAATCATCGCTGTCGACCCTCGCTGACCAGCTGCGGCAAGGGCGGTTGAAAACCTCCGGAACAGGTGGCCGCCCGACTGGCATCGTTTCCCAAGTAGTCTTAAACTGGCTCTGAGCGTCTGGTCGTTACACCTCGATCCTGCAAAGCCAATTCTGTCAGAGGAAATCGCAGCATGAGATTAAAAGACAAAGTCGCATTGATCACAGGTGCCAGCGTCGGCATTGGACGGCTCACGGCAGAAATATTTTCCAACGAGGGGGCACAGGTTGTTGTCAACTCGCAAAGCGATCGTGGCGCATCTGTCACCCAACAAATCCTGGATCAGGGCGGTGAATCGTTGTTCATTCAGGGGAAGGTCCAAAACGTCGACGATGCGAAAAGAATGGTGGACGGTACAGTGGAGCGTTTCGGAAGAATTGACATCCTGGTCAACAATGCCGGAATTGTCAGATCTGGAACGGTAGATAACAGTCCGATCGAGGATTGGGATGAGACCTTCGCCACCAACTGTCGCGGCGTGTTTTTAATGTCCAGGTTTTCGGCTCAACAAATGTTGAAACAGGGCGGTGGAGTGATCGTTCATAACGCATCCATCGCCGGAGTGAAGGGTTTAAAAGACCGTGCTTCCTACTCCGCCTCGAAAGGCGCAGTCGTTGCGCTTACCAAAGCAATGGCCATCGACTACGTGGACAAGAACATACGGGTTAACTGTGTCAACCCCGGCACTACCCTGACACCCTCGTTACAAGAACGCATCGATGCTTTCGACGACCCGGTCGCGGCGAAGGAAATGTTCATTTCGCGCCAACCCATGGGTCGCCTGGGAACACCCGAGGAAATCGCCAGCGGAATTCTGTACTTGGCATCCGACGAAGCCTCGTTTGTGACCGGCGCCGTTTTGAACATTGACGGAGGACTCACCATTTAATGGCCCCGGCAGTCGCTCCTCATTTTCCCTTCCTGTGCAGACAACTTATGACGAAACAAGACGAATTGGTAACCACTTTCGTTTTCCGTTTTTTCAAACTGCAAACAAGACACAAACGCTACGACTCAAATTCATGGAGTCCCGCAGTCATGTTTCGACACAACCTACCAACCACAGTTCTCACAGCGACATTTACCCGGCCACCTTTGTAGAGCGTTTGGATCCAGTACCTGGCCGGGACTCGAAACAACAAAGTCGACGTGCTACAGTACTAGACCACAAGTGGATTTTGTCGAGTGTTTCGTGACCTTCTAAATTTCAAACCATTGCTTTCAACACTCCACCCTACTGTTAATCTGCAGTGAGCCATACTTCAGAGTGAGCAACATGCGGAATACTCCTCGTGTCGGTGTGATAGGACTCGGCCTACTGGGAACCGCCCTTGCTGAGCGTTTACTCGATGCCGGGTTTCAGGTCGTCGTTTACAACCGCACCCGCTCCAAAGCCGACTCCTTGATACAACTTGGAGCCCGCTGGTCCGACAATCCACTAGCCGAGTGTGATCGAGTAGTAATCAGCCTTTACACCACGGAAGTTGTTGAACTGGTCCTTGAAGACCTAGAAAGCGAACTGCGACCAGGACACCTTTTACTGGATACAACGACAGGGGAACCTAGCCAGACGGAAACCCTGGGAATTCGCATGTACGACCGTGGCGTCGAGTATCTGGAAACGCCCATTGCCGCATCCAGTGAGCAGACACGTCGGGGGGAGGCGGTCGCGATCGTTGGTGGCACCAGCGAGGCGTTTCGAGCGGGTCGCGACCTGCTGAATGTCATCGCTGCCAAGTCCTTTCACGTCGGCGGTTGGGGTGCCGCGGCAAAAATCAAGCTGGTGAACAATCTGATTCTCGGGCTTCATCGCGTCGCCTTAGCCGAAGGCCTGGCATTCGCGCGGGCAATCGGCATCGACCCGGCCGACGCACTCGACGTCGTCAAGCAGGGAAGTGCCTACTCGAATGCAATGGATGCGAAGGGGGGGAAAATGGTCAAGCGTGATTTCAGCACACAGGCGAAACTTTCCCAGCACCTTAAAGACATTCGGCTGATTCTGGAAGAAGCCCGGCTGGCCAACTTGCCGTTGCCATTTACTGCACTTCATCGACAAACGCTCGAACGGCTTGAGGAACTGGGATTTGGTGAAGAGGACAACAGCGCTATCATTCGTGCTTTTGACACGGAGTCACCATGATAACGCAACTTCATGGCATTGAAAAAAGTGATGACTCTCGAGGCACCCTCGTCGTGTTTTTGATCACATGGTCCACGACGTTCAGTGACAATCGAAATTTTACTTTGCTATCCAGGATCAAACCGGGATGAGACACCTGTCATGAAGTTATTGCCAATCGATCGCAAAAGATGCCCTCCAGCAAGACATCTCGGAACATGTGCGGTACAATCCAAATAGTGAGTCTGCAGCCCATGAAACAGCCCGGGAGGAAATGCACGGAGGCGCCCCAGCATGAGACCACCGGTCTCACAGGCTGATCTCTAAGTGGTCCAAACCGAAGCGTCCCACTAATCCACCAAAACCCAAATCAACTAAACTCGCAACAGTAATACTACGGATATGATTGCCATCATTGACTACCAAATGGGAAATCTACGGAGCGTCCAGAAGGGGTTCGAGAAGGTCGGACACCAGGCTGTCATTACGAGTGATCCTGTCCAGATCGCGCAAGCGGAGAAGCTCGTTCTTCCAGGGGTTGGCGCCTTCGCTGACGCCATGTCGGAATTGAATCGGCGTGAGCTAGTCGGTCCTATCCGCGCGGCAATCGACGAAGGCAAACCTTTCTTGGGAATCTGCCTGGGCCTCCAGTTGCTCTTCGAAACCAGCTACGAGGACGGTTGCCATCAAGGCTTAGGAGTGCTTGCCGGAGAGGTAGTGAGGTTTGATCTTCCCGCCCCATTCAAAGTCCCCCACATGGGATGGAATCAGGCCAGCATACGGCAGCAAGCCCCGTTGCTGACTGACGTCGAACAGGAGACCTACTTTTATTTTGTGCACTCCTATTACGTGGTCCCTCGAGATCTTGAAGTAGTCGCCATGGAAACTGACTACCATCAACCGTTTTGCTCCATGATTTGGCGAAACAATTTGGTTGCCACGCAGTTTCATCCCGAGAAAAGCCAAGCCAAAGGTTTAGTACTGCTGAAAAATTTCGCTGAGCTCTAAGAACGCCCCTACCTTGCATAAGCCCAATCCCTGTGTCATATTGCGGCCTTTGCAACTGTTGGCGAAGCGAGGCCTGAAAAGGGGTTGCGAGAATGCAAATCTGGCCCGCTATTGATATTCGTGGTGGTCAGTGTGTGCGGTTGCGGCAGGGCGATTATGATCGCGAAACTGTGTTTGGCGACGATCCTGTTCAGATGGCATCACATTGGGTGACCCAGGGGGCTGAATGCCTACACCTTGTCGACTTGGATGGCGCGCGAGATGGACAGACCGTAAATCGCAAAGTGGTGCAGGAGGTGTTGAAAGAGATCGATGTACCATGCGAGTTGGGGGGTGGAATTCGCGACGAAACAGCAATTGATGGTTGGCTCCAAGATGGCATCCAGCGTTTGGTCGTTGGTACACAGGCCCTCAAACGACCGGACTGGTTCCGAGAGATGTGCCACAAGTATCCGGGTAAACTCGCCCTGGGACTTGATGCGCGTGATGGTTGGGTCGCGGTCGAAGGTTGGCTAGAGACCAGTGATGTGACGGCGAGCGACTTAGCAAAACATTATGCGGACCTGCCGCTGGCAGCAGTCATCTACACTGACATCTCTAAGGACGGCATGATGCAAGGCCCCAACCTGGAAGCGATGGATGAAATGAACCATTCAGTAGATATCGAAGTCATCGCATCAGGTGGAGTGACAACTATCGAAGACGTTCGAGCACTTGCCCAACTGGGATTAGGCGGTTGCATTATCGGTCGATCATTGTACGAAAAAAAAATAAGGTTAAGCGAAGCAATACACATCTCACGGCAGTTATAGTGCAATCATTTTTGCCTGCTCAGTGATTTGAATATAGGAGCAAAACCAGGCATGGCCAATCGGAAAGTCGAAGACATTCGCAACATTGCGTTTTGCGGTCACGGATCAAGCGGCAAAACAACCCTGGTCGATTATCTACTGGTGAAAACAGGGACTCTCAGTGGCACACCCAGTGTTGATGACGGTACCAGTATCTGTGACTTTGATCCCGAAGAACAGCAGCACAAATACAGCATTGAATCCACGTTTGCCCACTGCGAACACAAGGGAAAAAGGTTTAATCTGTTCGACACTCCCGGCTATCCCGACTTCATCGGGCAAACTATCGGTGCGATCAATGGTGTCGACACCGTCGTGATCACGATTAACGCCCAAGCGGGAATCGAGGTCAATACGCGTCGGGTATTTGATGAAGCGGAAAAATCCGGCATCGGACGCATGATTGTGATCAACAAGATGGATGCGGAAAACGTAGAGTTTACGGATCTGGTTGACAGCATTCAGGAACTTTGGGGGCCAAAATGTGTCCTGTTGAATGTCCCCGTCGGCCATGGGGCCGACTTCAAGGGTGTCATCAGTACGCTGCAGGTCCCTGACGACACCAGTGGCACGCTCCTGGACCCTGCCGAAATCAGTGAGCCGCTCATGGAGTCAATCATCGAGGTGGACGATGAGGTCATGGAACGTTACTTCGAAGGCACACCACCCACCGAAGCAGAACTCTCACGTCTGATAGTACGTGCTGTCGCTGAAGGAAGCCTGGTACCCATCCTCTGCTGTTCCAGTAAAACCGGAGTTGGTACTCCTGAATTATTGGACGCGATCGAGATGTGCTGCCCACCTCCGACGGCCATCGTTCGTCAGGGGACAAATCAAGAAGGCAATACCGTCGATTTGACAAACGATGCGAATGGTCCACTGGTCGCCAGAGTGTTCAAAACTCGCATCGATCCTTTTGTCCAGAAACTTAGTTTCATTCGTATCTATTCCGGTTCGCTCAAAAAAGATAGTGTTGTGGCTGCTTCCACGGCACGCAAAGGCGTCAAGCTCACCCAACTACTGGAAGTTCAAGCCTCGGAAACCAGCCCCGTCGATTCTGCTGGACCGGGTGATATCGTCGCTGTCGCCAAGATGGAGGAGTTACACACCGGCACCACCTTGGGTGAGATCAATCTACCCAAGATATCCTTCCCCAAGCCCATGGTCGGTTTGGCAGTCACGCCCAAGAGTCGTGGCGACGAAACCAAACTCTCTGGTGCACTTGGAAAAGTCATTGAGGAAGACCCCACGTTCAAACTGCAGCGAGATGGTCAAACAAAAGAATTAGTCATGACGGGGATGAGCGAACTACACCTCAAGATTGTTCAGGAACGTTTGAATCGTCGTGACAAAGTCGAGGTGGACACAAAAGAGCCAAAAATTCCCTATCGCGAGACTATCCAGGCCAATGCCGATGGCATGTACCGACATAGGAAACAATCGGGTGGGCGCGGCCAGTTTGGTGAAGTACATATTCGCATGATGCCCTTTCCACGTGGCACGGAGGTGGACGAATTCTGCAATAAAACACGATTTCCCTCCTTCAAAGAATCTCATTACGACGACACACACAACTTCCTGTGGGTCGATTCCGTGGTGGGTGGTGTCATTCCCAGCAATTTCATGCCGGCGGTGGCAAAAGGTTTCAAAGAGCGTTTGACGCGTGGGGTGATTGCCGGGTACCAGATCCAGGACGTGTGCATAGAAGTGCACTTCGGCAAACATCACCCTGTCGACAGCTCGGAAACTGCGTTCAAAACGGCAGCGTCGATGGCTTTCCGAAACATCTTCCAAAAGGCCAAGCCCAGTTTGCTCGAACCGGTCGTCACCATGGACGTGACAGTCCCGGAAGCTAATGTGGGTGATGTTTATAGTGACATGTCGGGCCGTCGTGGCCGCGTGTTGGGATCGGATGCGGCAGGGGGAAACCTTCAAACGGTACACACTGAAGTACCTTTGTCTGAAGTGATAACCTACGCACGCACGTTGTCGAGCATGACAGGTGGACAGGGCAGCTATTCTATGGAATTCAGCCACTACGACGTGGTGCCATCCAATGTCCAGCAAGAAATCATTTCTAAAACCAAGGTACAGGAAGAGGAAGAAGACTGATCCTCTGTTAAACTCCTGGCCCCACGCGAACCGAAGACTGAGATAGCTTGTCTTGCGCAAGGTAGGCTTCGACGGTTGTGAAAACGAGCTCCGAAGCAACTTTCATTCAGGCTCCTAACTCGAAATCTCCTATGGATTTTTTGCTCCTTCACACTGCTTCCCACTGCTTGTGTCGCTGTCCGGTCTAACCGGACAGCAGCCACCCCCCCGTCTTCGACCCGTCACCCTTCTCTCCGACACTGTCCTAACGGTAGCACCGCTAGCGTTCACTTCGCTGGAGACAATCGTCATGGCTTCTGACTTCCTCTTGAAAGAACAATTGCCAAATCTGACGGATCGTATTGTCAAGACCTACACGGAAATCGGCCACATGAATCATTTGGGCCACGTAGCTTTGCCCAATTACGATATGGTCATTTCCATCGCACAAGATTTAAAGGATGTCATTTATCCCGGTTACCGTCGCCGGGAGGGTCTACATCTTGGGAATATCACCTACCACATCGGTGACTTGATCGACGGGCTGCACGACAAGTTGACAACTCAAATTGCGCGTGTGCTCCGGCACGACGCTGACGCCCAAGGCGAAGAAACACAGGGCCCTGATCATCCCACGGACTATGAGGCCAAGGGACAGGCAGTTGCCATCGCGTTTCTAGAACGGATTCCTAAAATTCGAACTTTGCTAGCCACCGATGTTCAAGCGGCCTTCCAAGGTGATCCTGCCTGTAAAAATATCGACGAAGTCATTTTCTGCTATCCCGGTCTGGAGGCAATCACGATTTACCGCCTGGCGCATGAGTTGCTCGATCTGGGAGTTCCATTCATCCCCCGCATGCTCTCGGAATGGGCTCACAAAGAGACGGGCATCGATATTCATCCAGGAGCAACCATCGGGAACCATTTTTTTATTGACCATGGAACAGGTGTCGTGATTGGCGAAACTTGCAAAATCGGCAACCACGTCAAGCTCTACCAGGGAGTCACACTGGGAGCGTTGAGCTTTGATACCGATGCCGATGGGAACTTGCTTCGGACAGCGAAGCGTCATCCGACGCTCGAAGACCACGTTGTCATTTATGCCAATGCAACGGTACTGGGGGGAAAGACACTGATCGGACGCAATTCGGTCATCGGATCAAGTGTGTGGCTCACCCAGAGCGTCGAACCACATACGACTGTTCTAATGGAAAAACCCGGCCTGCGAATGCGAGACGACACGCCGGACGAACTCCGTCCGGAAGCCAACTATCAGATTTGAGGAACACCCCAAAAGCAGCCGAAGCACAAACCGCATCCTGCGACTACGTCCTCAGGATATGAACAACCCACGAAGGTGCAGGGGGCCGGGAAAATCGGGAAGACGGGAGAGATTCGCGGGGGGCTCGGAAAACGAAATCAATCGACCACCAGCCTTTCATTGCGTTGTCCAGGTCTGGTCGTTCAGTCAGTGACACAAAACTCTTAACGTTTGCCCTTACTCCCGTAGCGGGTGGAGGACTATTAAGCCCCGTCCCCCGAGGTCCAACACTTCAATTCTGTGCTACCATGAACGACCCGGGTTTCGAAGCGTCTATGTTTCGGACCTACCAAAAAACACTTGCGACACCCCAAACCATCCCACGGCCAACCAACCCACCGCGCTGCCTACCGCACCCAGGTAAAACTCAACCGGCTGATACTTAAATACCAATCGGTGCGTTCCAGCTGGTAAGAACACCCCCCGCATGATCAGGTTGGTCCGTTGAATCGGCTCGCGACGAAAGACCCCACTTGCATTGGATTCGACCAGGAGCCTCCAACCTGGCTCAAATTGGTCCGCCAGAACAACCAGTCCCTTTTGTGACAGCTCGACTTGCAGTTCAACGCGTTCAGGTTCGTCTTTCACGATTTCGACTGCGATCGTTCCTTCCGAGAAAATTTCTTTCGAATCCCGCATCAGCCATTTTGGTGTCGCGTCATTAAAAACGACAGCTGACTGACGCAGGTCGTGTTCCAACACCCGCTGCGCCACCTGGCTGACATTTTGAACGGTTACATCGACAGGACCATAAAAATCGACTGACGGCAATGGCACGAACCAGCACCGCTGCGGGTCACGTAAACTGCTCTGAAGTGATACTTCTCCTGAATCGGCAAGCGAACCATGCAGTTTCAACTGCCTGAAATCCTTTGCTGGACCGAATTCTGATTGAATGATCACGCAATGGCTGACTCCTAGTGCTTCCAGAAAAGACGCATCGTTAGAGCATTTTAATCCCGCCACTCGTTGGCTTTGAAAAAACATTTCTCGCCACGTGTAGGATTGCATGGTTCCCGGCACCTGAATCAATCGTTGACGTGCCGACAAATGGAAGTTGGGATACAATGTATCCCGGTCCCACACAAGCGCCTGCGAAAGGCGATCGCCCGTTTGCGAATCGTCCCAGCGCGGATAGCGCGTCGAAGGGGGAACCCTCATCAGGCGAAGTCTGCCGGGTTTGGAACCACTTTTTTCGGCTAAAGTATCCACAACACAACCCAACGATGCCCAGTTACTGCGGGGTGCACACTGTACCATCCACGCGTGTGCCACCACCAATTCAAGTCCCGTGATCAGCAGGACCACGCAGGGCACCAGTCGGGACGGCAGGCAGCGTATCCTTTTCGACCCTGATACCTCACACGCAGGTTTCAATTCGGAATCGGCCACTTTCAGAACCCGGCGATAAATCCAGCAGAGCACCAATCCGTGCAACAATGCTCCAACGAAATCAACCTTGGACAGGTGCTGATGAAACGGCCCGAACAACTCGTCAGTTTGCAAGGGTTCCACTGTCCACTCGCGAAACAACAACAACGTTGTCATGCCCAGAACGAGCACGATGAGTGTAACTCTTCCCAGCCATAGCAAACCACGCCGCAATACACGGTGGTGGTTGCGAATGGACTGTTCCCAGCCGTGCCCCGACAGCAGGCACAAAGCCAGGGTCGCCACCACAAACAATTTTGCTGGGTACCGAAACAAACTGTAACCAGGAAGAAAGGTCACCATCATCCAATAAATTCCGCCGACTGGATCGCCAATTGAAGGCTGCAGCGGCCCATCTCCGGCGGTCACATAGGCCAACTCTTGCAACAGCCATCCGATCCCGTAACGCCCCAGACTTCCCGCGGCAAAAATTGCCACCAGAGCCCAAAGCCACTGACTGCCCGGCAATCGCCGCCGCTTACGCCAAGTACAACCAGCCATCAGCAACGGTAGCAGACCCACATAGAGAGAAGGCGTCCAAACTCGCCCTTCAGCCGGAATCAGATTGAACCAACGACGATGAGTAGGAAACTGGCGACCGCCAACATTGGGCCAGACTAACTCCATAAAACGCCAGGGTGCGTTGCTGAATCGATAGGTGAATTCATCATGGGTGCTGCTCTCTGTAGGACCCACCAATCCGGACAGGACTTCGTGTGCCACCGTACCGGTTGAAACCGTGTCCTGACAACGAACGAGATGGCCAGGAATTTCCCAAACGCTGCGCGGGTGCTCGTAAAAATCGCGGTCGCTCTGTCGAGTCCAGAACCAGGAGGGCAAAATTTGCACGGCCGCCAGCAAACCGCCCACAAGCCCCGCAGCGATTATCAGACCACATCGACGGCACCAGATAATCAATTCCCGAGAACGCCAAAAACTTCCCCTGGAACGGGAAGCAAAACCATGTGATTGCCAGTCGCGGTGTAAAAGAATGAGCGCATAAACAACCGCGGCCAAGCCTGCGTGATAGGCGCTTTGAGGGTCGCCGCCGAGCGTCATCATCGCCAGCACGCTTCCCAGCAGGACTGCGGCGCCAGTACTGTTGAGGCGGAGCATGCGTTCTATCGCCAGAAAGGCGAGCGGTAGCCAGGATGCACCAACCAGAAAAACAGGGTTGCAATACTGAAACAGAACGCTTCCGCTCATCGTATAGGCCAGTGCCGCAAAGACTGCACCATGAAAACCAACACCCCATCTTCTGGCACACAGAAAGCAGCTTCCGGTCGCCAAGCAAATGTGCCCCATAATGTACAAATTGAAATTCATGTCATACGAAAAAGGCAATACAAAGAACAGCTTTCCGGGATACAAAACGGCACTGGTCGGATTGGCCAGCAGAGGTTGGCCCAAGTTGTCGTAGGGGTTCCACAGGGGAATTCGTCCCTGGTGCCACTGATCAGCTAAATACTGATACAAAGGAAAGTAATAGTGGCCGGCGTCACGGTAGACAAAATTCTGTTGGCTGGTCAGCACCGGCCAAAATACCCATAGCAGAGGAAAAGCTGCGACGAGCAACACCCAGAATCGTTGTCGAAACGTTGGCTGGAAGCTTTCGGTCGTGTTGTTGGGAGATTTAAACACGGTTTCATCGCGATGATCGGAAACGAAAGCTGCTTTCGCCGCTCGTACCAAACGTTCGGTTCGGACAGCACACCCAGGGCCTCAACAAGGGACATGGAGAAACGTCGGCTGTCACCATCCATACAGCAAGAGTCGAGGCCCTGCCTCTGAACCACTATGGCCGAAAGATCGATCTTCGGAAAGGTCGGAGTGACAAGACGGTTTACCGCCTGCCAGATGTTGCCAAAATTGTTCGCTGTACCGGCAGGCGAAAAACTACCGTCACTCAAAACAACAAGACCGGCTGTTGTTTTGCAGCTGCTAGTGCTGTTGGACCCGAAACGCAGATCGGCAATTTCCGGACTTTCCGGACATAACAAAGGGACGACTTGTCTCCGGGTTAGGCAGGTACTGAAACGCACGTCGCACACTGCATAACAAGTCATTCACCTCTGCGATCGCCTGCTCAGTTGCAACCTTTCTTGCGGGGTCTTCCGACGAGTTGCTTAAGCCCGGTTTGGCGTTATGGATCCATTGAATGCGGAGGCAAAACTGGTATCGCCCCATGGACAACACATCTCCATCCAACAGGGGCGTGGACTGCGTCAATCGCCCATTGACCGTCAACACCGGCCCCGCACCCAGACGTCTCAGTGAAACACCCCGTTCAGTGAGAAACAGATAAGCAAAGACTTCGGGAAACTGCAAATCACCAAGCACCAGATCACAGTCCGCTGCCGTGCCGATCAGATAAACCGGTCCCTGAACCTGCCGGGTCAGGCTCCTGGCTTCTCCCTGGGCAATCTCAAGTTCAACCACCGGCAAACTAGACCGAAAGTGCGGACCCGGTAAGATGTTCGGTTCAGTCTGACGGAATTTCCAGTTCATGATTTATCCTTCCGCGTCCATCTCGAGCGGTATCCGCGGGCCCGTGACATATCTCCTTTTCGGAATCTCTCAATTGAACTCTCAAACTGTTTTTTCCAGCCTGTCAACATTCGACCGAAAGCCGAACCGATCGGACATATTGGCGAAGATGTGCCAGATACTTGTGCCATTCAGCAAACCCGGCCACTTGCAGCACCGCCTGCTGGGCGTTCTCAGAGTTGGGGTGACAACCCAGGATTTTGCCTGACCGGTTCAAGTCACCCGTGATGGCTGGGCTGTCTTCCTTTTCACCATGTCCCACGATTGCAGAGCCATGTAGCTGCCAGGTGAAAAAGCAAGTCCGTTTTCGAAATCGGGCGTTGTCACAACGTCAAAATTTTCGTGGGACTTTCCTGTGACGCGACCGGAGATACCATGCGGCCCGGCTGATCGTACTTCCAAGTGGCATCAAACCGTAATCCAGGGACCCTGACACGCGGCATTTGTGCATTCGGATTGCCGCCTTCACTGAAGACTCAAAAGAAAGGCGGAACTCAAGAAAGTCCGTTGCTCAATTCTCCCATATCACGAAACCCGACTCATTTTTATTCGGAGCCGGCCCGTCAGATAGTTCGGAGCAAGCACAAACAATCGTCTATTTCTCCAGGATAAGCTTCTCATTGCGAGTGCGGCGCAAGCGATAAACTTCATCGCCATGCAAAACCCAACCCCCCTTTCTTCACCGAAGAGGTCCTCGGAACGCCAGATTCGCGGTGACTGCCGCGTACTTTCTCCGGGGCACGGTGGGTCCGAAAAATCGTCCGTCGAAATGCATTCAGGTTGGAGAGTGGCGTGCTCGAAGAGAGTGGTCAACCACCACGTGGGAACTTGCGAGACAAGTTGTACAGATCACTAGTAGCCCGTATTTAGGACGCTTTCGGTTTCACCACTTGCTTTTGTAAAGGACGCTTGCCAAATGACCAGTTCAATCGAGTCGCTGACAAAACGTACCGACCCATCCATCAGGCCGACGTTGACCCCACCAGAATGATAGCTACGGGATGTGACCGCCGCATAGGTTTTCGTCGTGGCCGACTTCCCCTCCTGCTGATTGGTCCAGTCAACATCATATTCCTGGCCATTTTCCTGACAGAGTACCTTGGTATTCGGCAGAAAAGTCGCCGTCACACCTGTCTGATGTGCGCGACCGTCCACCCACTCCGTATGTCCGCTGTTGGACTTGAAATCACCTCCCAAGGTGCCAACGCTTGCCGGAAAAATCGGAATTGGCGGATTATCTTGTCCGGCATTTCGATAATACGGAGTCCAGGCTTTCACTTCAGCCACCGCAACCGTATTGCTTGTACCATCGCGAATGTCACGCAACTTTGTCCTTTTCACCGGCTGAAAGAGTCCCTCGCCACTCCCTCGAACCGCCGGATCAAATACAAACCAGGTGCCCACATTAACACCGTAGTTAAGCGGATAGTGGTACGGATTACCATTCTTCATACGTTGTTGATCACCAATCTCAGACGGACATAAATAGGTCGGAACACGAATTGAAGAGAGTCGCTGGGGTGCCATTCCTCCGATGCGGACCGTTGCAGTGTTGTAACTTTCATCGAAATTAATGTGATCATGTAATTCCAACTGCTCCAAGAACGGCAGAATCTGTCCCTGGACGGACCAGCCATCCTGCGACCCGGAATTCATATTGACAGCAGGCGCCCAACTGGCAGGCAACTCACCTTCAAAGCTCTCAAAATTATGTAGCGCGACACCAAGTTGTTTCACCTGATTGACGCATGACACGCGCCTCGCGGCCTCCCGAGCCATTTGCACAGCCGGAAGCAAAAGAGCAATCAAGATAGCGATGATCGCAATCACCACCAACAGTTCAACTAGAGTAAACGCCTTACGACACCTTCGTGGAAACACAGCCAACTCCTTTTCCTTTAAAACGCAAGCAGCCACAAAGTGGAACTTACGAACGTGGCTGGCGGGCATCAGCTGCCCAACTGGCGAGTCCATTAACGATACTGAATCTCAATAGCGTTTATTTTAAGAATGTGGCCTAACTTGTCAAGAGGCAAACAGGAGGGTGGGGGAAATTAAACCGGTGTACCGAAAGAGCAGGGCAGGACACTGAATTTTCACCCACACAAGGGGTCACTCGCTGGGTGACAGGTGTGACAGGGGTGACAGGGGTGACACCGCGGAAGGTGAAAAACTGGCGCCTCGACTGAAACCGGCGGGGAAATTTCACCTGTTCGTTGATTCACTGGAGCCCGAGCCTTTGACGACGACTGAGTCACCACGGGGCCTCACAGCAGGTGGCGGCGTTTCTCACCGCCGGGTAAGAACTTCACCGCGAATCTATTGAACGAGACGAATCTCGTACAACTGCGGCCAATTTTTTCCGGTGACGAAGATCCGCTTGTCTTTCGAGTCGTAGGCAATCCCGTTCAGCACGGCTTCACGGTCGTGCCTGAGACTACTGGGCTTCAAACCACGCAGATCAACCCAACCCAGCACAAGGCCCGTTTCCGGTGAAATACGTGCGAGATACTCCTCGCCCCATACATTGGCCCAAATTTCCCCTTCGATATATTCCAACTCGTTCAAGCGAGTCACACGCTGTCGACCACTCTGGACCGTCAATCGCCGTTGGACCTGAAAGGTGTCGGGATCTAAAAATCGCAGGGTCGGCGAGCCATCACTCATAATCAGTTGTCTGCCGTCATGCGTAATACCCCAACCCTCCCCGGAAATCCTGAATTGCATCACCTGCTGGAACGAAACTTTGTCGTAAACAATACCGATCCCCGACTTCCAGGTGAGTTGAATGATCCGATCACCGTAGACTGTCGTTCCCTCCCCAAACCATTGACGATGAAGATCCACTCGTTGTAATACTTTCCCACTGACAAGATCCACCTTTCGCAAGGTTGACTGTCCGTAGCGACCCGTGCCTTCGTAGAGAACCCCATCCCGGTAGACCAGCCCCTGGCAGTAGGCCGTGTCATCGTGTGGATACTGGGCCACGACTTCAAAGCCATAGGCCGGCACCTTGCTGGGACCCGCCATGAGCCAAGCTGCAAAGGTAACCCCAAAAACAGACACCAACAGCAGCAAGATCCAACTTCGCCTCGCTCGCCAAGGTGTTGCGTTCGATAGGGGCGAAACGGCGGGCTCGGTAGGCAGACGGCTGGCTTTCGGGCGGCGTTTCACAGCGCTATTCATGAATATGGTCGATTGGAATGCCCCGATAAGCTCGGTCAAGAATCTGCATCGTGTGCATCACCGGAATGTGATGGTTCAAATGGATCAAATGCGTGTTGATTTGGGTCATGCAACCAATGTTTCCTGTTGCCACCACCTGGGTGTCTGCCGATACAATAGCTGTGGCCTTTTTCTGTCCAAGTTCGGCGGCCGCTTGCGGTTGCTCGATATTATAGGTCCCCGCCGAACCACAGCAGATATCACTTTCGGGAATCTCGACGAGTTCCAAGTTTTCCACTGCAGCGAGCAGTTCCCTGGGTTGTTGTCGGACACCCTGTGCATGGGCCAAATGACACGCGTCATGCATGGCAACTCGCGTCGGTTTTTCGAGGGTGGCCACGGCACAAAGCCCTAATTCTGCCAAGAACGCAGTCACGTCCTGTACACGTTGAACAAATGCTTCCGCGCCCGCCTGCTCCGGTTCCCCCCGCAACCACAAAGCGTACTCATGCATTCCCGAGCCACATCCGGCCGCATTCGTCAAAATGGCATCCACGTCGTCAGGAAAAACCTGCAAATTATGGCGGGCAAACTTGCGGGCCTGCGCGGCGGCCCCCGTATGAGCAGCCAAGGCCCCGCAACAACCCTGTTCCGGCGGGACAACCACCTCCACACCATTCTTCGCCAGCACTCGCAGAGTGGCCCAGTTGATATCTGGTGCCAACACCTGCTGCGCACAACCAGCCAGTAAAGCGACACGTGCTCGACGCTGGCCCTCAGCGGGGTAAATCTCGGGTAGTCGTTCGGCATGGGGCAGGTTGGAAGGCAGCAGGTCAAGCATGTTACCCAGGCGTCCCGGCACCAAACCACGTAACGGCTTGGCCCAACGTCCCAGTCTGGCTGCCCAACGGAACCTCGCCGGGTAGGGGAGGGTTTCCAGTACAAACCAACGCAGTACCCGGTCCAAAAGCGAACGGTTCCTGTGTGCTTCGGCAAGACTTCGAAAAGGCGTCAACAGTTCACCGTATCCAACTCCTGACGGACAGGCTGTCTCGCATCCAACACAACCCAGACACCGATCGATATAAGGCGATACCTCCTCAAATTCAAGACGACCTTCCAGTACTTCCTTCATCAAAAAAATACGTCCTCTTGGGGAGTCCATCTCCTCTCCCCAAACATGGTACGTCGGACAAGCCGGCAAACAGAATCCACAATGGACACACTTCTGCACAGCCTCAGCCATGGGTTTACCCCAGGGGCCTATTTCGTCGATGGGGATCGTGTGTTGCATGAAAAAATAAAGGATAGGTTAGTGTGGCGTGAACTTAAATTTAAAAAACTGATTGCATCACTCTGTAGCAGGACTCCCGGGGTCTACAAGCCCTATGCCTGATCACAACATTTTATTGACTAACTCCCGTGGAGACTCTCGCCAACTTAGACTCGGGGTCAAACACCGACGATAAACGTTGTCGGTAGACATTGTCTTGGCGGGGTCCCAGCCGGGGATCCGGCCAGTGTCCAGTGACAGCCAGGGCAGGACGCTGCAGTTGGTTGCAAAACTTGTCTAAAAGGGTCCGCTGCTCCCCCCGTGGCCAAGCAAGCCACAGAAGATTGCCACCCATACTGTAGCGGCGGGGAAATTCGCGGTCCAACCCGGTCAAGTAGCTTTCTGAAATCTGAATTTGCTGAGGCAGCATCGGCATTTTGACCAAGTCATGTTCGGGCGGAACCCAGTGAAATTCTCGGGTACTACGCCATATTTCTTCGTCCTCTTGATCGCGATGGATCCGAGCGGACTCGCCCACAAACTGACATAATCGATCGACACGCTTTTCAATCGCAGTCGCCATCCCACCAATCCGCATCCAAAGCGTACCGGGTGGAACCAAATCCAGGCAAGCGACTTCCAGAGGAGAAGTCATCAGTTCAGACTGGAAATCGAGGGCCTGCTGGAGAAACTCAAAATCGACACTCAACGACACATGTCGCTCCGGGCGAGGAAACACTTTGAAAGTCAGCTCAACGAGGATCGCCATCGTACCCAAGCCACCCACCATGAGTTTCGGGATGTCAAAGCCGGCAGCATTTTTAACGACCTTGCCACCACCAAAGACGACGCGCCCTCCCCCGGTGACAATTCGTACTCCTAACAAAAAGTCGCGTAAACCACCGTAGCGAAACCTTCCCGGCCCGGAGAGTCCCGCTGCCACCGTACCACCAAGCGTAGCTCCTGCTTCAGCCAGTGGTGGATCGAACGGCAGAAACTGGTTGTGCTCCACCAACGTGCTGACGATATCCTGCAAAGGAGTGCCCGCCAGGGCGGTAAACGTGTATTCACTCGGCTCATACTCCAGCACCCCTGACAACTTGCGCGTTGACAGCGTAGCATCACGAGATAACGCGGACTTTGTGGCGCCACCGGCCACTCGCAAGTGCTGAACCGAATTTACCGCCTGCTGAACTTCGGTGATCGAACCAGGAACCATCATGATCGTCTCGAGCCGTCAAACTTTCGTTTCAGTAGAAAATGGCAGGGGAGCCAAGGTTGGAAAATACTCCTGTCAACGGAAAGCTGGCTCAAAATGACATTGGTTACATCGCCTACGTGACTACAGAATCAAGACGTCGTTTTCTTTTCCTTCCAGGACCTCCAACACCTCACTCGCGAGAAATGATGCCCTGCTTCTCCAGCGGATGGGCACCGCGTGTCATTAAAGCGGGCGCTTCGGCCAAGGGCAACATTTTCCCTCGATTGGCCAACTGCAGGGGATCAACGGCGCGACGAAGTTCGAACATGAATTCCAAATCACTCTCGCCAAACATCTCCCGCATGTATCCACATTTCTCCAGGCCCACACCATGTTCTCCCGTGATCGATCCTCCCAGTCGAATGCAAAGGCGAAGTATCTCACCCGCCAGAGATTCCGCCCTCTCCAGGGCACCGGGCTGACGGCCGTCGTACATGATCAGAGGATGCAGATTTCCATCTCCTGCATGAAATACGTTCGCTACACGGATGTCGTACTCTCGACTCAAACGATCGATCTCAGCCAGCGATTCTCCCAGCTTCGTGCGAGGCACCACACCATCTTGCACGATGAAGTCCGGACTCAACCGCCCCACGGCGGAAAACGCGCTTTTGCGACCAGTCCAAATTTTCAGCCGCTGCTTTTCGTCCTTGGCTACTTCAACAAGGTAGGCGCCACTCCTTTCAATGACTTCATGCAGACGAGGCTTTTCGGCTTCCACCTCTTCCGCGATACCTTCGAGTTCCACAATCAGAATCGCCTTGGCATCGCTGGGATACCCAACGCCGACTGCCGCCTCGACTGCGTCAAGCGACAGACGGTCCATGATTTCCATGGCCCCTGGTAATAAGCCCGAGGCAACCACCAGGGAGACAGCGTCACCAGCCTTGGCAAGCGAATCGTAAGCCGCCTGGATGGTGTAATAGACCTCCGGCTTGGGCAACAACCGCAAAGTTATTTCTAAAGCGATGCCAAACAAACCCTCGCTACCGACAAACATGCCAGTCAGATCGGGGCCCACCATTTCCAGACTGTCTCCGCCCAGTTGGCAAACTTCACCGTTGGGCAGAACGACCTTCAGTCCCAAGACGTGATTGGCCGTCATTCCGTATTTCAGACAATGAGCGCCACCCGAATTGAAGGCCACATTTCCACCCAGAGTACAAACGGGTCCGCTCGAAGGGTCAGGAGCATAATACAGATCGTCGCCGCTGGCCCGTTGCGACACGGCCAGATTAATAACCCCCGGCTCCACAACCGCAATCCGCTGATTGGGCTCGTACCGCAAAATGCGATTCATGCGATTGAGCCCGATGAGCAGGCCATCCTGAATCGGTACAGAACCTCCGCTCAAACTCGTGCCGCTTCCGCGGGCCACGAAAGGTATCTCATGATGATAACAGAGTCTTACTGTCTGAATGACCTCATCCTGGGTCTCCGGTAACACGATCCCGGCGGGTCTCGCACGGAAAGCCGTCAGTCCATCCGATTCGTACGGAGCAAGTTGTGCCGGTCGAGTCAGCAACCGGTCCGGGGGGTACAGATTCTGGAGTTGTTCAAGTAGTTCAGACGCGTTCATCACTCACCCTGGATTACGATCCATCAGTTCCGGATTTCCGAGGCCACCAGTTCACGCACTTGCTTACGCAGTTGCTCACTGTTCCAACCGTTCGTCTCCGCTTGCTGCAACATCAATCGCTGTTGGTCAGGAGACAAGCGTGCTACAGCCGCATGGGCCGACCACGAAAGACTGGAATTTCGGACATGAGGCGATACCCGCCGTGCTACCGACTCGTAACGTTGCAACATTTCAGCGGAAACATGCCCCTCGCAAGCCTGCGAGAACGCCTCGCCAAAGCGAGCATCCCCGGAATTCAACAAATCACCAATCCACCAGGGACTCGCGCGCTGGCACCAAATGGCAAACTGAAGAGGCCCCGCCCAATCTTCGACGGGAGGTTTGCCATGTACTTTCACCGCAGCAGGCAAAAACTCAAAATTTCCCAACGCGATTTTGGGCTGCATATGTTCACCTCAGCCTGCCTGAACTCCCACGACCATCGTCCCCCTGGCAGCATAGCGAATCAGCGCCGTCCGAAAAGGCCAGTTTACGGTTTGCGCAATTACAACATCACTTATCAACAAACAATCGCTGCATGTAACAACGGGCAGGTGCACTGCAGATCATACGACCGCAGACCATGTGTTTCCAGTCTTGACAGATCCGCCACCATACAAGATTTGATCCAGAATTTTTTGGCAACGTGTGCCCCGGGTTATCCTCTACGCTCCGGCCTGTTCAACAGCGGCCACCAAACGGCCAGAAGTGACGGCAGGCAGGGAAGAACTCGCACATCTGTTCATTCAACGGTTGACTCGCCCCGACCCCGATCCTCGCATCAACGCTTCCACTTCCGCTCGAGTGGAATAATTCATGTCGCCAGGAATCGAATGCGCCAGGCAGGACGATGCCGTGGCAAACGAGACGATTGCCTGCAAATCCTCAAATTCCGGGGTACTACTGGCGAATATCACTCCGGCGGCAAAGGAATCGCCGGCGCCTACCCGATCGACGATGTTCGTGATTTCGTAAGGACGATACTCGCCGTCTCGCAAGGGGGCGAAACAAGCTTGATCCGTCGGCCCGTCGTACAGCATCGCGCCCCATCGATTGTGAGAGGCCGAAAGGCTCTCGCGAAGTGTGATTCCCACTCGTGACACATTAGGAAATTGCCGAATGATCTCTCGCGCAACAGCAGGGTACTTCGTTGCAGAAACTGCGCCTGAATCCACATCGGTATCGGCAGCATGAATCCCCAGAACGTCAGCCGAGTCTTCTTCGTTGGCAATAACAACATCGACGTGCGGTAAGATTTCTCTCATCGTCTGCTGAGCCAGCTGTATCGGTTCAACTTCCGGCTTCCACCGCCACAGTTTTTTACGGTAATTCAGATCGCACGAAACCGTAAGTCCCAGTTGTTTGGCCAATTGAACTGCCTCCCGCGCCGCCTCGGCTGCCAGTGCGGAAATCGCCGGTGTGATCCCCGTGACGTGAAACCAGGAAGCGTCTCGCATCGCCTCAGACCAGTTGTAATTTTTCGAAGGCGTCATACTGATCGAAGATCCGTCTCGATCGTAAACAACGTTGCTCGGACGCTGGTTAGCCCCCAATTCGAGAAAGTACAAACCCAGACGCCCCTCTGGATGCCGCACGACGAAGTCCGTGTTCACTCCGAAGTGTCGCAGGCTCGACAGACAAACGTCGCCTAGTAAATTCGTGGGCAACGAGGCAACGAACCTCGCTGATCCACCCAAATTACAAACAGATGCAGCGACGTTGGCTTCAGCCCCAGCGAAGCTCACTTCTAACTTACCTGGCAAAGCTTGTCGAAACGGACGAAACCCCGGCGTCGCCATACGGCCCATAATTTCGCCAAAAGAAACAAGTCTTCCTTGCATCATTTTTTATTCGCCCCGTGCACTTTGAACCAGGTCCCGCGTCTCTGCCGCACTCTTGGAAATTCCCTCCCAGTCTTGATCACGAATTTGTTGACGACTCGCAATGAACGAACCACCGATCGCAGAAACCAAAGGGCTCTGCAAATAGTCCGTAGAGTTTTCCCGACTCACGCCGCCCAGTGGAATGTATTGTATCCCCAGGTGCTCGTACGGAGCGGCCATCGATTTTAAATAGCTCAGGCCCCCTGCCGGCTCGGCAGGAAAAAACTTAATCAACCGACAACCCAGTTCGATGGCTGATTCAATTCCAGAGGGTGTCACCACACCTGGTGCAAAGGAAAGACCCCGCTGGGTCGCTCGTTTCACAACACTGCGATTTAGTCCGGGAGCTACCGCAAAGTCAGCCCCCACCTCCACCGCCCGGTCCACCTGCGAGGCGGTCAACACCGTACCCACTCCCGCTACCATCCGGGGAACCTTGTTCTTGATGGCCTGCAACGCTTCGAAAGCCGCCGGCGTACGCAATGTAAGTTCCATGCAGTCGATACCCCCTTCGACCAACGCCTCAGCCAGAGGGACAGCAGCCGCAGCATCGTCGACGATCAACACGGCAATCGCCCCGGTGAAGCTGATCCGCTGTTGAAGAGATTTGTCAAAGGTTATCGACGTTTCCATGACCCTTATGATCGTCCGCTCGTTACGATTGTCAATGACATAGCGCCTGATATTTTTACAATGCCTGGCATGAGTAACAAACAGGTTGCTGCCAATCTTGCGACAACACCCGGTTTTCGACAATGGAAACCACACCCACTGTTTGTGACGAATGACCACTACCGGAGACCAAACTCGCCCCTGGACATCTGGCTGCTCCCCTCGACCCTAATCACGTACATTTCCCTTCGTTTGTTCCGGCTGTCGCAACCAGATATTTTGCGGTAAGCACGTGCCGTGTTCCTATCCACCCTGATGATTACCACGACGTTCCCACACTGACAACTTTTTGTGTTTTTCTGATTCAATCAACACACAGTTGAACGTTTGGGATTGTCTGGTCTTCCGGGTGCGTCTCACGGGATTTTTTCACACTTCCGGGTTCGCCTGAAGGTAACCCACACCTTCCCCGATACCGGAAAACATCGGTCGCCGAGGAGGGGCAATTACCAACATCCCCACGGAGTTCCTCGTTTCCGAACTGCCGTGTCCTTTCTATTTCTCCTTCTCTATGGAACATCTGACAGAATCGGGTATCTTGAAAGAAATCAAGCAGTGTGTTGCTCTTTAGCCAGGGTTCCATCAACACCTACCGAAAACGGAAGGCGCCACGTCAATGGATGCGGCAACCGATCAGGAATTTTATCCGCGTCCACCCGACGTGACGGAAGTTCAGGAAAGGGCCATCCACCGGAAGGCCTGTGAACTGGTCGCTGCGGCCGTGCTGGAACAGGAGCCGTCTCAGGACTCAACACTCCAAGACGCTGCTTCTCAGAGACTGATGGGCTGCTTCTTGACTTTAAAACGGCAAGGACAGTTGCGAGGATGTTGCGGCGTCACTGGCAAACCCCAGACGCTGCTTCAATCTTTAGAGACGGTTTCTGTTGCCACTGCGATCCAAGACATGCGGTTTCCTCCGGTTTCCCCACGGGAATTGGCCTACCTGGAGGTAACAGTCTCCCTGTTGCACGGCTTTCGTCCCCTCACCTCCCGCGGAGAGGACCGCCTCCAAGAGGTCCTCGTTGGACAACATGGTCTCAGAATCCAGCTGGGTTCCGCCACCGGCATCTTATTACCCAACGTGGCAACCGAGATGAATCTCGATGCCGAAGGCTTTCTACAGCATGTCTGCCAAAAAGCGAGATTGTCCCCCGATGCCTGGAAAGATGGCTCCAGCCGCATCCTGACATTTCACAGCTACATAATCGGCGGCGATTTCCCCCTGAACCTGGCGGCTGATGTCGCAACGAGTTCACCTCCCTTGTATACCAGCAACGAATTGAAGCTACTGGTGCAGCATTGCTACTCGAACCTGCAATCACTCTCAAGCGGAGCAACACCCAGCTATTACGCACCCAACTGTCCAGACGCTATGGTCAACGGAGTCGGCGTACAACTGCGCGACACGCCGGCTGGGACGTTAAACTTTTCGACCCTCTCCCTACGGCCCGGCGTGCCACTGCAATCCACCCTATTCCAGGTCTGCGAATTGCTAGCCAAGTCGCTGGCTGAAGCGGGCATCAGAAAAGAAGCCTTGGAGGAGACTCAACTCGGCGTCACTATCTTAACGGACCCCGTCATGCACGGCAGCGTATCGGACGTCGACCTTCGCGGACTGGACACGCAACATCGAGCCTGCCTCGTGAAGGAAGGAGACCAGTCGGCCTGGAACTACCAGCCAGCGTTGTCTACGGCTGAACTTGTGAACAAGTCCGTGCAAACGATCAAAATCACGAACCCACAAGTGGCACAAGTGTTCAGCCTTGCTGTGCAATCTTCGCACTCTGAGGTTTCCGTCAGTAATACAGCCCGCCCCCACGCAGGTAGCAGCATCCGGTCCCCGGCCGTGGCAGGCAGCTTCTATCCGAGTGATTCCGCCGAGTTGGATGACCTAATCTCAAATTTCTTGACAGACCCCTCTCCCAAAAAACGCAATTACTCAGCCGTCATGGTACCCCATGCCGGACTCAAATACTCCGGTGCCATCGCTGCAGCCGTATTTCAGCATGTTGAGTTTCCGGAAACAATTATCATCCTGGGGCCCAAGCATACCCGACTGGGTGTGAACTGGGCCGTCGCACCCCATGACGCCTGGTCGATTCCCGGCAGCACCGTTGCAGCGGACCCTGTATTGGCAAACAGGTTCGTTGACGCCATCGCTGACCTGCAGTTGGACGCCGGCGCTCACGCTCAGGAGCATGCCATCGAAGTGGAACTTCCCTTCTTGGCAAAACTTGCCCCTCAATCCCGTATCGTGGGAATGGCCTTAGGAGGTGGTGACTTCCAGTTCTGCCGTCAATTTTCCGAGGGGCTGTCTCAAGTTCTCAAGGAACTTCCCACGCCACCCCTGTTAGTGATCTCGAGCGACATGAACCACTTCGCCAGCGACGCAGAAAACCGACGTCTGGATGACATCGCGTTGCAGGCCATGGAAACACTCCATCCATCCAAACTATATGACACGATCATGCATCAGAAAATCACCATGTGCGGAATGGTTCCGGCAGTCATTGTCATGGAAACTCTGCGTTTACTGGGAAATCTCACAACATGCCAGCGCATGGCCTATGGCACCTCTGCCGATGTAAGCGGCGACACAACGCGAGTCGTCGGATATGCGGGAATGGCTTTCTCGTAGGGAGCGAGAATCGCGTCACGACATGCAGTTCGCTCGTTACCCGAAACCCGTTCCTCCCGGGCTGAAATCCCGGCGACAATGAGCCGGTGGTAAGCCGGATCAGGCAGTCACGCGTTCCCGCCTAGATTTCCCGGAGGTCTCGGGTTCCGCCGTCATCCACAACAGAGCAGGCGAGGCAACAAAGATCGAACTGTACGTTCCGACCATGATGCCGACGACTAACGCATAAGCGAACCCATGAATTGCATCGCCACCAAGAACGTAAAGAATTAACACCACAAGCAACGTGGTCAAGGAGGTCAACACGGTGCGTGCCAGCGTCTGATTGATACTCTTATTGATCATCTCCTTAGTAATCTCCGGGCTCTTCCCTCGGACTTCGCGCACGCGGTCAAACACCACAATGGTGTCGTTCAGGGAATATCCGATGATCGTCAAGAACGCCGCAATGATCGGCAGGTTGATCTTAAATTCCTGAATCAGCAGGAACCCGAAGACGTCGGCCAACCAGAAGCTGAGCGCCAACATTCCCAAAGTGATCAGCACATCGTGAACCAGTGCCACGACCGCAGCCAGTCCGAAGTGGACCCGTTGAAAACGAATCCAAATGTAAAACACAATGCCCAACAAGCAGGCTACCAGAGCAGCAACGGCTTTGTTCCGCGTGTCTCCGGCGACCTTGCCGCCTATTTTGTTGGACGAAAGCCAAACCGGTGAATCCTCCACTGTCTTTTTCAATTCTGTCAGGATCTTGTCAAGCTGCGGCACATCCGCTCTCAGTTCAACACTCCAACTCTTGCCATTGTCCTCGGTGTTGAGATCCCTGTCCCGTATGGGCACGCCTGCCAAACCTACGGCTTGGGCCGCTTTTTGAAGCGAATTCAAGACAGTCCGTTTGTTCACGTTCTCGCCAAACGTTAACGTCGTTTGCGAGGTCACTCTCGTTACGGCTGGCACTTTGTCAGTGGCAGGTTCCCCGCTGGTACTTTCCGCTTCCGAATCCACAGTGACTTCGCCGGTCGCATCTCCGGCAGAGTCCCCATCCGCCTGTGCCAAAAAAGTCACATCGTTCCCGGCGAACGCTAACAATGATGGAGCAGGTAGAGACCGCTGGATGGCTGCCCCGGCATCTGACGCGTCTCGTAAAACGGGCTGATTGAAATCGACATGCCCTCTCTTCAAGTCGTCCGCGAAAATCCGCATCAATTCGTGCTGAAGAATGCGAACACCGTTAAGAGTAAGATGCACATCAAAGTTTCGAGCTTTCCCGTCGGTGGAATCCGTTGCCTCAACAACCGGTTCGAAGGAGGACATACCTTCCATCAGCGCGTTCTGCACTTCTTCGGTCGACTCGGCAGCAGGCAGAATAATCCGTGTTTTCACCTGGCCCGTTTCGGATTGCAGATCCTCCCATTCCAATTCTTTATTAAAATCGCGGCCTGACAGTGCGCGCTCGATCCCTTGTTTCACCAATGTCAAGCCGCTGATGTCGGCCCCCACAGCAGACGTGGGATTTTCTAAATCAATTTCACCCGTAATCGCTGTGTCTACCTTGTAGATAGTTTCCGACAGGTGGTTTTTGACTTTAACCTCGACAACCGAAGGATCATAATCTCCCAAGCCTGCTTTCAGCCTAGCGCGAACCTTATCGATGGCCAAGGGTTGCTTGAGCATCACTTCAACAGACGTCCCGCCATTAAAATCGATGTTAAACAAATTCTTGCCGCGGTAGACGGCGCCACAGAGCCCGACGATGATCAATAAGCTGGAGCATGCCGCAGCCAATTTGCGTTTTCCGATAAAATCCACCTGCAACTCGCCAAATATCTTCGTCATTCTCAAGTGGGTAATCCAACGGACACGTTCGGCCACATCAAATAAGACACGACTGCAAAAGATCGCGGTGAACATGCTCATGAGGATGCCCAGGATCAACGTGACAGCGAACCCTCGAATCTGATCGGTGCCAATCGCATACAGTACAATGGCCGTGATCAACGTCGTTATATTCGCATCCACGATCGTCGTTGTGGCCCGACCAAAACCGTTACGGATGGCCATCCGCAATGCCGCCCCACGGCCCAATTCTTCGCGAATGCGTTCGAAGATGAGCACGTTGGCATCGACGGACATACCGACCGTAAGGACCAACCCTGCCAGGCCTGGCAGGGTAAATGCAGCCTTGAAGAGGATCATCATGGTGAGGATCAACAACAAGTTCAAACAGAGCGCCAGGCAGGCAACGACCCCGGAAAAACGATAGTAGACAGCCATGAACAGCAACACTGCCCCAAAGGAGATACTGATGGCAAACTTGCCCTTACGCACAGTGTCCGCCCCCAGAATGGCGCTTACTTCCTGATCACTGATCGGATCCTTTTTCAGTGCCGACGGCAGTTTACCAGCCTTGAGAACGTCCACGAGCAACTGGACTTCTTTCTGAGTAAACTCCCCTTCAATAATCCCATTATTGGTGATCGTGCTTCTGATGTTGGGAGCCGACAATAATTCCCTATCCATGACGATGCCTAATCGTCGATTCTTGTTCATACTCGTCAAACCGCTGAAAAGAACTGAACCGGGTCCCGTCATATTGAAGTGAACTGCAGGTCGTCCCACTTCGTCGTGTCCCGTGGTAGCTGACTTGAGATGCTCGCCTTCCACGTTAAACCTCGTGATATACATCAAGACTTCTAACTGTCCACCCAAGTCGCGCAACTCGTTCTGCCGAGAATCCACCTCCACCTGATAACTCGGGTTCAGCTCGTCGGAACCCTCGACTTTTGCCACACGAACCCACTCACCAATCAGTTCCTCCCCATCGTAAACCTGGTCCGACGGATCCAAGCCGTTTTCGCGAGCATCTTCCTCCTGCTTCTGCGCTAGTTGAAACAAGCGCTGGTCATCGATGTCTTTTTCAGCCATGATGCGAAACTTCAGGGCGCCTGACTTCGTGATCAGCATCTTCATATATTCGATTTCATCCGACTGCACTTCTGGAATGATGATTTCAACCTGGCGGTCACCATATTGGCGAATTACAACTTCCTTGACACCGCTGGGATTGATCCGACGCTTGAGCGCTGTCACCAGCGCATTCATGTCGACTTCCTTTTCCTTCTCGTCCACTTCGTAGACAAGTATCACTCCCCCGCTGAGGTCGATGCCCAGTTTCGGAGGCCAACCCAACTTGGTGATGGTCAAACCACCGACGATTGCCAGCAGGATGATTCCAATCTTCCACCCATGACTCGGCATACGCAGTCTTTTGCCCAGCACACCTCCCACGAAGAAAAGGGCAAGAACTGTCAGAATGACCAGAATCAGCAACGTCAGCATCTGCGTACTAGAATTCCCAGCCGAGCCCGTACCTGTGTCATCGCCCGCTTGTTGTGCCAGCAACCAAACCGAGTTAATAGAAGGAAGCATGAATCAATGGTCCTCGTAAGAGTTTGCCAAAGCAGTCCCTTGGCGCAGGAGTTTCGAATGTGCTATCGCTGTCCAATTACCGGTCGTCAATCTGAAGGAAACCCGGTGCCAGTGGGCCCGCCTGTCCCAACCTTCTGCTATTTTGCATTCAACTAGGCGTTCTTACCTTCGTCTTCACCTTCTTTGATTAATTGACCAATTGAACTCCGCGTGATCTTCATTCGCGTGTTGGAGTTTTCATCGACCTTGATGGTGATATCACCGGCGTCAGCATGAATGTTCACCACCGTCCCGTAGATTCCGCTATTTGTCAGAATTCGGTCGTTCTTCTTCAGGCTGGTCAGCATCTGGTCCTGTCGTCGCCGGCGCTTTTGATCCGGCCTCAGGATCAGGATGTAAAACATAGCGCCGATGATCATAAATAATGGCAACAGACCAAAACCGCCACCGCCTGAAGACGGTTCGGCAGCCTGAGCCAAGACGAACGTTTCTAAAACTTGCGTTAGCGCGTGCACAAAGTTAACTTTCTTAATTTTTCAAATGAACCAACGAGACACAAACCTGCTTTACCATCGGCAAGCAAAAAAGGCCCGACTGCCTTCCAAATGCCGGGCCGGAGGAGCGGTCAGTCACAGGCGACCATCTTAAGACGATATTTGGCAACGGGCAAGGCGAAAGGGAGCGAAGGACTGCCGGAGGCAGTCCCAGAACCGGCTCTCGCTTGATCAGCAAAGTCCACTGGTGAACCTGGGATAGCTTGGGATATTGCCACCAAAATCTGAGTTTTGTGACCCAAATGGAATGAATGGAGGATTTCGCAACAGCCGCTATTGCCATCGTTCTAGCTTGCGACTTCCACCTGCCCCCTATTGGGCCGGGACCCAACCGGAAAACTTTTCTCGCTTATAGGCCAAATAACGATCAGCAATAATCGCCTCCCGGGCACCCGCCAGAAGTCGTTGATAGTACGTCAGGTTGTGCGCCGACAAAAGTATCGGACCCAGCATCTCGTCAGCAATAAAAAGATGCCTTAAATAACCCAGACTGTGTTGGCAGGCTGGGCAGGGGCAATCCACGTCCAGGCTGCGATGGTCTTCCTGAAACTGTTTGTTCCGCAGACGCAAAGGTCCCCGGTCGGTGAAAGCCAGGGCATTCCTCCCATTTCGGGTGGGCATGACACAGTCAAATAGGTCCACTCCACGTTGGACCGCCTCCAACAGATCCTGTGGCCGGCCGACTCCCATGAGGTAACGGGGAGTATTCTCTGGCAGGTAAGGACAAGTCGCCTCCAGGGTACTGTACATCTCGTCTGAAGTCTCTCCGACACTCAATCCGCCAATCGCATATCCAGCAAACTGAAGGGCAACGAGTTGCTCCGCACACGTCCGCCTGAGTTCGGGTGATAGTCCTCCCTGCACAATCGCGAATTGCGCCTGGTCCAACCGCCGAGCTGCATTCTGACTGCGTCGGGCCCATGCAACGGTTCGTTGACAGGCCTCACGAATCGCATCCAGAGAGTTGGGTAGTTTCACCACATGGTCAAGAACCATGGCGATGTCACTTCCCAATGTTTCCTGGATTTCAACGGCTCTCTCCGGCGTCACTTCCAACCGTCGCCCGTCGATATGTGATTGGAATACGGCCCCATGGTCGCTCACCTGGGTGCGTTGGGCCAGGCTGAAGATCTGAAATCCACCACTGTCTGTCAGGACCGGTCCGTCCCAGCCCATAAACGTGTGCAAGCCACCCAACTGGCGCACGACGTCTTCTCCCGGGCGAAGAGTCAGATGATAAGTGTTCGCCAGAACCATCTGTGCTCCCGTCGCACGGATCTGTTCAACCGTGAGCCCTTTGACGGTCCCCTGGGTACCAACCGGCATAAAAGCCGGCAATTCGACCACGCCACGAGGAGTCAGAAACCGAGAACGCCTGGCAGAACAGCCGCTGTCGGTGTGCACTAGATTGAAGTGAAATTGGGGGCGGGCAACAGACAGAGTTCAGAGTTCGGAGTCAGAGTTCAGAAGGCGGAAGACAGAAAAAATGTCACAAAGTTATTCCTTGACGAGATTCACCTCGCCGCGTCTACAATCAACGTGGTGAATTCCCACATCTCCGATCCGTCAATCACCCCGTAGGCGAATGCTGAATTTCGTTAACTTTTCCCGTACTTCGGTCAAACTCGTAACACCGAAATTCTTGCATTCAAGCAAATCGTCACCGGAGCGTCGCACCAGTTCGCCAATGGTGTTCAGCCCCAGGCGAACCATGCATTTGCGAGCACGGACAGACAAGTTCAAATCGGCAATGGGCCGCTCCAACAATGCTTGCTCGTCGGGTGACATATCCGTCATGTCCAGGACAGGCTCGGATTCGGGCTTTTCATGAGCAAATTGGCCCAATCCCAAACCCTTCGAAGCCAGCATGTCACGAATCTCAACCAACGAGGTTTCGCCGAAGTTTTTGCTCGTTAATAAGTCCTTTTCCGAACAACGGGCCAAGTCGCCCAGCGTCCGAATTCCCATTTTCTGGAGACAATTACGGCTCCTGACAGAAAGCTCGAAATCCGTCACTGGAATGTTCAGCACTTGGGCCAATCGATCCCGTTGTTTTTGTGCCTCTTCATCGTAATACATGTCACCCGAGGCCTGGGCATCCTTGACATACAAACTGGCACGGGGGTGGTTGGGATAGACGTCCAAAATCCGGTGGTAACACTGCAGCGCCCGTTGGTAATCCTCACGATCTTCGTACAACAATCCCAAATTGAGAAGGGACCCGACATGGGCAGGAAACCTGTGGACTGCCCGCTGGTACAACTCGAGTGCATTGAGGTCATTACCCCGTCGGTCGTTCTCCAACGCCAATCCAAAGAGCGCGCCGGCATGATTGTCATCCGCTGCAACGGCACGTTCGTAGAGTGCACATACTTCCGCCGGATTGCCGTTCAAGACACCAACCGTGACACCCCTTTGATAAAGGTACTCGGCCGACTGTTCGACAGCTCCGGAAAGAGCGTCCATCGTGGCCAGTGCAGCGGAAGCATTGCCACCGCAACGTTGCGCCTCGGCAATCTTCAGAGCACAGGTGTCTGCATCGTACCCGGCAGTAGAAGCCGCCCGATAACTGTTGATCGCCAAGTCATATTCCTGCTGAACAAACTTGGTTCTTCCCAGATACAAATGCGCCAGGGCTCCGCCATCCGCATTGGCCAACGTATCCGCCGCGATCCGATATCGACCCAACAGAAAATAGCAAACTCCCAGGCGAACAGCGGCCGCGGGGGTGCGAAATTCGCGGAGTTCCATGTCAGACACGGCATCACGCAAAACACCATAGTTGGAGAAATCTGAAGCGATGGCGTCCACTAACTGCTCAATCTCTCTAGGGCCGAATGAGCTGTTAGATAACACGATCTCTTTGACATCAACGTCTACAACCTGGGACATATGAAAAAATCTCCGACCAAATGCAACTTGATGAATGGACTCAGATGCCAGTCTTCAGGCGGTACAGAGCCAGCGGTGGGAGTCGAACCCACAACCCCCGCATTACGAATGCGGTGCTCTGCCAATTGAAGCTACGCTGGCAACTAACTTACCCTGGCAAGTGATTACAGAACTATAATTTACAGCGTTTCTTATCAATCGGCAATCCCTGTCATGTGCGCGTGGCCGCCATCGGTTGCCCCACATCGGGTTTCTAAGTGAGTCTGCAGCTTCAGACTCGGGCGGGTCGGGAGCGTGAAGAGGGTAACACCAGACTGGCAATGGTCCCTGTCAGCAGATTCACCACCAGTGACACGGGAGAAACCCACTGGAAACTAATCGGATCCCAGCCGGTTTCCGGGTCAAAACCGAACAGCGGACCGGAGAAGGCAATCAAAACAGCCGAGGTGATGCCGCAAATCGCACCCACCAAAACGCCAGCCGGCTTGGCGAACGGTACAAACAGCGCAAAAAAGAAAAGGGCAAACAGAGGAGCTACCAGTAAATTGTTGGTTTTTTGCGTCACGGCGGTAATATTGCCCGGGACATGCTCCATGAAGCTGCTACCAACAACAACGACCACTCCAATGCTGAACGCCAACAGCCTGGCTGCCAGAACATGTCCTTTCTCCGTCTTGGGGCGCCAACCAAAACGATCCAGAAAATCCGTCATGACGACAGCGGTGATCGAGTTCACACCCGAGTCGATACTCGACATGGCGGCCGCAAACATCGCCGAGACCACCAGGCCCGAAATCCCCATGGGCAGGCGGTAGGCGATGTACCAGGGGAAGAGGTCGTCGGCACTGTCCTTGATGTGCACATGGGATGGAAGATGGCCAGGATTCGCTTCGGCGTAACCCAGCAGTGCCAACCCGACCAGGCCCAGCATCAAGGTCACCGATACCGCAACGCACAACTGCGTCGCATAGGCCCGGCGCGCGGCCCGAAGATCGCCGGTTGCCATAAACCGTTGAACCGATGTCTGGTCACCACCCGCTGTGCAAACGTACCAGATCAGCATCGTGAGAACCGTACCAAAAACTGTGACGCGGGTCTTGGGGTCAAAACTGATCAGTGGTTGTGAGTCCCAGTTGGAATGCCACTCGGTTGGAATCCAGACGAATCCGCCTAATTCGTAAGTCACGGTGGCGATCACCAGCACCGCCCCGCCAAACAAGAGAATCGTCTGTATCAAGTCCGTGATTACCACCGCCTGCAATCCGCCCAGTGACGTGTAAATGACAGCCACCAGGCCGGTGCAGGCGACCACCATGGGAATCCACTTGGGGTCGATGCCCATCATGACCGTCATCGCCCGGGCAGCCAGAAACACTAACAGGGACATCCAGATAAGTCGCAAGAGAACAAACATGGTGGCGCCTAACAAACGCACGCCGATGCCCAGCCTGGCCTCCAGAAGCTCGTAAGCGCTGGTAACGCGCTGCTTCATGTACACCGGAAGCAGCAGATAAGCCACGATCAGATACGCGAAGGGAAGGGAGAGCTTCGCAGCGAGCATTGCGGGGCCTTTGCCCACCGTCTCACCGGGAACAGAAAGGTAGGAGATCGTGCTCAACAGCGTGGCAAACAACGATACCCCGACCAACAGCGGGTTCATCCTGCCGGTTCCGACGAAATATTCCCTGGTCGTCCGCTGTTTGCGGCCGTAATAATATCCCAACCCGATTGTCGAAGCCGCATAGACGGCGATCAGGATCCAGTCAACCAACTGCAAACCCGGCACCGCTTCCGAGGAAGCAGCCGGCGACGAGTGACTGGTCGCCTGCACCTCAGCAGCTGCCGTCCCCACGCTGGAGAAGATCATGCCAAAGGCCAGCAGACCAATCGAACGATTTCGCAAACAATCAAAAGCATGCATGGCTGTCTAATCCACAATGCAGGAGTCCGTCAAAAATAACGAACGCCGTGCAGATACACTGTAAGCCGGCGCCCCCGAGAATCCCGGACAACATCTCCCGCGTTCCTGACAAATTCCAACCGGAACGGCAAGGACTTATTCGGGCCTGTAGGCACCTCAAACATGATTTCAACAAGTGATCTCCGTCATCATTTCAGAAGCCCGCAGGAGTAACGAAATCCATAGCCACACTTACCATGGAAAAAGGCTCATCCTGTGAAAAACCAGTTCCCTGAAGCCCAGGGACGCATAAGACCTGTGCTACCTCCGGCCAATCTCGCGAGTCTCCTGTACCACTTTCGAGAATCCGTCAAACATGTGCGTCAAGTCATCCCCCAGGGCAAACCACTGCACGCCACGTTTCCACCAATCCTGAACCAGTTCGGGGTCGTATCCAATCGAAGCACCTACTGACAGATCAGTCTGTCGTGCTTTGGTTAAAACCGTATCGATGGCCTCCAGTACCTCCGGATCCGAGTGCTGTCCCAGTTTATTGAGAGAGCCCGATAAATCGTTACGGCCCAAGCTGATTCCATCCAAACCGGGTGTGGCCAGAATTTCGTCAATCTCTCGTACCGCTTCAATGGTTTCAATGTGTGCAATAACCATCAGCTCGTCCTGAGCCACTTCCAGATACTCGGCCATGGACTGTTTACCAAACATGTTCCGCACAGGACCAAACCCGCGAATACCGTGAGGTGGATACCGGCAAGCCTGAACTGCCTGCCTGGCATCTTCTGCCGACCTGATCATGGGGACAATGATTCCCGCCGGAGCCAGATCGGCATACGGTTTAATGACGTTGGGGTCATTGTAGGGCACGCGAATCAGTGGAGCGGTCCGGGAGCCGCGAACCGCCATGACATGGCCCAATGCATGTTCGATCGTGATGTAGGCATGCTCCATTTCAATCCAGGTAAAATCGTTGTCTGCTTCGGCTGCCAACTCACTGACAAAAGGATCAGTGACTTGCACGGAAGTTCCTACAACAATTTGGCCGTCCTGTATTTTCTGTTTGAATCGTTCGACGTTGCTGATGGAAGTCATTACTTGGCTCCTAGAAAGAATCCTGCCAACGAAAACCTCGTCCGAAATACCCCTCCCATTCACGAACCTGAATCGACCGAATCCACCTCATACCCGGGACCAACAATTCCATAAGCCTGAAAATGATTTCAGCTTAAATTCATCACGGTACTGGCTGCAACTTGTGCACACCATCTTCCACCCCAACGTTATAAGCTGCCGCAATATTCCTGGTAACCCGGAGGGTTTCCGGACTGGCTAACGGATCGAGTACTGCAAACAGGAACCTACCCCAAAAGTGCTTCGATCGGTTTGCCTGCCGTGATAGGGTACGGGCGACCGCCCGAGTCGTGCACAGTCGTGGCAGGGGAGACCCCAAACAGGGTGAAGATGGTAGCCGCCAGGTCGGCCGGCGTCACGGGATCCGCATCCGGGTAAGCTCCCAATCGATCGCTGGATCCATGAATGTAACCCCCTTTGACAGGTCCCCCAGCCAGCAGGGCAGTGTAGCAATCGGGCCAGTGATCGCGGCCAGCGCCCTGGTTGATCTTGGGTGTACGACCGAATTCCCCCACGGCCACCACCAGGGTGGTATCCAACAAACCGCGTCGATCCAAATCCTCGATCAGAGCTGCAAAAGCCTGATCCGCCGATGGCAACAGGTAGTCCCTGTGGAGTCGAAAATTATCCTTGTGCGTGTCCCAATTCTTGCCCTGCTGCTTGTAGTCATAAACCGAAACAAAGGGGACACCCGCTTCCACGAGCCGGCGGGCCAGCAACAAATTGAATCCACGCATGTTGCGTGCGACGGCCAAATCGACATTTCCTTGACTGTGCGGATCGTCATCATATTTTTGTCCAGCCGGCCCATGACCGTAAAACTCCCGCATCGCAACCGATTCCCGCCGGACATCCAGCGCGTCCCGCACGACATCAGATCCGAGCAAGTCAAATGCCCGCTCGTAATACACATTCATGGACGGAGAACGCACAGGCCAGCCGGTATTGTCCTCCAATGCCTCCCGCAGCGCCGCCCGTTGAAAGAAACTCGCCCCATCTCCTGGCTCAAGCGGGGCAATCCGGCATTGTAAGTCAATGTGGCCGGGTCACCCTGGATCAATAACGGTTGATAATGCTGTCCCAGAAATCCGGCTGTCTGCCCCGGATTCTGTAGATTGTTGTTCATGACAAACGGTAATGAGGCGTGGGGAACCAGAACTCGCTGATCTCTCCAGGCATGACTCAGACAAGCACCGTAGCAGGGAAAACTGTCGGGCCGCTCGCCAAAATTCTGGTTGTCACCCACCACCGGCTCACGCCCCGTCAACGAAATATAACTGGCCGAATCATGGCCTCGCATGGAATGATGCATCGAGCGGACAACAGCCACCTTGTGCATGATCCGGGAGGTTCGCGGCAGGTGCTCGCTGATGCGCAGCCCCGGCACCGACGTTGAAATGGATTTGAATTCACCGCGAATTTCCACCGGTGCAGCGGGCTTCATGTCAAACGTGTCAATATGGCTGGGTCCCCCGTAGTAGAAAATAAAGATGCAGGACCGGATTCGCTGCCGTAGGGGATGACTGGCTGGAATCGCCGCCTGGACGTCTCGCAAGCGAAGGAACTGGGGAAGACTCACGCCAAGCAAACCGAGACTGCCCACTTGCAATGCATTGCGCCGGCTTATCTGTGCTGCGCGGCTCATACAGGGTTCCAGCTCAACCATAGTTCGAGAACCGAAATGAAGACACAACGTGAAACATTCAGCTGTCCGACCCGAATCCCAGAAGATGCGCCAGACATTTTCTCATGACGCAAACATTATAATCAGATCTTTTTAGAGCAACCAGATTCGCTCGCTCCTCGAACTGCGAATCCTTTCAGCGAACCGTTCAATTGCGGATCAATCGGGCTACATCTGCGACCACATACGGATCAGGTTCTGATGACACCGTTCTGCACGCTTGAGTGCCGTCGATTCTGCATTGTTTTCTCGCAGGTCGCGGGCGAGTATCGCCAAGTCATAGAGGATCTGTCGTTTGCCGACATCGCTGACGGCACTCTGAATCCAGTTCACAAACACCAACCGCTGGCCGCGCGTCACTGGTTCAACATGGTGATAAAGGGTTGAGGGGTAGAGAATCGCATCGCCTGCGTTGCCCTTGATCTTCGTCGTCCCAAATCCCGTTTCAAGCGAAAGCTCGCCTCCGTCGTATTCGCTCGGACTGTTGAGAAACACGGTGATTGAAATATCAGTGCGAAGCCGTAGCTTGCCGCCCATCACTGCATTGTCCAGGTGACTTCCATAGAACATACCCGGCTCGTACTTGGCAATCAGCGGCGACAGCATCTCCTTGGCACGAGTTGCCCACCAAAACTCATTACTGTCCTTTAACGCACCAACCACCAAACGGACAATTTGTCCGACCAAATCATTATTTTGCCCCAATTCCAAATTGTTTTTGACTTTCTGAGCATCCGAACCGGCTGTCAGCTTCCCATCAACAAACTGCGCAACAGATAATTTGTCATGTATCTGCGCGAGTGTTTGCTCGTCAAGCAAACCTTTAAGTTCAGTGAGCAAGGGAGCACCTCCATTCGTTCAACACCATCGGACAAGAATTGTACATTTTCCGATCCGAATCACCAACAACAGATAGAAACCAGAATCTCAATTGGTCCACAGAGCCATCCGTATTCACGGTGAATGACCTTCTGCATCCAATTCAGGCTGCCCGCAGGGGTCACATCCCCTCAAGAATCTTACATCGACGCGGCCATCGGCGAAGTCCTCGAACGTGTCCTCAACCCACGTACTTTCCACGGCCGCAGATGAAAGGAATGGAAATTACAACCAAACTCTACAACAAAGAAGTCAAAACCCGCCTGAGACTCGACTGTCGTATCACTGTAAATTTCATACCAGATTTCCTTCCGTCAACCTGGTGTCGTCCGGGCTGGAAAGTCCCAATAGAAGAGTTTCGGAGTGGTGGTTGGCCGGATCACAACTCTTGAACAAGAGGGCACGGCGTCGCTTTCTGCCGATGGCGCCATGGAAGCAGTCGCGTTGCTTAACTTGTCACACCGGCTCTCCACCCGGCGGAGCTTCCTTGAAACCCAGTACTTTTTCACACCACAAGGCCGTGGCCAGCAATTGGGACTCATGGTGGGCAGAGCCTACCAATTGAAGTGCAGTAGGCATTCCTTCGGCAGTCAAACCACAAGGGATCGATACCGTCGGCAGCCCCGCGTGAGTCCAAGGTGAATTGAACTTGGGATCACCGGTTGTGTCGAGACGCTGGGGTGCGGCTGAAGGAGCCGCCGGGGTCAGCAGGGCGTCAAATCCCTCAAGACAACTCGCCATCTGCCGCTTGAAGGCCCGTTGATGAGCCAGGGCGGCGGCGTAATCAACACCTTGGCAGGACAATCCCGCCTCGATCAGGGAGGTAATGGCAGGACTGTACTGGTCCGGTTGTCGTAAAAAACAATCGCGGTGGTACTCGGCACCCTCTACCTCCATGATCCTGCGGTGTTGTTCCAGTACATCAATAAACAAGTCGGGTAAGCTCACCACCTGTAATTCACTTCCAGCAGCCCGAAGACGTTCGCTTGCCACGCTTATCGATTCAGTCACCGCTGCGTCACACTCCTCTAGAAAAAACTCTTCCAGAATCCCCACGCGGGGAGCCACCTGCTGATTCTCCAGGTCCGCGGCAAAGTCCACTGCACGATCGGAAGCAATCACGTTCAACATCGTGGCCAAATCTCTCACGCAACGCGTCATCGGTCCGGGATGGTCCAGATGATGAGCGAATGGAACAATCCCCTCGACGCTGACCAAACCGAAGGTCGGCTTACAACCCGCAATACCACAGTAGCTGGCAGGCCGCGTGATCGAACCGCCGGTCTGCGTGCCAATCGCAGCCAGGCACATCCCGGTAGCCACCGCCGCCGCCGAACCACTGCTCGAACCACCAGGTGTGGCGTCCGTATTCCAGGGATTTCGTGTTGGCGGCGGATCAAACGACGCAAACTCTGTCGTGACAGTCTTGCCAAGGATAATCGCCCCTGAGCAACGCAAGGAGCGCACCAAAGTCGCATCCTCTGTCGCAAGGTGATCCGCGCGCAACGGAGAACCCGCTTTCGTTGGCCAACCGGCAACGTCAATAATGTCCTTGATGCCCACGGGGATGCCGTGCAGAGGTCCCATCCATTCGCCCCGTGCTGCCTGATCGGTCCGCTCTGCAGCACAATTCAACGCGCCTTTCTCGTCCACACAGACCCAAGCATGGATTTCAGAATCGAGTTTCTCAATGCGCGCCAGGCAGTCGCCGACCAATTCCGTAGGGGTCAGTTGCCCGGTGCGAATCCTTTGGGTCGCCTCATGTATCGTATGCATCTCGATCTCGTGTTAAAGGCTTCCTGTTCGATGAAAGACATCGCCTAACCCCAGTGAACCATCGTCATAGTTCCAGCACAATCCATGTTGGTGCTTCCGTCTTCATGATCAGCGCGATCTTACGCGTCGAATCTCCTGGGGGTGAGCGTTACTGACCATGTTCCGCTTGGACGGGACCTCTCCTTTCCTCAGCTACTCTACCTTCGCTCACTACGGCAAATCATTCGGCTCGTTCGATCGCCTGGTGCACAATCATCATTTTCTGCCAAATTTTTCGAGACAGGCCGGTAGTGAGCGTTTCAACTTCAGTGACTGCGGCCAATGCTACAGGATCGTTAAAGTTCTGGACGTAGAGAGCAGCCAATTTGCCGGTCAACGCCAGCATTTCACTGCAGTAATCCAGGTAGCGGCCCAGTTCAGCCTGGGACATGGTAATGCGAGGGGAGACGTCCGTCGTGACAATCGTCGATATGACTCGTTCTGGATCCTTCGTCAATTGGTGCATGTCAATAATGTGGGCGATCGAACGGAGTTCGTGGATCATCGCGAGGGCGCGTGCACGCTTCCAACGGGACTCCAGTGTCGCGAGATAAAATAAAGTCGCTCCCAATACAATCGCCACATTCGTGCCTGCGTCTAAAAGTTGTAGCAGATTGTCCCATTGCCTCACGTGGTCGGTCTCTACACCGTCCGTTTCCACAAGGTGTTGAACGAAGGCCAGGGAGATAGCAACAACAAATGAGACGATCAATACAGAGACAACGAACCGGATTGAATAGATAGGTCGCTTGATTTGTTCACTTCGAACCTTTGCGATCTGTGCGGTGGTGAGCAACTGTTTACACACAGCATACAAATCCGCATCGGGGAACCGTGCTGCAATGCGTTTCGACAGCTGTTCAACGGTAGCAACAATACGAGCAGCATCTAAACTCTGGTATTGATCTGTGAGCATTATTTTCGCCACTCGCCTACCCTCCTCTAAATAGATCCTACCCTCCTCTAAATGGATATTGCTCCCGGTGTCGAGTCGTCAATGCTCCAAGTCAGTCCCGTCCGGACTCGGCGATCAGTTGACTTGCAACAAATTCTTCATTCAATGTCACTCCAAGTCCTGGACCATCGGGCACCCGAATCCAGCCGTTCTCAGCCTGAACTTTTTCGCAAGTCATCTCGTGACGCAAGGGCGAATCATCCACACAATCCTCAAACAGAAAGGCATCCCGACAGGTGCTCAACCAGTGCAAGCTGGCTGCCACGGTGACCGGACTGGTGTAACAATGGTTACAGAGTCGCGCACCGATCTCTTCGACCCGCTGTTTGATATACGCCGCTTCAGTGAACCCGTTACGAGCCAAGTCAATCTGGTACACGTCCAAAGCTCGACGGTCGATCAGCGGCGCAATCGCCTGCCTTCCACAGTCCGATTCACCGGCCGCAATGGGGATGGGTGACCGGTCGCGAAGCCACCGGTAGCCTTCCACGTCATCCGGAGACAGCGGTTCTTCCAGCCACTCGACATCAAATTTTGAAAACGCGTGAGCTCGACGTAATGCTGTCCGTGCATCCCAAACACAACCTGCGTCAATCAACAAGGTGGCGTCCGCCCCCAATCCTTCCCGGGCGCCACTCACCAGTTCGATGTCCAGCCTTTCGCTCTCTCCCATGGGTTCCCAGCCGAACTTGACGGCCTGATACCCGGCTGCCAGCCAACGACGTCCGATGTCGGCAGTCTCCTGTCCATCCTGACCAAACAGAATCGAGGCGTAGGCGAAAATCCGGTCGTGCCGTTTACCACCAAGCAGACGGTGGATCGGTTCACCAAAATGCTTGCCCTTCAGATCCCACAACGCCATGTCCACCGCAGCCATCGCGGTAATCGTGACGGAACGACGGCCAGAATACATCGTACGTCGATACATTTTTTCCCACAAACGGCCGACCTCCAGTGGATTTTCGCCGATCAATAACTCCCTCAAACCACAAGTGATATTGTGACTGAACGGCGCATCGATCACCGCTTTAACCATTTCGGGTGACGAGTCCGCCTCGCCAATCCCTTCCAGACCATTGTCAGTCCGTACACGAATCAGGACGGAGTCCTGACTACCGGCAGTTTTGGCTTCGACATTTTCAACTCGTAAAATCTGGCAAATGACTTCGGTAATTTTCATCGTTTTATCACTTGGTGGGAAGGAAACAAAAATTTATCTCTGCCAGGCAAGGCAATCATTTTTCATAGCGTGATGGTGACCCCTTCGTTTTACGTCATGTTGAAATCCAAGCCAATGGCCCCCTTGAAAAGAGTTCTTCCACAAGCGTCCTGGTCATATTTCTGTTCGAAGGCACCAAAGATTCCGACGCGACGGTGGCTGGCCGCGACAACCGCCGTTGATGACACAGCCGCAAGCGGACCCCAAACGTGCGGACAACCCGTCGTGAGTTTCTGCTTCCGACACTTCCCAGGGACCCTGCAGGAAGGCAATTGACGTCTTGACACGATCGCCCCGGACATCCGCCGCGTCCCGCGGGCAACCAGTCTCTCGAAATCAGAGCGAATTGCCCAAATCGTACCGTTGATTGTTGCTTCGGAAGAAGTGAGAATTGAAACACCGCCCAGAATTTAAACCTGCTTTACTCCGGGAGCCAAACGATGCAAAACGTACCTCTGAGATATGCCACGATCATTACGCTGTGCTGGTCTCTTGTCAGTTCGAATGCTGCAGCAGAAAAACCATCCCGGTTCGTCGACCTGTCCTTGCTCGTCGCGCCCGGTTATCCCTGCACCTGGCCCGGTTTCCCTCGTTTTCGTCTGCTACACGAGCAGCAGATTGGACGCAGCAGCGCGTACAACATCGACACGTTAATCATCGATGGCAACACCGGCACCCAAATGGACACACCCCCCCATTCGGTCGCGCGTCCCGAGTTGGGTCTGGCAAAATCGAATGCTTTCGGCCTTGAATTTTCAGACAAGACACCAGCCTGGAAACTCGGGGGGGAAGCCTGCGTCGTCGACCTGTACGAGATACGCGACAAGGCACCCAACGGTGCCAGTCCGAGGATTTTCAAGCGACACATAACTGATTGGGAGAAAAAACACAGGCGACTCCGTGAGGGCGATGTGTTGCTCTACTGCAGCGGGTACACGGATGCCTATTACGCGCCGCTCCCGGCTGGCCGCAGGATGATTGCCGATGTTGTGGAACAAAAAGCGCCAGGCTACCCCGGCCCGGAAATTGAAACTATGGAATATCTTGCCGGGGAACGCAACGTCATGCACATCGGCACCGACAGCCCCAGTATGGGAACCCTGCCTGACCTGGGGGACCCATCGCACCTGGCGGCGCTCAAGTTCGGTGCCGTCTTCACCGAGGGTGCCACCGGGTTGGGCCAACTGCCCACTACCGGGGCTTTCTACTGCATGCTCAGCCGCAAAAACGAAGGCGGACCCTACACCGAAGGTCGGGCATTCGCCATTGTGGGTGGTGTTTTGCCCAAGACATTGATCGCATCGATTCGCAACAAGCGGGCCATCGATCTGTCGGTTGTGAATTCTATCGACTATCCAATGACCTGGCCCGGCAAGGGCGCCGGTCGGCAGCGTCAACCTTTCACACGTGGCAACTTCTTGTACGCTCAGGAACTGCAATTTTTCCACCATGGCCATGTCATGGATAGCATGGCCGGAACCCACCTGGTGCCACCTGCTTATGCCCTGCCGCCAGAACAGCTGAGCCCCAATGCTTATGCACCGCAGGCCCGCGGCTGGCTGGACGAATACGAACAGAAGTACGGGCCCCGCGGTGTGAGCGACGTGACCACCGAAAAAGTGCCGATTTCCCAAACCTGCGGCTGGGCTCGCGTCATCAACGTGCAACACCTGGTTGGAACCACGCGCCGCGATCGCTGGCCTGCCTCACCGCAAATCACCGTCAACCTGGTTAAGAAGTATGAAGCGGCCAAAGGCCCGCTCCAAGCTGGTGAAGTCGTCATCTTCCACAGTGCCCACGTCGACCGCTATTTTCAGCCGCACATCTCGGGAGCAGCGTGCATGGTCGATCCCCTGAATGGCAAAAGCGAGGGTTGGCCGGCACCCACCCCCGATACAATCGCCTACCTGGCAAAACGCGGCATCCGCTGTGTGGCCACCGATGCACCGTCTCTGGGAGGAGTGGATCCAAAAAATGCATTGATGACCTACTGGATGCTGGGAAGCAAAGGCATGGTGGGCGTCGAATTCCTGACCAATGCCGGAGCCTTACCTGAACGGTCCTACTTCCTGTTCGCGGCGATCAAGATTCAGGACTGCTGCGGCGGACCGGGCCGAGCCATCGCCCTGTATTAGTGCGACCGCTTTCAAGTTAGCGGTGAGATCACCATGTCAGCAAGGAAGGCCGATGATAGTCATCCGGCCCGCAAAAACTCCTCGCAACCAGCCGGGCATCGATCTTTCTGTCTATCAATCAACGGAACAAGCCGGGCGCACGTGGCAAACCACGCTGAAGCACGTCGTCTCCTCGCACGAGAAAATATTCTCGTGGCAACGGGGAACCGTCGCGATAGTCTTCGTACATTTTTTCCCCCATGTCTCCTTCAGCCGACATGTAACGCAACACCAACACCCTGCGCCAACGCCGTGATCGATTCGGAGACGAACGATGAGGAATCATCGTGTCGTGCAGCGCCACTCCTCCGGCTGGCATGCAATACTGATATTTGACACCGTCGATATCTGGCGGTAGCACTTGTGGGTTAATCATCTGATCGAAAAATTCGTTCTCCCGGATGTCGATCGGCAACGTGCCTTTTCGATGCCAACCGGGTAAAACCGCCATGGCCCCGTTTTCCTCGTCCATCGTATCGAAAGCGATCCACAAACCACCCGGAAGCGGGCCGCCTACATTCCAATAAGGCGCGTCCTGATGCCAGGGAATCTCGATTCCCGACCGGGGTGCCTTGCACAGCATGTGAGTCGACCACAAGACAATGTTTGCCCCAATCTGAATTTCCATCGCGTCGAGAATGCGTGGCTCGTTGGCCAGATCCCAAATCCACCGCTTGATACAATGCGGTGAAATGATGTCCGAGGGATCTCGTCCCGGTTGGAGTTCCGACAACATCACGTCGATTTCCCGCTGGCAACGATCCAGGGCCTCGTCGGTGAGAAAGCCGTCGTAAGTGCGATACCCGTTCTGGCGGTAAAACTCGTGGTCCGCTTCCGAAAACATCCAATCGCTTCGAATCATGGACATGGGGTGATTCTCCGTAGAACCAAGCTGGGAGGACTTCTCATGTTGAGCACTCTCGGCAGCCATCGGAAGTGATGGTCATGCGTCAGCTTGGGACTGCTTTTTTCTGACGATACTGACTGGCGACCGCGGTGGCCAGACCCAACACACCGGTTTCCGCAAACGACGCCAGTCGCTAGGACCATTTAAGCAGTGGCAGATTCAGCGTCAACAAGCGGCGCACGAAGAACCGCTGACAGCCGCCCAGAAAGCAGGGAATGACGCATCCACGGGGACAGGCAGAGTGTCGCCGGTCGAGAAAACATTGGGAAGCGTAAAAAAACGGGGGCCTCTGATGTGCCAAAACTTTTGGCGTGCCAGATGGCCAGGGGCAAGGCAACCACCGGACAATAAATTCATCAGAGACCCCTCGGGCCAGCTAAAATTGGATTCACAGAAGTCGTTCTGTGTGGTGGGGCTGTTATGCAGCGTGTGTGCCAAACGAAGCTAATGTCTTGATTGTTCTTGCAGGTCCGTTCTCAAAGTATTTTGTCTTAACGACTTAACTCCAGCGGACTGATAATCTCATTTCGATACGAACCTGCGCACAAAAACTGCATCCGGGCGTTCTGCAACAGGTTACCTGTCGCACTGTTGCAGGTCTGAACGACTTGGTCCCGCGAAACGGGATAGAACAGCGCCGGTCGGCCGAAAGTGTCTCATACCGGGATCACGGGCTGTGATTTTTCCGTATCCTCCAGTCAGCAAACAGGATACGATAAGCTGTTTGATTCGCAGTGAGGTTTTGGGATCGGTAAAAATCAGTCAACCGTTCAAGACCACCTTGACGCTGGAGAAAGGTTCGACTGGCCCGGCCGTTTCTCTCCTCGGGTCCAAAAGAATTTACAGAAAGCCCGCTTTGCCCTCAGATAAGGACATGGATGCACGAGGATCATTTGCCCCCGATCGATTGACGAAAGGCTTTGAATGGATCTCCCCAGGGTGGGACGAATGTCTCCGGCTGCGAACACGGTGTTGATTGCGGTCAATCCCAGTGCCGGTAAAGGAAGTCGGCGACATTTGACGGACCAACTCGCAAGTCGACTGACGGAACAGGATTTTCAGGTCCGTTTTGTGCAGGAGTTGGAGGAATTGACAGAGCGAAGCCATCG
>Ga0310120_10000063_pt1 | contig 76441 bp, 45 predicted proteins | sample CB27_AW_983_MG_FD_203506 | JGI IMG/M metagenome (GOLD analysis project Ga0310120, IMG submission 203506) | Marine microbial communities from Western Arctic Ocean, Canada - CB27_AW_983 | ecosystem: Environmental > Aquatic > Marine > Oceanic | place: Canada: Western Arctic Ocean | collected...
ACGAGGGTTTGAATTTAGCCAGCATTTGGCAGTTGCCCGTGTTGTTCGTTTGTGAAAACAACCAATACGCTACGGAAGTTCCCTTTAGTTATTCCAGTTCTAACCCCAGTGTAGGTGGTCGAGGGGAAACTTATGGAATGACCGGCCTGGAATTGGACGGAAACGATGTTCTGGCGATCTACGAAGCAGCGGGTGAAGCTGTTGAGCGGGCTCGCTCAGGTGGTGGGCCAACGTTGCTTGAATGCAAAACGTATCGAACTCGTGCTCACGCCGAAGGCATGGGAGACTTCGGGTATCGTACCAAAGAGGATGTGGAAAGCTGGAAAAAGAATCGCGACCCGATTGCTCTTTTGAAAGACACGATGTTGGAGCGCGACATCTGCGAGACGACCGATCTCGAAGCAATCGAGGAAGAGGTGCGGGCCAAAATCGAAGCAGGGCAGGAGTTTGCTGAAACCAGCGAATTCCCCGATCCCACGACGGCAAACACTCACATTTTTGACGAATCAGGTGAGTCGGGTTTAGTACGGCTGCTGGATGAGGTTTCCGCTCGTGGTTCGCAAACGATGCGTGAAATCACGTGGATGCAGGCTACGCATGAAGCTTTAGCCGAAGAAATGGCCGTGAACGACAAAATTTATGTCATGGGGGAAGGAATCGGTAAGCGGGGAGGAAACTTCAACACGACGATGGGACTCTACGACAAGTACGGCCCTGTGCGGCTGTGTGACACCCCGATTAGCGAGCGTGGGTTTGTGGGTATGGCGACGGGCGCTGCCATCACGGGTGCCCGGCCGGTAGTCGATTTTATGTTTGCTGATTTTATTTTGGACGCGATGGGTGAGATCATCAACCAAATTGCCAAAATGCAATACATGAGTAGCGGACGACTCAAAATGCCCGTCTTGTTACGTGGATGCATCGGTATCGGACACTCGGCTGCAACCCATCATTCCGGCAACTATTATTCGATGTACGCACAAATCCCGGGGCTGCGAGTGGTGTTGCCATCGACTCCCTTTGATGCCAAAGGTCTGATGAAAAAAGCCTTGAGAACAGGTGACCCGGTGATGTTTTTGGAACACCGTGAACTGCTCACCGTCAAGGGCATGGTTCCGGAAGAAGAATACGAAATTGATTTTGGTAAGGCGGCTGTCGTCCGTGCAGGAACGGATCTGACGGTCGTGGCACTGGCACGGATGGTCCACGAGTGTTCCAGGCTGGCCGAAGAACTGGCGGGGAATGGGCTGTCCGTCGAAGTGGTAGACCCTCGCTGTGTTTTTCCACTCGACGTCGATACCATTTTAAAGTCGGTGAACAAAACAGGGCGCTTGTTGATTGTCGAGGAGGCGTACGGTCCATGCAATCTGGGAGCGGAGATCGCCGCACAGATTGCCGAGCGTGGTTTCAATGATCTGGATGCGCCAATCAAGCGTTTAAATGGAATGCACACCCCTACACCATACAGTCCGTCGTTAGAACAAGCCGTCATTCCACAACAAGCTGACATTGCCAAAGCGATTCACGAATTAATGGCGGAGTAATCCGCGTTCAGGTTCGATCCCACATGCATCGTCACCTCCCGGTGCAAGTGGCCAGTGTGAGCTGTGAACAATTGATTGTGACGTTAACCGGGAACCTCCATGGCCATTGAAATTGTTGTACCGCGTCTGGGATGGTCGATGGAGAAAGGGAATTTTGGCGAGTGGCTCAAGCGTGACGGCGAAATGGTAGAGCAGGGAGACATGCTCTTTGTCCTCGAAGGTGAAAAAGCCTCGCAGGAAATAGAGTGTTTTGACGTGGGAATCCTACGTATTCCGCCAGATGCTCCTCAGGCTGGAGACGAAGTCGTCGTGGGCCAACTCCTGGGATACCTGGTCGAGGAAGGTGAACAGGCACCTTACGAACAACCGGAAGCGGATGTGACCTCCGAACAGCAGGTGGCTGTTGCGGATTCCTCTGCCACTCCCGTAGAGGAGGACCCTTCAGAGGCAACAACACCGCCGCGGGCCGGTCCGGCCATTCGCCGTCTGGCTCGAGATCTGAACGTTCCACTGAGTACGATTCGTGGGACCGGGCCGAGTGGCCGGATCACGACGGACGACGTCCACGGGGCGGCTACGTCCTCCAACGGTGGTCCTAAGCAGCCTCCGGGTGGGCTGCGACGATCGGTCGCAATCACTCCACGAGCCCGTCGTGTGGCTCGTGAACTCGGAGTCGATTGGCGGGACTTGCAGGGAAGTGGCAAGTCAGGCCGCATTCGAGAGCAGGACATACGAGCGGCCGCTCTCCGTCAGGTGCGGCCAGAGGCATCAGTCACCGAAACGGCGGCTTCCGCACTTCCGGGCCAGACGCAACCGATTTCCAATATGCGGCGCACCATTGCAGAGCGGATGATAGCAGGTGTTACTCAAGCAGCGCCCGTGACGCTCACCACGAAAGCCGATGCGACTAATCTGGTAGGCCTGAGAGAACAATTTAAGATGGCTGCCGAAGCCGACAGCGTGGTTCCCAGTTACACCGATTTTTTGATCAAATTGACCGCCACGGCGTTGCAGAAATTTCCGGCCCTCTGTACCCAGTGGACCGACAACGGTCTGGTGATCCCCGACTGCATGGATGTGGCGGTTGCTGTTGATACGGAGGATGGTTTGCTGGCGCCGGTCATTCGGGGTGTGGATGCCTTAACGGTTCGCCAAATTTCGGCGGAATTGCATTCGCTGGCGAGTCGAGCCCGAGCGCGATCTCTGGCAGTCCAGGACCTGCAAGGAGGCGTCTTTACACTGACCAATTTGGGCGCCTTTCATATCGATGCCTTCACCCCCATTTTGAACTTGCCGCAAAGCGGCATCTTGGGAGTGGGACGAATCGTGCGGGAACCTGCGGTCTTTGAAGACCGGGTCGTTCCCCGCCACAGGATCTCTCTCAGCTTGACGTTTGACCACCGGGTGGTCGATGGTGCACCCGCTGCGCGCTTCCTCGACTGGATTCGTTGTGCCTGCGAAAACCCGGGACCTCATCTCATGTAGCAGGGCTGCCTGGGTGTGAGATCAGGCATGGGTGGCAAGTACGGCGCATGCGACATCGCATGACCTGTTCCTGCCGTCGTGGAAATTCCCTGCGGCTGAGCGACCTGATTGGATCAACCCTCGACTTGCAGCCCGGCTGGCTGTCGAACCCCCGTCTTGTTGCAGCGACCCAGGCAGATGGCCTGACACGAAATGCTGGAACCTGTCAGGGCAGAGAGATTTCTACGGCTTAAGAAGGTAAGATGTCCGGGATGAACTTGATCGCTCTCCAGTCCGGTAGTAACGGCAACTGCTTCTACGTTGAATCCGGTGGTGTACGTTTGCTGTTTGACGCGGGCATTACGGGTGTGCAGGTTCAGCGGCGCCTGGCCGCTCGAGGGCAGGACATTCGAGAAATTGACGCGATGCTCATTTCACATGAACATGCCGACCACGTGAAGTGTGCGGGAGTCTACCACCGCAAGTTCGGATTGCCGATCCACATCACATCTAAAACGCTTCGGGCTGCCAGGGCCCGGCATGAACTGGGGCAGTTGGGAAAGATCTGTCACTTTCAGTCTGGGTCGATGTTGCAGTTTGGCCCTGTTTCAGTAGAAACGATTCCAACGGCCCACGACGGAACTGACGGGGTGGCCTTCGTCGTGGATGATGGAAACCGCCGACTCGGTATCCTCACCGATTTAGGACACATATTTGCCGGCTTGGAGGATGTCATCTGTTCACTTGACGCCGTCTTGTTGGAAAGTAACTATGATTCGGATCTGCTGGAGAGGGGACCCTATTCGAGCTCATTGAAAGCACGCATACGGGGCCCGGGTGGGCATCTGTCGAACCTCGAAGCGGCCGAACTGTTGTCGCGGGCAGCTTCGGATCGACTGAAGTGGGCCTGCCTGGCTCACCTCTCCGAGCAGAACAACCACCCTGACGTCGCTCGCCAGACCCACCGCAAGATCTATCGCGATCGGTTTGAGCTGTACGTGGCAGGGCGTTATGATGCTACTCCGGTGTTGAACGTCAAGTAGTTGAGAACAACGCCTCGCATACCAAAAGGACTTTGTGGCATGTAGCAGCGGCAAACCATTCACAGGACGAAAAAACTCCAACTGGAATTGCAAATCCAAACATGCCCGGCCCGCGGTTACCTCAGAGATCCTTCGGCGACAGTTCAACGGAATCCGGCCAGCAGCGTTTAATAATCTACAGCGATGGGCGGGGATACACGCCGCGGCGAACGAAAAACTTTCAGGTACGAACAGCTTGATGACACCACTTTCCACCGTCCTGTCCTACCACGATCGTACGAAGCACGATTTTCGTCGTTATGCGGCCTCGTTGGGGTACATGGATTGGGACAATCAGCCGCATCCTTTCCGGTACTATGAAGGGACCGAGGTGACACCACTTGAGATTCCCCGGAAGGTTGCCAACACTCCCTACGAATTGATCTACGAACCGAATACGATCCGGCCGGTTCCGGTGACCTTGCGAAGTATCTCTGAATTCTTTTATTACGCGATGTCGCTTTCGGCCTGGAAATCTACCGGAGAAAAGCGTTGGGCTTTACGTGTAAATCCTTCGAGCGGAAACCTGCATCCGACCGAGTCCTACCTATTACTGAAATCACCGGATGGCGATCCGGCGGCGCCGGTTCTGTACCACTATCAGGCAGAAAATCACTCGCTGGAACGTCGTGCTTCGTTCAGTTCAAGGATGGGCGAGTCGGTGATGGACCGGCTAGCGGATGGTTCGTTTCTGATTGGTTTGAGTTCAATTATGTGGCGGGAAGCCTGGAAATACGGTGAACGAGCTTTTCGGTATTGTCAGCATGATATAGGACATGCCGTGGCGGCCTTGCGATTTTCCGCTGGACTCTGTGGGTGGCAGTTGATGCTCGTTCCCCATTGGCCAACCGAAGCGATCGCAAGGTTGTTCGGGTTGCATCGTCAACAGGACTTTCTGCCTACCGAACACGAGGAAGCCGAACTGGTTGCTCTGGTAGTTCCCAGTCAGGAGCTGTCGTTGCCGTCATCACTTCTTCCCGCTGCGGACGAGGATTTTTTTGCGGAAATGGACTCCGCTACCTGGTATGGTCGTGCCAATCACCTTAGTCCCGAACACGTGGCCTGGCCCGTTATCGGGGAAGTCACTGAAGCCACGCAGTCGATGCCCGGACAGGAGTGGAACCAGGAGCGTGAAGCTGGTAGCAACTGGTCCTTTCCGGTGACTCCGACCTTCGAGGCACACGCCCAGCAGATCATTCGACAGCGCAGAAGTTGTCTGTCGTTAGATGGTGTGAGTACCGTCACACGGGACATTTTTCTCCGCATACTGCGTCGCACCTTGCCGGGCCCTCATCCTCCCTGGAATGCTCTTGGCTGGTCACCAAAAATTCACCTGGTTCTGTTTGTGCATCGTGTCGACGACTTGCCCCCGGGTCTTTATTGTTTACCTCGCGATCCGGCAAGCTTGGAAAGCCTGCAGCAGGCGATGCACCAGTCGTTCATGTGGTCGACTCCCGACGGAGTACCAGGCGGATTACCACTGTATCTACTGGAAGAAGGTGACAACTGCGACAAGGCACGATCCGTCAGCTGTGATCAGGACATTGCCGCCGATGGTTTTTTCAGCTTGGCGATGATCGCCGAGTTCGAAGAAACCTTGCAACATCATGGACCATCGTTTTATCGTAATTTGTTTTGGGAGACTGGCATGATAGGCCAGGTCTTGTATCTGGAGGCCGAGGCGGCCGGTGCGCGTTCGACTGGAATTGGATGTTACTTTGACAACCCGATGCACAAGATTTTGGGGCTGCAGGGGCACCGGTTCCAGGATCTCTACCATTTCACCGTTGGGATGCATGTCGAAGATTCCCGGCTACAGAGCTGGGATCCCTATGCGACCACTCAGTGACGGAAGTGAGCAATGAACTTCCCGGCAACCAGTGTTTCCGTCAGGTGAGAACGGAATCTGCACGGGTGGCGAGCACGCCGATTCTGTAGACACCAAACAAACGTCCGCATGGGCTCTAGGGAATCCGGGTCACCGCGATGTCGCCCGAGAAACAAACATCCACATCGGAACCCGGCTTCCGTGGCCGATCTTGATAGGTTGCACGATAATGAAATTGCCCGTTTTGAATCTCATACCGGACTGGAAGCGGGGCGGCTTCCAGGGGACAAGTGACGATTTTGGCCTCCTGGGCAGCTTGATCACGTTCCGGAAGATTGACATTCCAGAAGGCTCCCGCGGGAAGCGTTTCTGACCGCAGATGCGCGATCACGCGATGAACCTGTGGAATCACCGTCGTCCAGACGACAGGCTCTTTGCTACGGCGATATTGTGACAGGGCAATTGCCGGTTTACCCATCCATGCCGCTTCGCGAGCAGCCGCGACCGTTCCCGACATGTAGACATCGACTCCCAGGTTGCCGCCGTTGTTGATGCCTGAAAAAACCCAGTCGACGTCCGGAGCCAGGTGCAATAGACCCAGGCGAACACAGTCCGCTGGTGTCCCCTCGACCATGTGGCGGTCCGGAGCCAGCTGCGTGACTTGCAGCGGGCTGTGTGTGGTCGTTTGATGGCTGCATCCTGATAATTCTTGCGCGGGGGCCACGACGGTCACTTCACCCAGTTCAGACAGGACTTCGACCAGCGCCGACAATCCCGGAGCCTCCACGCCGTCATCATTACTCACCAGAAATTTCATCTTAGACCTTTGGGTTGGAAACTGTTCGAGGGCATCATATTAATGCCTGGAACGAGACCTTTCCATGGCGGCTGACGGGGCGTGCCCGGTAAAAGGACTGTCGGACCTTCGGAATGGGGGGCAGATTTTGTGCGGGCCGTTCTCTCTGTTCTTTTCAGGGAGTGTTGAAGAATCCTCCACCAGTGAACCACCGAATCCGACCGTTGGGATGTTATGCAGTTCAATCCTTTCCGCGTTGACTTGTCCGCGGAGCAGCGGAGCAAGCTAAATAATTTGTTGAATCGGTTGGGCACCTTCGACACCGACAAGTTTCTCGTCCAGGCCGTTGTAGAAATAGGTGAAGTGATTAGGATCGAAGCCGAGTTGATGCAAGATGGTGGCGTGCAATTGCCGGACATGTAAGCGATCTTCCACCGCGGCGCTACCCAACTCGTCGGTCTTGCCGATACTGACCCCTCCGCGGATGCCCCCACCGGCCATCCACATCGTGAAACCGTACGCATTGTGGTCGCGTCCGGTGCCCTCGGCATACTCGGCGACCGGTTGCCGGCCGAATTCGCCGCCCCACACGACCAACGTGTCATTCAGCATGCCGCGTCGCTTGAGATCTTTGAGCAGGCCGGCGATCGGTTTGTCCGTTTCTCCGGCGTGCAGTTCGTGATTGGTTTTCAAGTCACCGTGCGCATCCCAGTTGGCATCGTTGTGGTTTCCTCCCGAATAGATTTGTATAAAACGGACACCTCGTTCGACCAGGCGGCGTGCGAGCAGGCATTGTCGTCCGAATGTTTGTGAGCGCTGGTCCTCCATACCGTATAAGTTCATCGTCTCACGGGTTTCCTGGCTCAGATCAACCGCTTCGGGTGCCGTGCTTTGCATTTTGAACGCCAACTCGTAGCTGGCCAATCGGGCGGCAAGGTCAGAATTGTCAGCGCGTGGTTCCAAGTGTTGCTGGTTGTAGGACCGCAAACTATCAAGCAATGCGCGTTGAACCTTGTCTGACATACCAGCGGGTGGAGCGAGATTGAGAATCGGATTTCCCTTGGTGCGTAACACCGTGGCTTGATAATCTGCCGGCATGTATCCGCTGGTCCAGTTTTTTGCACCGCTGATCGGACCGCCTCGTGGATCGAGCATGACGACGAATCCGGGCAGGTTCTGATTGGCTGTCCCCAAGCCGTAATTGACCCAGGAACCAAGACACGGGTGGCCGCTGAGAATGCGTCCGGAGTTCATCATCAGCAATGCCGAACCGTGAATCGGAGAATCGGCCGTCATCGAATGCAGGAATGCGATGTCGTCGACACAACGGGCCAGGTGCGGAAACAGGGTGGAGACCGGCTTACCACATTCGCCAGACCGTCGAAAATTCCAGCGGGGTTCGACGATCCGCCCAAGACTCCTGTGCCCCGAACGGCCGAAGGTCTTCACGTTGACGGTCTTGTTGTCCATGCCCTTCATACCGGGCTTATGGTCGAAAGTGTCGATTTGACTCGGCCCACCGTACATGAACAAAAAGATGACGCTTTTAGCACGCGCTGGAAAATGGGAGCGCTTCACTGCCAGAGGAGGTTTCCAGGGGGTAATTCCGTCAGCCGCGACGGATTGTTTGGCGAGGAATCCGTCGCTGCCCAGCATGGCCGCCAGCGAGGTGCCGGTGAATCCACCGCCGGCCTGCCACAGAAATTCGCGTCGGGTCCGACCACAGAAGTTGCGTCTGGTTTGTCGCATGGAGTCCCTTTCAATCCAAATAAACGAACTCATTCAAATTAAATGTCATCAGACAAAAATGGTCGAGGCCCAGGCTCGCGTCCACGTTGTACTCTTTCTGTAACCGAGTCACGAGTTGGACACCCTGCTCGATTTCCTGCTGACTGGGTCGGCGTTGGAGTACTCCTTGTAGCACAAATTCTACTTGCTGTTGGAGTTGATTACCAACTCTGTGGCGGACATGGTTTGCCAGGATTTTCGCATGGCGATTGAACAGTTCGCCATTGATCATGGCCAGCGCCTGGGTCGGCTGGACGGTGGAAAAACGAACCGGACAGGTGGTGTCAAGATCTGGTCCGTCGAAGGTTTCGATGAGAGGCAAGACCAGAGATCGCTTGGTGTGAATGTAAATGCTCCGACGATTTCGTTCGGCAGAGGTTGACTCTTTCCAGCCATTGCCAGGTACTGACTGTCCGGCTTTCACTTCGTCCGAGACCAGGGGGTAAATGCTGGGTCCGTACAGCAGAGGATTGATACTCTGGTTGACGGCCAGGACCGAATCGCGGATTTCTTCGACCGTCAGGCGTCGCATCGGAAAACGCCACAACAAGTTGTTTTGGGGGTCTCTGGACTGGCCTGCCGGGTTTGGCCGTGAATTCATCTGGTACGACCTGGAGAGCATCATCTGCCGGTGGAGGGGTTTCAGTTTCCAGCCGCCTGTGATCAGTTCGTTGGCGAGCCAATCTAATAGTTCAGGATGTGTTGGGGTTTCTCCCTGCAAACCAAAATTATTTGGCGTGTGAACGATGCCTTGACCGAAGTGGTACTGCCACAGCCGATTGACAATCACGCGCGCGGTTAAAGGGTTGTCAGGGCTCACGATCCAATTTGCCAGGGCAAGTCTTCTGCCGCAGCTCTTAGCACCTGGGGACGGAGGCTCGATCCTGGGGTCGGGGAAATTCAGCACCGTCGGGAATCCCGGCACGACTTGCTCGCCCGCTGCGTGGGCGTTACCTCTCGCCAGTACGTGGGTGGCCGGAACGTTGATTCCGCGCTCGGTCACGCACAAAACACGTCGTTTGTCGCCAGGTGGATGATTGAGCAAAGCGTGTTCGGCACGACCCAGCACCTCGTACAAATGGACCCGATTACGAAGAATGTTGTTCTCGGAAAATTTTTTCAGAAGAGCAGGGCGGTTGCTTTCGTTCTGGAACTGGTCGTAATCCTGTGCGTCCATTGTTTCTTGCAACTGTTTCAGGATTGATTTGCGTTTGCCTTGGATTTCTTTCACCTCCTTCTTAATATCCTCAGCGTTGATGCGTGGTACTCGTGGGTCGACCGGGGCGTCGACTTCCCGGACGGACAACGCATGCACGGATGCGTGACTTCTGATACCATATCGTTCCACGTTACGGAAGAACGCCAGGAGACGGTAGTAATCCCGTTGCGGCAGGGGGTCCAGTTTGTGGTCGTGGCAGCGAGCGCAACCGATCGTCAGGCCCAGAAAGACCTCGCCCGTCGTGCGCACCAGATCATCGAGGTCTTCGTACAGTTCCTGAATGTGGTCGACCGGTTCGTCCTGCCAGATACCCAGCCGGTAGAAGCCCGTGGCAGTGATCGAGTCCGCCGTGACCTGTTCTAATTCGTCGCCGGCTAATTGCTCACGAACGAACTGCTGGTAGGGTTTGTCTTCATTGAATGATCGGATGACGTAGTCGCGATAATGCCAGACATACGGCTTCGCGCGGTCGCGTTCGTAGCTGTCCGATTCCGCGTAACGTACCAGGTCCAGCCAGTGTCTCGCCCATTTTTCTCCGTAGTGAGGGGAAGCGAGCAAGCGATCTACAGCGAACTCAAAGGCTAACGGAGAGGAATCTGCCAGGAAAGCCTTCACTTCGGCAGGTGATGGTGGCAGTCCGGTCAGGTCGTAGTAAGCCCGTCGCAGGAGAGCTTCTTTGGTTGCGACCGGCGCGGGCTGCAGACCGGCCTGACGTAACCGGTAAAAAATGAACGTGTCAATTTCGTTCCGCTGTTCTGTTGCCTGTGTGTGGAACGGTATCGACGGACGTTGGATAGGCTGGAATGACCAGTGTGCCCGAGTCTCGTCGTTGGCGGTTGGTTCCAGAGCACGTACTTTCGTGACTGATAGCGAAATCAACACCAGTGTGAAGCACAGCGATTTGCGGAGCATGACGACGTTGATGTTCTCGGGGCGAGATCCAAAGAGAAATGACCTGCGAATCACACGACACTCTGCTATGGTAATCCATTCATTTCAAATTCACAAACTACAATCGGCTGCTACCCGGACAGGTTGTTGATTGTCAAGCCTGGTGCATTCAGCATCGCGCCCAGGTGCTTACGTGGGAATGTCACCACGTCGGTTGGCTGCCTTGTGCTTACGAGTCCGTTCCCGGGGATTGTGATGGGGAGGGCGATCTCGACTTGGTGGTGTCAACCTGGGCCCGGGGTGATCGGGTGGTGAGTTGACACGGGCACCTGTTGGTCGCTACTTTTATTTCAGTAGATCGATGGTGTTGTCGCGGAAATTTTTAAAGGATCAGACTCATGACGCTTCTGGCCAGTGGCTGCAGGATTGGGTTGGTATCGGTTGTCGTCGCTTGTTGCGCAATGGCGAGGTCCGAGGAGACGGACGAACCTGAACCGCAGTATCATTCGGGGTCGATTCTGATTCCAGCTGCCTCGGCGGAAGAGCCGAAGCGGCTCGATTTTTCAGCAGAACTTGCGGATCGTTATCTGACCGACGGTGCGTTGGCCTGGTCGCGAGAGCACCAATGTGTCAGCTGTCACACGACCGGCTCGTATTTAGCCGTTCGTGGCGCGCTGACTGCTGAACTCGGTCCGCCACCCACCGAGATACGGGACCTGTTTATTGAGGAAACGAAAAAGCTGGCCGCGAAAAATCCCGAGGCGCTTCGAAAGGGTGCTAACGGTACAGGCTCGGCCTATGTCGCGCTGGGGCTGGCGGAGTGGGACGCGCATGTGAACAAAACCCGCTCGCCGGAAACCGACGACGCACTGCGCACCATGCTGGTGGCCCAGACCGAGGAAGGTTCGTGGGCGAATCCTGGTTGCTGGCCACCACTGGAATCCAGCGAGTTCCATGGCGCGACGGTAGCCGCTTTGGCTGTGGCCACCGCGCCGGGCTGGCTGGCGGAGCTTGTCGACGAGCGTTCAATGGAACAGATCGAAAAGCTCAGAACGTATTTGAGAGAAACAGAACCTCCTCATGACTACGCCCGTCTGTTGCTGTTGTGGGCCGGCACGAGGATGGCCGATCTGGTTGACGGACAACAGAAAAACGACGTGATTGAAATGGTGTTCCGCCATCAGCGTGAAGATGGTGGTTGGTCGCTACGCACGTTTGCGACACCTGAACAATGGGGAGATGGAGGTCGTGCCCAGAAACTGCGTGACGAGCCGGACTTGGACGACCCGGCGAGTGATGGACACATGACAGGCCTCGCGGTCCTGGTGCTGCGGGACGCAGGCGTTCCGGCGGAGGATGCCCGGATCCAGGCGGCGGTGCATTGGTTGAAAACCAATCAGCGGGAATCGGGGCGTTGGTGGACGCGCTCGTTGAATACTGACACCTACCACTTCATCACTTTCAGCAGTACCGGTTACGCGCTGCTGGCTTTGGCCAAGTGCAACGCGTTGTAATGTCCGGGGCGGGAGTTGGTTTGGCCGAGATCCGGCCGAATCTCCGGATGCCAAGGCTTCCACTTCAACTGCCCTGCCGAAGTTGCCGCGTGGCGTCGAGGTCGATACTCCGGCTGGCCATGTTCACGACGACACCGTAAATCTCGCGGGCCCGCCGCGGAGAAACTTTGCCGTCGAGTACGTCTTCCAGCACGTTCTGAGGTTCACGTTCCAACGGGTCACCATAGCCGCCTCCGCCGGGCGTCTGGTAGCTGACGACATCGTCCGGAGCCAACTCGAGTGTGATTTTTGAGGGCAAGTCCCGTGCTTGGCCGTCCGGGTTGAGCGTGTAAGAGGATGGCCTGCCCGGCTGTCCTCCAAAAAGTCCCCAGGGTCCCTTCTTTCGATGGCCGGAGAAAACGGTAAGTGTTGCCTGGTGGCCTGGAAATTGCCAGTCCCTGCGCAGTCCGAGCCCGCCGCGGTACCGCCCGGCCCCTTCCGAGTCGGGTACCAGTTCGTAGCGAGTGATCCGCAGCGGGTAATTGTTTTCGGTCTCTTCAATCGCCGAATTCTCGGTGTTCTGAATGTGTGCCTGGACTGCATCGGTTCCATCCTTGCTGAAGCGGGCACCGTAACCTCCGGCCAGGGTCTCCATGAAAGTGTAATACTCTCCGCTGTACGGATCCTCCCCGCCACATCCCATGTTGCAGATGACACTTTTACTGCAGGCCGGCACTTTTTCCGGCAGGGCAGGGGAGAGAGCTTTGAAACCCAGGTCGGCCAGTCGCATTGCGATGTCGTTGCCACCCATGACGCCAGCCGGATGTTTGGCGTTCACAACGGTTCCCTCCGGTGCGGTGACGTGAACCTGGGAGTAGAATCCGTCGTTGATGGGAATGTCCGGATCGATCAGGCAACGCACAACGTACGACAGCGCCGAATAACTATAGGTCAGATTGGCGTTCAAGGGCGATGGCCGCTGGGGATCGGAACCGGTCAGGTCAAAATGGACTTCCTCATCCAGGATCGATACCTTGACGGCCAATCGGATCGGGTGATCGGTGATGCCGTCGTCGTCCAGTTCGCACGCTGCGCGGTACTCGCCGCGGGGTAATTTGGAGATGGCGCTCTTGGTCCATCGTCGCGTGTACTCTATCAATTCGTCATTGAACTTCTGGATATCGTCATTTCCAAACCGATCGTACAACCCGGTCACGCGCTTTCCTCCCAGAAGGGCCGAGGCAACCTGGGCCCTGAAGTCACCCCCCATCTGCTTGGGCGAACGAACGTTGGCTGCAATCAATTGGAAAACGTTTTCAATGATCTGGCCATCTTGGAGGATTTTCGTGGGCGGGATGATGAGCCCCTCCTGATAAATGTCTTTCGAGATGCAGAGACCGCCCGGTGCCAGGCCGCCGATGTCGACGTGGTGGGCCACGTTGGCGGCGTATCCGACACATCGCTCCTTATAAAACAGAGGTACGATGATGCCAATGTCGTTCAAGTGCATGGCACCCAGGTGAGGATCATTCATGGCCAGGCCGTCGCCCGGCTGCAGACGCTGCGGGCCATATTTCCGTACTGCTGCGGGAATCATCCGCACCATCGAAGCCAGATGGATCGGTTGTGAGAATGCCTGGGCAACGACTCGCAGGTGTTCGTCGTAAAGTGCGCAGGAGAAGTCAGCTCGTGTTTTAATGTTGGTTGAATAGGCCGCACGACGAAGTGCAATCGCCATTTCCTCCGCTGCACTTTGGAATGCACTTCGCATCACTTCGAAGCGAATAGGGTCCATTCCTAACTGGGGCCGGGATGCGTGGACCGGTTCTTTGCGTGTGGTTTCCGGGTCGTCTTTTTGCATGTTTATTTTAGTCCTTTAGCACCGGTGGTGACCGATGCAAGCTATGATTCAACCCATGACATCCCTACCGGTTTCCAGTAGCAAATTTCCCTTCGCATCAACCAACGCCCTGAAATCAGGTGGAATCACGGTCGTCGCGTCGTATTCTTCGATGATGGCGGGACCGGAAATTTGATTGCCTGCTGCCAGTAATTCACGATCGAAGATCTTGCACTCGATGGATCCACCTGTTTCAGCAAAGTAGACGCTGCGCAGCGTGGTGACTGCTTTCGATGCGTCCGGACCGGCCTCGATCAGCGCAGGCGGCGAGGGCCGCCGGATGCGACCCACCGCCGTGAGCCGGACATTGACCATTTCGGACGGTTCTCGCTGATCTGCAAAGCCATAGACCCGCTGATGTTCCCGGCAGAACGTCGTGTGTAAATGGCTGATCCAACTCTCGCGATTCTGCCGGTCCCCAATGGGCATCGGAATTGTCAATTCGTGTGACTGGCCTTGAAATCGCATGTCGACCAGCGGCAGGTACTCTCTTTCGGTGTCTGCCACATGCTCAGAAGCAAGTAAGCTGGCACCTGCTTGTTGAAATTGTTTCAGAATCCCCTCGACTTCCCCGATGTCAAGCTGTCGGGTCGGTCTCAGGCAGGATTGCACAAAATCGTGTTTGATATCTCCCACCAGCAGGCCGAGTGCCGAAGCGACGCCAGGATGGGGCGTAATCAAGATGCGCGGAATCTGTAGCTCGCGGGAAATGGCAGCCGCATGCAACGGACCGGCTCCTCCGAAAGCGACCAGGGTGAATTCGCGCGGGTCAAATCCCCGCTGCACCGAAACGGTTCTGGCAGCTTCCGTCATGTTCGTGTTGGCAATTTCGATGATTCCGTGTGCAGCCTGTAGCAACGACATGTAAAATGCGTCTGCCACGGTTTGTACCGCCTTGGCTGCCAGTTTGATTTCCAGGCGTTGCTCGCCGCCGAGAAAGTTGTCGGGATTGATTCGTCCGAGAACAAGATTCGCATCGGTGACGGTGGGTGCGAGTTGCCCATTTCCGTAACAGGCCGGTCCCGGCATGGCGCCGGCACTGCGTGGGCCGACGCGCAGTGCGCCCCCGTCATCGACCCAGGCGATGCTTCCTCCTCCTGCGCCGATTTCTACCAGATCGATCACAGGTGTTCGCACCGGGTAGCCTGATGCCTGGTCCGCAATCGAAGTCTGGGTTCCGACTTCGAAATGTTGTGCGATGCGCGGAGTTTCATTTTCGACCAGTCCCAGCTTGGCGGTGGTTCCCCCCATATCGAAACTGATCACCTGGGAGTAGCCCGCCAGAGCACCCAGGTGTGCCGCCGAAATAACGCCGGCTGCCGGACCCGATTCGACCAGGTGAACCGGGTTGTCGCGTGCGATTGTTGATGAAATGATGCCCCCCGAGGAGGTCATCAAATGCAGAACGTCAGGTACGTTTGCCGCTGCAAGGGACTCTTCCAACCGGGCGACGTAACGGCCGACCACGGGTACCAACAGGGCGTTGACCACCGCCGTACTGCAACGATAGTACTCTCGCATCTCCGAACAGAGGTCCGATGAAAGAGTGATGGGTACGTCCGGCAGGTGCTGCGCAACAAGCCGGGCCACTCGTCTTTCATGGGCCGGATTGGCGTAAGAGTGCAGCAGGCAGACAACGATTGATTCGATGTTCTGATCTTTCAGCAGCTGTGCGACATTCTCGAGTTGTTTTTCATCAAGCGGTTTCAGCACCTGTCCCTGAGAGTCCAGGCGTTCAGGGATCTCGAAACAGCGACGCCGCGGTATCAAGGGAACCGGTTTGTCGCAAAACACGTCGTACAGGCGAGGCCGGATTTGGCGCCCGATTTCCAGCACATCGCGAAAACCTTCGGTGATCAGCAGCGCCGTCTTTGCGCCCTTACCTTCGATGACCGTGTTGGTCGCAACGGTTGTTCCATGAACCAGATGAATGCAATCGTCGGCAGCCGCTTGTTGTTCCTGCAGGCAGCGATGCAGAACTTGTAAGAAGGCAAGCGACGGGTCCTGTGGAGTACTGGCCATCTTCACCAGCGTGACCTCTCCGCTGGCTTCGTCCATCATCACCAGGTCGGTGAACGTTCCGCCCGTATCGATTCCCAGACGAAAAGGTCGCTTAGCACCCGCTGGTGTGTTTGACATGTGGCTGTCCATCGTGCATGCGTTCCGAGTTTGCACACCGCAGGGCTACGGCAACCGGGAGGAGTATTCTATCGATCGCCTGGAACTCGTGGCACGCCAGCCTTCCGTGATGGTGGCATTCAGCTGCCATGTTTTTTTCAATCTACCAATCGACCGGAACAGGGGGGACATACGAGGTCACTCGCTGGGCGAAATCGACCAGAGAACCAGTCATGATCCCGGAATCTTCGCTTAACAAATAGACGGACAACCGCGCTACATCAATCGATTTAATCAGGCGCCCAAAGGGCATGGCTTTTTCTGCCGTCTCGAGCCAGTTGTCCGCATGTCCTGTTTTTCGTCGAACCGCATCTTCTCCCGGGGTGTCTGTCCAGCCGAGAATGACTCCATTCACTCGAATCCGTTCGTCACGCAATGCATTGGCGCAGTTGGTTGTGAATGTTGACAAGGCACCTTTGGTCGTACTGTAGGCCACCAAATCCGGATGTCCACAGTAGGTAGCGACCGACAGGATGTTGACAATTCCTCCCTGGATCTTTTCCCGGCGCATGATGCTCACACATTCCTGTGTCAGGATGAACGGTCCGCGCACGTTAACGTCAAACAGGTAATCCCAGAGTTCAACCGTCGTGCCTTGCAGGTTGCCACGACTTGTGTCGGCGGCTGAGTTGACCAGGCCGTCGACTCGTCCAAATCGTTCGTCGCAGGCACGCACTACCTGGCGACAATCCTCTTCCCGGGATAAGTCAGCCGGGACGTAAAGAGCCGGACATCCGCGGTCCTCAATGGCCGTCTCGACGTTTTTCCCCTTCTCCTGTTGACGACCGCAAATGACGATTCCTGCTGCGCCCGACTCGGCGGCCAGTAAAGCGGTCACTTCACCCAGACCTTGTGTTCCCCCGGTGATGAGCAGGATTTTACCATCCAAACGTGGCATTCTACTGTTCCTTTGGTGAGAGAGTGTTGTACGGCTGCACCGCCAGTTCGATTGGCGACCGGTCATTTTTCTGCAAATGGTTAGAATAATTCCGTTATTGGCCTGCCTTCTTCCATCAGGTTGATTTTTTGGCCATCTGGTTGCGTGTCGGTAAAGTCGTCGATTCCCATGGCATAGTAAATCGTCTTTGCGATGTCCGCCGGGGAAACTGCTTGCTCGTGCGGAAATTCGCCAAGTCGGTCACTGGAACCGTAGACTTGACCGCCACGGATTCCACCTCCGGCGAACAAAACGGACATGCATTGCCGCCAATGATCCCTGCCGCTGGCACCCCCGACTCGTTTGTCTCCGATCCTGGGCATTCTTCCCATCTCGCTGGTGACCACAACCAGCGTCTCGTCGATCAACCCCCGGTCGCTCAAGTCCTCCAGTAAGGCGGCAAACATCTGATCGAAATTAGGAAGCAGGATGTCTTTCAGGCATGGGAAATTTTTTCCATGGGTGTCCCAGCTTCCCACACCGTTGCAGTAATTTTTTTTGTGGAGTTCCGGGTCCTCTTTCTTCCAGATTACGGTGACAAATGGTACGCCGGCTTCGACCAGTCGCCGTGCCATCAGCAGGCTCATGGCGTTGACGCCCTTGCCGTACTTGTTCCGCACGGATTCCGGTTCTGAGGCAATGTCAAAGGCCTTCTTGGTTTGGCTGGAAAAGAGCAACGAAAATGCTCGCTCCTGGTGCCTGTTGTAGTCGTTCATCAAAAGCGATTGTTCCAGAGCTCTCTCTGTACCCGAAATCTGACCGAGCAACTGGCGGCGATCGTTCAGACGCTGGACCGTCACATGTTGTGGCAACTGCAGGGCAGGTGTCGTGAATCGAACTGGAACATCGCGAGACCCATGAACGATCAGGGGATCGAACTGTTTTCCCAAGCGGGCAGCATACTGGCCCCCTTTGTCCGTAATGACGTGCAGCTTTCTGGGTAGTGTCACCAACTGGGGCAGGTAGGGATGCGGATTTTTTTTGCATGCAACGACCGAACCGATGAAAGGCCAGTCGTCAGGGAGCGGAACACGGTTTTCACCTAGCGCTGTAAAAGAAGGATCCGGCGGGTGCCCCGTCATGTTGTAATAGATGCCGGAAGTGTGATTGTTCGGGGACGATCGTACGTCCTGCCCTACAGACCGGACGATCGCCAAATGGTTGGTTTGACGGGCCAGACGCGGCAGATGTTCGCAAAGAACGATCCCCGGTGTCGAAGTCTGGATCGGTTGAAATTCGCCCCGGTAGTTGAGGGGCGCATCTGGTTTCATGTCCCACGTATCGATCTGGGACGCCCCGCCATCGAGCCAGATCAGGATGGTGGATTTTGCGGTTGGACGAAGCGGTAGGGCCGTCGAGGGGGCAGCGTTGATAAAACCGGGCAACTGCAGTCCACAAAAACTGACCCCACTCGCCACCAGGAAGGCACGCCGGTCGATGGCCAGGTGTTCTGAGTGATTACAAGCCATTTTTAATAACGCTGCCGTTCTTGTCACCAGACAATAGAAACCGCCCATAAAAGACGCTTCATTTTAAGGCGAGAATCAAAAATAGCAAACCAGACCAGTGGAGTTGATGCTGGTGTGGTCCAGTCCACGCAGTGGGCGGTTCCCTGTGGTGGTCCGTCCGGGTGAGTCATTTCAGCAGACGGCAGTGCACCCGTTTTACATAGAAATAGGGCGGCCTTCTGAAAAAACGATGGAACTGCTACGGTAGGTTTGTCGTCAAATAGTTCAGTTCCTCGCGTCAACCGGAACGAGATCAAAACGCTGGAAAATGATCAATCCGGCACGAGACGCAAAAAATCCCACGGCCCGAAGCCCGGCCACTTGAAATGTCTGGAGAAACCATGATGACACGATTGATCGCTTTGGGATTAGCCGGGGCTCTGGTGGTGCCATGCGGCGCGCAAGAGGTGACCCCGCCAATTGTTGAACTTCGCGATGTAACGCTTCAGAGGTCGGCCTACCAGGTGGCAAAAAGAGGTGTGCCGGTCGTGATCAAGTCGGCCGCCGCCGCTGCCAGGCACTTTGACGAGGCTGCCGTCGGCAAGCTCCAAAAACAAGTGGACTTTAAAAAGCAAATCGTGCTGTTGTTTGCCTGGCGCGGCTCAGGACAGGACAAGCTGGAACACGTCCTGTTGAAGTCGTTTCCGGAACAGGTGCGGTTCTCCTTGAAGCCGGGCCGCACGCGGGATCTACGGCCGCATCACCATGTTTACGCACTGCGGTCTAATGTCAAATGGAGCTCCAAATAAAACCGGCGACCTGAATAAAACGGGTTTTGAATCGAAGGCCGGCTCCCGGTTGTACCGTGCGACGACTCGGGTTGGAGGTTCTGCCACCGGATGTTGTTGGTTGAGACGAATCGTTGGATTTCATGCGACGACCGGTGTTCTATTCCAGTTTGCTTCTCTCGCGGCAGCCAGGGATCTGATGATAAATGACCTGTGAACTTTGCGTTTTGTTCGAGCAACTTCTATAATAAGCATTTAGGGATGCAATTCGATTCGTGGCGTTTTGAATGGATCTGATATCATCGCATCCTTTTGTGCTGTTCGATTCGAAAGAAAAAATCGTGTTACGCCTGTTGGATATCGTTTGGAATGGCCCGAGAGGTGCACGATTCAGCGTGTCAAGCCACAGAACAGGTCTCCGCCAGTCGGCGGTGTTCGAATCACTGGAACCGCGGGTCCTGCTTTCCGCATCCATCCGGTCGCTCGAACTGAATTCCTTCGACGGAGCAGAATTAGCCGCCTGCCTGGAGGCCGGCGATGAAGAAGCGGAGGATGCCACCTCCGGCGACCAACTGCGACCGACAGGTAGCTCGCCGGTCCCGGTCCTGACGCTGGACCTGTTGAACGACACGGGAGTGGCGGATTATGTGACGGAGGATCCCAGCATCACCGGTCAGATTGCATCGACCTTGCCAGTGACTTACCTGCTCGGTCGTTTTGGCGAGGTGCCCGGCAATGAATACATCGATCTCTTGGCCGATGTTCAGCCAGACGGTTCGTTCATTCTGGACACAGCACGTCTGGAGTCACTGTTGGGAGCACCTGTTGAAGAAGGGGCACACACGTTTCAGGCCGTGGTGGTGGATTCGATAGGTGGCACCTCCGGTTGGGTCAGTCTGTCTTATCTTTTCAGGGAGGAGGACCGGGGGATTGTCGACGAGCCAATGGGCCCCACCCAGCGTCACTCGCTGGGCGGTACGATGTGGCATTTCGGTCGCAATGCAGAACGGATTCAGGAGTTTCACACGTACGTTGCCAACCAGGGGTACACCGCGGATCAGTTGTTACCTGCCTCGCAGTTAGCCGCGCCCACGCATGCCAACCGGGTCCTGATTGACCCCGAATTGCTGCCGGAATCCGAACGTGATGGCTGGATCGTTTACGGCAACTCCCTGGGCAGCCATGGTGGCGATGGAGGTCCTACGGTCGATATGCCGCTGCATGTTCCGGCCGATGGGTTCTACCGGCTGTGGGTCTCGTATCAGGGATGGACCACCGGTACCGGGGTGACAGAAATCCGTGTCTATGACGCCAGCAATGTCGAGGCGGGTCCTGTGTTGAAGGACGAGATCTACGATTTCGCCGTCGCTCACAACGGGTTGTGGTGGAAAGACATGATGGTCAATCTGACGGCGGGTGACTACATCATCAAGTTGGGACACGTGACGCGTTGGTGGCACCATGGAGATGGGCCGAGTGGCTATAGTCAGCGTCGGATTGATTCGATTTACTTGACCGACCAGATTTCTGAGGATGCTCCGGACCCCACGGCACTCAATGCGATTCGCAACTCCGGTCCGGCCAACGGCATCCAGTGGACCACCGTGCACCTGCTCACAGCGGCCGAGCAAGCGACTTGGTCGACATGGGCCCTGCGCCCCGTCGACTGGGAACAGCGGTGGGATTACCCCGAATTGTTCGACTTGAGCAGCCAGTTCTGGCAGCAGAAGATCGATGAATGGGCTTTACTGGAGTATGACGAGTCGAATCCACCGGACTACCGAGAACCCGAGCGGCAGGTGATCTTTGACGATACCTGGAATATGGTGGCCAACCCGGTGCGGATTGCACGGCAAGCCCATGCGCTGCAGCAGTTTTCCGTCTCCAATTACCGCAACCGCGCCATCGCCCTGGGGGTGAACCCCGATCAGGATGTTTACATGTTGTGGTTGTCGCGTTTCGGTGCATTCTCACCGTTGGCACAGGAGAAATGGCCGATTCTTGAGGAGGTCGAGGGATACACCGTCGAACGCGATTTGCTCATGGCACGAGATTCGGTCGTTTCGGAGGCGTTGTTCCTGCGCAGTGTCAGCGGCGAGCATGTGACGCTGAATATTCACGCCGGCCCTTTAACAGGCTCCAACGGTACGTTCGAAGATGTCGTCGATTGGCGCGTGATTGGGTTTGCGCCTTATGGCACAGAAAAATCGACCTGGACTCCGTTCATGCTCATGAATCGTCCGCATATCACCCTGCCCACTTACAACGTGGCCGGCATTTGGCTAACGATCGACTCAAAGGATGTGCCTGCCGGCGATTACACGGCCGAAGTCACTATCTGGTCGGCGGGCGTACCTACACGAACTGTCAATCTGAACATCCGTGTGTCGGAAATAGAGATTGCCCCGGCCAGTCCGATTTTGAATTGGGGTTGGACGGCGCCACCCGAGGGCGAAGTGTATTTGCAGGACTACACCGACCATGGCATGAATGTCTGGAAAAAACCGATGGCCAAGGCCGAAATGGAAGCTCGCGGGATCGATCTGATTGTCCTCAGTCAATGGTCCAGTTACACTCCGGGGATCGAGAACCGGATCAACAAGATGGCTGAACTTGGTCTGGACTACAGTGATTATCTCTTCCTGATTCGAGATGAACCCACGGGTACCAACACCACGGACCTGAGGCCGTTCCTGCAGGTTGTCGAAGCGATCAAAAGCGTCGACCCCAACGCTCGCATTGCCTTCAATCCGGGTGAAGCGGCAACGGCGAAAACTTTCGAGCTTCTGGATCCGTACGCCGATTTCTGGGCGCCGTACGTGGGTCACTTGGGCAAAGCTGATCGCCGCGAGATCTTTGAGGCCAAGCCCTGGGTGTACTATCACACGCCCGACATGTGGGACCGCGATCCCAGTATTGCTGAATTTATTTATGGCCATCTTCGGGAATCCCCCGCCGAAACCGGAATGATCCGCGGTGCCTTCTACTTTGCACTCAACTATCCCTGGCGTGACGCTTGGGACATCGGTTACGAACAGATTGCGGACCAGGGCGTCATGATCCTGCCCACGCGTCATGGTCCGGTCAGCACGCGCGGCTGGGAAGCAAGCCGCGAAGGTGTGCAGCATGCGAATCTGGCACAGATGGTCAAGGAAAACCCGGCGGCCGGGGCTCAGCAACAAAACCTGATCGGTTTCGGATCAGTCACTGAGTTGATTCTCTGGCTGGAAGAAAATCGTCCCCTCGGGACCATATTGTGGGACGGTGATGCGCCGGTCGGAGTGCCCGGCGATGCAAACAGTTGGGGTGATGCCAACAACTGGACGTCGAACAATACGGTTGACGTTGCGCCACAGTGGGGGCTGGCGGAAAACAGCGTGACGTTCCAAACCGCACCCAGTGTGGGAACGATCCAGCTGGAAGCCGACCGCACTGTCGATTCGCTGACCTTCCAGGATGATTACACGCTGTCGGGTTACACCCTGAACGTCAGCAGCGGGATGATCACGGTTGTCGCTGGCGTGACGGCGACCATTGACTCGAATCTGGTCAGTGCTGCCGGGATCACGAAGCTCGGTGGCGGTACCCTGGTGATCATGCATAGCGCCCCGGACATAGTTGTGAATCAGGGGGAACTGGTAGTGTCCAGTACAGCGACGGTGGACGACCTGACGGTCAGTGGACCAGCCACCGCGTTCGTCAATGGCGCCGTAACAGGGACCCAGTCAGGTATGGGGGCGTTGATCGAGGCCGGCGATTTCAGCAGCAACGGTGTCATCAATGCGGAGGATATTGACTTGCTGTACGACCAGGTCCCCGGCAGTGTGGGAGCGGTCCACCCGCGTTTTGATCTGGTTGCTGACGGCATCGTCGATCAGGAGGATGTCGATCAACTGGTGCGCGGGATTTTGGGTTGTGTGTACGGCGATACGAACCTGGACGGCCGCGTCGACCTCACGGATTACAACTCGCTGGTCTTGTTTTTCGACCCGAGCGGCCACCATCCGGAATTCGGTTGGTGGCATGGAAATTTTGATGGCAATGAGAATGTCGATCTGAGCGATTACACGACCCTGGTCAGCAATTTCAATGTGCTGGGAAATTCGCCAATCGTGAATGCCGACAACCAGGGGACCGGCGTTTCGCTGGCAGCATCTGAACCGGAGGGGCGTGGCACGTTGCCCGTCGATTCCAGGCGTACAGCGCCTGACACACCGGCCAGGTTGAGGCGGCATGCTCGTCCGCTTGATGCGGAAGCTGCGCACCAGGTTGGCGAGTCAGGACAACGGCTCCGAGAGCACCACCGGTCAGCGGAACTGGCCGCCGTGGATGCCCTCTTCAGAAGAACTTCGGGCAGGCGAGTTGTTGCCAGTCGGTTGGACGCGCGGTTTGAAGCGTCGGGGATTTCGTCGGCCTAGGGTCCGGAAATCTCACTTGGCCGTGACCAACCCCGAGAGCCATCTCGACGAGGGACCGCGCCGGGCGCGAACTTCGCCCTTGCCATGCTGAACCTGGCTTGCGTAGTCCTATACCCAAGCGTCATTGGTTGGACTACGTTGGGGCCAGCCGATGACAAGTGCCGTCCATCAGGACCACGACTGTTGGGACTGGGGGAACCGAAGGTGGGCCGATTCACTTCGAGCCTGGAACCGGCTTGCACGATATCGATGGGCAACGTGATCTGTTCCGCCCGGCGTTTCTGTTGTTGAAGACCGTAGGAAGGGTGTCATGCGAATCAGCAGTCTTGAGTGCCTGCATGCCGATGCAGGGTTTCGGAACTTCGATTTTCTGAAGATCAGTACCGACGAGGGAGTTGTCGGTTGGAGTGAATTCAACGAGTCGTTCGGTGGCATGGGAGTCTCGTCGGTGATTGAACACCTGGCTCCCGTCATCATGGGACAGGATCCGCGGGCCTACGAACGGCTGGTTTCCCAGCTGTATGCCATTCGTCGCCAGGCGAGCGGCGGCATTGCTCAACAGGCAATCGGAGCGATTGAAAACGCGTTGCTGGATATCAAAGCCAGGTCGCTTGGCATTCCGGTCTACGAGCTGCTGGGCGGTCCAGTGCGAGAACGTATCCGTGTTTATTGGTCCCACTGCGGGTCGTACCGTTTGCGATCGTCTGAGGAGATGCAGATTCCCCCGCTGCGCACGTTGGACGATGTGGTGGAACTCGGCCGGGAAGTAGCCAATAGCGGCTATACAGCGCTGAAGACAAACATTTTTCGATTTCATTCCACGCCGTATCTGCACACTCCCGGATTTGGGCGTGGTGACGGTTACCCTGAACTGAATGTGGAGCGTGATCTTGTCCGGGACATGTGCGATCAATTGGCGGCATTTCGCGAGGGGGCCGGAATGAAAGTCGACATCCTGGTGGATTTGAATTTCAATTGCAAAACGGAGGGTTTCTTAAAAATGGCTCGCGCCATGGAACCTTATGATTTGCTTTGGGTAGAGATAGATACCTGCAGCCCCGAAGCGTTAGCGTATATCCGACAGGGAACCTCGATATCGATTGCTTCGGGTGAATGTTTGTTCCGGCGGCAAGGTTACAAGCCTTACTTTGACGCTCAGGCGATGGACGTGGCGATCATCGACAATCCATGGAATGGCGTGGCAGAGGGTCTGAAGATTGCATCGCTCGCTGACATTTACGAGATGAATGTCGCACCGCACAATTTTTATGGTCACCTGGCGACGATGATGAACGCCCACTTTTGTGCTGTCGTACCGAACTTTCGCATCATGGAGATCGATTGTGATTTTGTGCCCTGGCACGACGATTTGTTCACCGTCAAGCCACAAATCGAAGAAGGCCACTTGGTGCTGCCCAGTGGGCCCGGCTGGGGTACACAGATCAATGAAGAGGCGGTTCGCGAGCACCCACCGAAAGCGAAGCGGGGTTCCTGAGCGCGCCGGGACCAGCGCCTCTGCCGTTGTTTAACCGGGCCACAAGTTGAGTCGCAGCACCTTCAAGTTCCCGATAGCTCTAAAGCAAGGGGTGTCGAAATTCAGGTTGGTACACTGTCTCTAACGCGGAGGCTGCATGCAGCAGGGTGGCCTCATCGTAGCGGTGGGCTACGAGTTGCACTCCAATCGGCAAACCATCGTCGCTGAATCCGAACGGTATGGATATCGCGGGGGACCCGGTCAGGCCGAACGATGCAGTAATGGTTGCCGCATGCGACGGACTGACTTCTTGGCCTTCGATCAGGAGTTCTGCCGCATCGTGGGCATGGGCGACCAGCGGTGCGGTCGGGCAGAGCAGTAAATCAAACCGGGCAAAGAATTCGGCAAGATCTTTTCGAAGTTGCTCGCAACGGTCACAAGCATCAACGAATTGCTTCAAGGACGGCTTGGGCAACTGCATCAAGGCCGCAATGGATGAGGACAATAGATCGTCATGGCCCGCCAGGTAGGGTTCCAGGTATTGCGTGCCCTCGGCAGCCAACAGGTGGTAGCACACATCGATTGGCAAATACGCTTCCCAGTCAGGAAGCGAAACAGGATCCACATGACAGCCCAGGTCGTGGAGGGCCGAGGCGGCTTGGGCCACCGTCTCTCGAATCGATTTTTCCACAGGGTGAAAGGGACCTTCGGCGAACCAGCCTACGCGCAGACGTGGTAAAGGAGCATGAAGGTTTATCGCCTCCGGCATGGTGGCCCTGAATGCGTAGGGATCTTGATCATCCGAACCGCTCATGACGGAACTGGCCAGGGCCACATCGCGCACACTGCGAGCCAGCGGGCCCGCGTGCATAAAACGCGCTAGCAACTCCGGCCAGTGGCCGGTCAAGGGAATGCGACCGTGGGTGGGCTTCAATCCAACAATTCCACAATAGTGCGCAGGCAGTCGGTTCGAACCGCCCAAATCACTTCCTATCCCCAGTGGTGACAGGCCTGCAGCAATGGCGGCCGCCTCGCCACCGGTCGATCCGCCACAGGTTCGGTCCGGATTCCAGGGATTGACCGTCCGTCCAAAAAGCTCGTTCGTTGTTTCAGCCGATAGGGCAAATTCGGGAAGATTGGTTTTTCCCAGGAGAATGCCCCCCGCCTTTTTGAGCCGTTTGACCAGGGTTGCATCCTTATCAGGAACGCGGTCCTTAAAGATGTGCGATCCACGCGTCGTGCGGACGCCCCGGGTGTCGAAAACGTCTTTGATGGTGAAGGGAACACCATGGAGTGGACCAAGTAATTCGCCGCGCATCACAGCCTTTTCGGCCTGGCGGGCACGTTCGAGGCATCCATCAGCAAGCGTGACGATCGCGTTGAGCTTGGGGTTGATTGCTTCAACACGGTCCAGGTGCATTCGCATCAGTTCGACGGGCGAAAGTTCCTTGTTGCGAATGCTTTCAGCCAGTCCTGTTGCATCCGTGAAGCACGTTGCTTCTGCCTGTTCGGCCCGGGACACGCTGGGACTCAAGGTGCTCAACATGGGCAGAGCGATCGAAGCCCCGGTGCCACGAAGCATATCGCGTCGCGAAAATTTACATGGCTGCGACATGGTTTTATCATCCAACCCGGGTATTCGAAGTCCGGGACGACGCCTTCTGCGGAGTTGAATCGGAAACCGTTTCTAGTGGAAAAAGAGTAGGGATTGTAGTACTTGTCCCGGCAATTTTCTACGCTCTTCTCCGGCAAACCTTTTCACTGGTTACTGGAAAGACCGATTTGTCCTGCGGAAAAATACGTGATCATTGGCGGTCGCCCTGCCAGTCTGTACCCGCTTGATCAAATCGCACTCTGTCTGCTCATGTAAAGATGCGGGTTGTAGGGTTTGCGCGGACTGTCGTAACGCCTGGGCCCGATTCCATTCATGCGTATTTCTTTTCGCCTGACACCGCACTGAAAAAAAGGCGTATCGTTGTTTGAAGGGACGGATGACCACACGGTGTGGCCCCGAGATGAAAGACTCGCCGTCTCTTGGAATTCAACCACAGAATTCATTTATCCTTGACACTTATGGGACCTAGTTTAGTATAGAAGTCTACCTATTCATTGCAGTCTTGCATTTCAATTCGACCGGCACGAGTTCATTCTAACTTCCAGGCAAATGGTCGCGGATGGGTTCTGCTTAATCAAGACAGCCCTCGAAACTGAGGGTGCTTGAGCAACGTTTCTTTAAACTAGCTACGTTCCGTTGAGTGAAAACCTGTTTCGTCATGCGTTGGGACGGTAGACCTCAGGACATCATTCGTGGACGTCGCCTTCTTGAAGGAGTAGGTGTTCGAGACGGTTGTTGAACGGTTGCCCGGTGGGCTTCACTATCCTCCTCACACGTTGACTGATTGTTTGATCCCTTGAGCACTGAAGGCAACATCGTGGCGTGCGCATCGTCTCCCGACGAAATCCATTCCAAGGCGACTCGCGTAACGGTGATCATTCCTTGTTGTAACGAGGAGGCGGCGCTTCCAGAACTTAAGACCGTGCTTCAGAAAACGAGCGACCAGTTGGGGAAGTGTTGGCAGTTGCATTTTCTTTTTGTTGATGACGGCAGTACGGACGATACGTGGCCTGTACTGCAGAAACTGTTTGCAGAATGGCCAGTTGCGCGATTGATTCAACATCCGGAAAATCGGGGGATATCAGCGGCGATCATGACGGGCATTGAAGCGGCCGATTCCGAAATTGTATGTACTATCGATTCGGACGGGACCTATGACCCACGTCAGTTGGAGTCTTTGCTGCCACTACTGACACCAGGCGTCAGCGTGGTGACGGCATCGCCTTACCATCCGCAAGGGGCGGTTTACCAGGTACCTGGCTGGCGTCTGTTCCTGTCACAAGGTGTTTCTTTTTTATACCGACGCGTGATGCGACAGAAGATGTACACATATACTAGCTGTTTTCGTGTCTACCGCAGGTCAGACGTGTTAGAATTGGATCTGCGCGAAAGAGGATTTATTGGGATTGTTGAGGTACTATGGAAGTTCCAGCAGCAGGGCAGCCGGATCGTCGAAGCTCCTGCCAGCCTGACTGTACGCCACCAAGGACAGTCCAAGATGAAGATTTTACGGGTTGCCGTCGGACACCTTGGGATGCTGGGGCGTGCGTTGGTGGAACGTGTGTTGAAGTGAGCGCTGATTCAATTTTCTTTTTCGAGGAATTTGTATGAATCCGACCAAAGTGACGCCATCGGCGAAGGCTTTCAGTGGTGATGTATCCTACCCCGCCAAGCTCGATCTTCCGTCGGATCAAAATGCTTCCGGGCGATCACTGGGCGAGGAAGAAATTGCCAACCTGGCCCAGGCGATTCAGGCCGGCAGATTGACCAGCACCAGAGGGACCTGGGTCAGTGCCTTTGAATCTGCTTTTCAAGAGCAGCTGGGCGTGGCCAGCGCGGTTGCCTGTTCATCCGGTACGGCAGCGATTCATACCGCTGTCGTTGCGGTTGACCCGGAACCCGGTGAAGAGATCATCACTTCTCCGATCACCGACATGGGGGCTATCACGCCCATTTTGTACCAGGGTGCCATACCGGTGTTTGCGGATGTCGATCCGGTGACTTGTAACGTCACGGCTGCCACGGTCGAGCAGGCCCTGAGTGAACGGACCAAGGCAATCATTGTTACGCACCTGTTCGGCAAACCTTGCCCCATGCAGGAAATCATGGAAGTAGCGCGGGCCCGCCAGATACCCGTCATCGAAGACTGCGCTCAGGCGTATCTCGCGCGGAGCCAAGGCGAGTTGGTCGGCGCGATTGGTGACCTGGGTTGCTTCAGTTTACAGCAGGGAAAGCATATCACGACGGGTGAAGGTGGAATTGTTGTCACTTCGAATCCGGACTGGGCGCGGCGCGCATTTCTGTTCGTCAACAAGGCCTGGGGATATGGTGATTCAAAACCGGACCATTATTTCCTGGCTCTCAATTACCGGATGACAGAATTGCAAGGGGCTGTTGCAACGGCTCAACTTGAGAAGTTGGGCCGCTCGGTCACGGTTCGCGTCGATCTGGCAACGCGGTTGAACACTTGGCTGGCGGATGTCCCCGGAGTGTTCACGCCACAGGATGTTGGCCAGGACTATACAACCTATTGGAAGTACAGCCTTCGTGTTGACAGTGAGGTTATCCCCGGTGGCGCAGTAGCCCTGGGAGCGTTGCTTCAAGAGCATGGCATTGCCTGTGCACCACGGTATATTCAAAAACCAGCGTTCCAATGTCAGGTGATTGCTGAGCAGTGTACTTTCGGATCGAGCAGATGGCCTTTCAGCCTGGCGCGTCCCGAGGCCACCGATTATCGAGAGTCTCTTTTCCCTGGCACTTTTTCCGGTCTGTCACAAATTCTGGTGTTGCCTTGGAATGAGGCTTATACTACGGAACACGTTGATTTCATCGCCCAGGCGATTTGTGCCGCTGTCCAACAATTGAGTCAAAAATGAAAAATCATCAACAAATTCGCTTAGGACTGGTTGGCGCTGGAGCCATTGCCCAGACCTATGCACAAGCGATACCCAACTGTCAGACAGCCAATCTGAAGGCAGTGGCTGATGCACGACCAGAAGCAGCTCAGTCCTTGGCAGAGAAGCTCAACGCACCCGGATTTGACGATTACCAGCGCATGGCAGAATCCGTTGAACTCGATGCGGTCATTGTCTGTACGCCACCTGTGACTCACCCGGAAATCTGTGAATATTTTCTGGAGCGGAAAGTATCAGTACTCTGCGAAAAGCCACTGGCAATTGATCGGGACAGCGCGCGATCAATGATTGCTGCCGCCCAGAGTTCGGGGGCATTGCTGACGATGGCCTCCAAGTTTCGTTTTGTTCAAGACGTTTTCGAAGCCAGGCAGCTGATCAGCTCGGGGCTGATCGGTGAGGTTGTTTTGTTTGAAAATACGTTTGCCAGTTGCGTGGACATGTCCACGCGTTGGAACTCCGATCCCCTGATCAGTGGGGGTGGCGTGCTGATAGACAACGGGACACATTCGGTCGATATCATGCGATACCTGTTCGGCCCCGTGGCCCAGTTGCAGGCAGTCGAAGTCAAACGCATTCAAGACATTCCCGTAGAGGACTCGGTGCGGTTGTTTGTTCGCACCCAGAGTGGTGTGACCGGGAACATTGATTTGTCCTGGAGTTTGCACAAGGAACAACCGTACTATGTGGGTGTGTACGGTTCTCGAGGGACTTTGCTGGTGGGCTGGCAACAATCTCAATACCGGGTGCATGGCACCGAAGAGTGGATTTCCTTTGGCAAGGGATATGACAAGGTGCAGGCCTTTTGCAGTCAGATTGACAATTTTTCCAGAGCGGTTCAAGGAGAAGAGGAATTGCTGATTGGCATCGAAGACGCGATGGCATCGGTAGAAGTTATTGAAGCCGCCTACGACTCACTTTGGAAAGATTCATGGATTACCGTAGAGGCGAGTGAGAAAGCCGCCACGGACACTTCAAGGCCGTAATTGTGAGTTCCAAAATTCACTCCACGGCGGTTGTCGAACATGACGTGTTGATTGGTGCAAATACGTCCGTGTGGGATCATGTTCACATTCGACACGGGACCCGGCTGGGAGAGGATTGCATCGTCGGCGGGAAATCTTACATTGCCTATGACGTGCAGATTGGCAATCGCGTCAAAATCAATTCTTTTGTCTACATCTGCTACGGCGTGACCATCGAGGACGGTGTCATGATCTCGGCGGGAACGATCTTCACGAATGATCAATATCCGCGGGCCACGACTCCTGACCTGTTAACCCTGAACAGTTCAGATCCTGACGATCACACTCGCCCTACTCTGGTGTGTGCTGGGGCCACCATCGGTGCTCGCTGCATTATCGGCAGTGACCTCGAGATTGGCACGTTTTCCATGGTGGGAATGGGTGCGGTGGTGACCCGTTCCGTGCCCGCCTTTCATTTGGTGGTAGGCCACCCGGCTCGCTCGATCGGTACCGTCTGCCGGTGTGGACAGCGGACGTCTCGCCTGACGGAACAAGCGTCTGATGAACTCACGGAAGTCACCTGCAAATCATGTGAAAGACGTTACTCGATTCGCGGGACGTTGGTCACGGAACTGTCGCAGTAGGTCTGGGGCGTGACGCGGGGTTTGCGCCCTACGCCGCAGTGGTTTGCCGGGTACAGGCGGTGCAATGGTCGTTGACGATGGATTGCATCTCACGACAGCTCCCTTTGTAAGAGCCTGATTCCCGCATCGTAGGCCCGATCTTCATTTTCCCGGTAACTGCAGGCCGGATCCAGGCGATAAGGCTCAACTGCCATGACCGGACCTTCGTCAATGCGGCTTGTCACCTGGTGCATGGTCGCCTCCTGGTCATAGGCTCCGTCTTTCAAAGCCCTCGCTACGACTCCCAGGCCGCCATATTCCGGGATTCTGGCGCAATGAATGTTCAGCACAGAAATTCCTGTGCGAATGATCAATGGAGAGATGATCAGTCCTGCTCGAAAAAGGTAGACACGGTCAATCTGCTGCTCGTTGATAATTTCCAACAACTGCTGGTTTTTTACAATGGTCTGGCAGCCTGGAGCCTGGAAGTCCTGACGCCGGTACTCGGCCCAGAGCATCTTGAACAGCAGATGGGGTGACATCGACCGTTTCCTGAGCAGACGCCAGACTTTTTTCAGATTGGTAGAGTGGTCAAGAACTATTTGAAGGTCTTCGTAACCCTGCAACTGAGCGATCAGTCTTCGGCCGATCTTATCGTCGCCTACCAGCAGCAAGGTTTTCATAAACCCTCCCTCAGTTCAAAATCACAGCCGGGCCATGTGGGGAAATTGATCGCGCGTTCGGAGTACGATTTGGAAACGGGATAATCCCCGCGACTGTACTGACGATAGGCTTCCATGTAGGGAATCGAATATTCGATCAGCATGCCCAGTTGAACGCCGTGCTGCAGGTAGAAGTCCATCCATCGGGACCGGTCCTCGACCAGGGCGACAAGATGGCTGTAGGTGCAATCGGGATCAAACGGCAGACACCAGATGTCCTTGCGGGTCTTCAACGCTTCGATAATAGACCGGGACTGTTGCTGACGATCGGCGATGATGCGGTCGTACTTTCGCAATTGATTCCTGCCGACCCGAGCTTCGGTTTCGCAAGGAAGAAGATCCCAATCTGTGGGGAACGCAATGACCCCATCCTCGTAATACTTGACGAAACGATCCAGCCAACCGTTTCTTTCCAGGAAATGGACCAGGCCGTACACGTAATGGTTGAAAGCCAGATTCACTGCCACAAAATAAAGCAACCGTTTAAAACTTTTACTTCGCTCCCGGCGGCAGTATTGTTGGCGGAATGTCCGGAGGTTTTCCGAGGTGGCCTGGTCGTGGCAAAGCACCATCCCGCCAAAAATAGAATTGATGATTTTAGCGATATTCGAACCGAAAATGGAAGCATCCCCGAATTGAGTTACCATTTTTCCTTGCCAGCGGGCCCCGTAGCTGTGTGCGCAGTCCTGAATCACATAAATTTTGTGGCCATACTTTTCTTCCGCCCGACTTACTATTTCCGCCACGCGTTGTACATCCATGGCATAGCCCCAGAGATGCGTTACGAGGATGGCCCGGGTCTTTTCGGTCAGCGCCGCTTCCAGCCCTTCGCAGCTCATGTTGAAGGAGCCTTCGGCACAGTCTACAAACACGGGAATGTTTGAGCTGAGCACAACAGCATCTGCCACCACGACACAGGTGTAGGCCGGGCAGATTACTTCGGATTGATCGATCCCCCAGACTTTCAACAGGGCATAAATCGCTGTCCGTCCGTGGGCAAACATCACTCCGTGAGCGCATTCGAATTTAGAGGCGAACTCGTCTTCAAACGCCGCCACGTTGCCCTTGGAAAAAAAAGACAGGACCGCTTTCCAGTCGGACAGGTCATAATCTGGTTTCAGGCGTGGAATCATGAAGCATCGTCCTGAATGGCTAACTTCGTGGTAGCGTGATCCGTCACGTTGCTGACAAATCGTGGTCCTTCGTAACCTGTCAGGGGGTGATGCGTCACAACGTCTGGTTTCCATTAGATATTACGGCAGGGAAATGTCGGTAGTTCATTATTACCGGGGACCAGCATGGCCGGCCGGCTCCAGCGTCATTCAACTGGGTGACAATAACGACAGTAAATATTCATAAGACGCTCCCCAGCCGTAGTCACGGCTGAAAACTCTCTGGTGCCAAATGACCGTTGCCGAACCATGAACTGCTTGAATTTCGTCGATCCATTTTTTTAGCTCCCGTCGTCGGGAAGACTCATCCAATGGCTGGTAATCGTACAAATGGGAATCCATCAGTACCATGGGCATCGCCTTGAGACGCATTGGTCGCTGGTGGCGGTCGTCCCAGGGATGGTGGGCCAGGGCGCTACCGTTGCGCAGGGCGCACCGATCGTTAAATCCCAACGTGCTGTCCAGCTGAAAGCCGGCAGCTTGCTGGGCAACCCAGGTGTCTGCAAAGCTAAAACGTAACCAGTGCTGCCGGCAGCTTAGCACGTCTTCTCCCAAAGACTCCTCAAGATGACTTTTCTCAGCACGCATGCACTGACTGTCGTGCCAGTTATCGAAGGACTGATGAAGACCTATTTGCCAACCACCTTGACGCAGGTCACGGATGATTTTCTGAAGTTTTCCATCCGTAACCGAGTAGCGAGGGTCGAAGAGTTTCTCCTTCAGCGTCATACCGCGTTGGCCCTGCCCGCCATAGAAATTAAAGTAACTCTTTACACCTTGGGAGGTTTCCATTTCCTTGATGATTTCAAAGCAACAATAATTGTCGTGGCTGAACAAAAACCTGAAAAAGTCGGTTAACTTGGCCCCGGCTCTCCGCAAACGTAAATGGCTTGCCATTCTTAAAGCATTGAACAGATGGAAAGCGGCTTGTTTCAAGCGGGTGGATTTGGTTTTGAAGATTGCATCGACATCATGGGTTAGAATGATTTGCGGTTCTGGTAAATCGCCGAACAGTTCGGTTTCATCCTGCTTCTTTCGGTGTGCTGCCCAACGCCGTAAGAACAGGCCGATCCGGTTCACCCAGGCCCTCTCCCAAAGTCGCTCATCCCAGCCCTTCAGACGTACGCTGTAGGAATGAATTGTGCGATTCTCTTTTTCATACTGTCGTTCGGCAGAATTGTTCAGATACCAGAAAATCGTGGCAAACCAATCGACGTGTTGCCAGGCCTCGCCATCCGCTTGCGCAACAAATTTTTGAGGGACGAGAAGTTGCCCCTGCACACCACAGTCGTTCGCCCATTCGGGCAGAGACACAAACATCAATTGGGGTGGAAGTTCTTCATCGGAGCTGATTTTCAATTGGACAACCGGTAATTCCTCCACCAGGTGGCGGTTGCTCGTCCAATACATGGAAAGCGTATCCAGTAGATAATCTTTTTTTACTTGGAACACGTTGTCTTGGTTCATCTTGTCGACCTGGTATGACAACCGACCCCCATTCGGTTTTAAGTAATCAGCCGATGAACGACATCCGTCTTGCGTCAGCCCAGGCAGTCACAAGAGAAGTTTTTCGAGCCGGTCTCTTGGCCTGGCGGGCCTTTGACGCTGGGGCATCGATCTGTCTCGTTTGTCGCCTTGTCTGCTATACTGCCTCTGCTTTGTTCCTATCCCTTTATCGTCGATCGTGATGGCTTACGGCAACACGAGTCTTCCAACGAGTGTCTCGTGCATACAGGTAATTGGGGAACGTGAATCCACTTGGTGTGCTGTTCAGTTTTGCAGAGCGTGGTGACGAAGACATGGCTCAATGGTAACAATATGGTTGTGGAACACTAGTTTTCACAAGTTCAAGGTAAATTCCAGCCGAATCAGGTAGGGGTTTTGTAGAAGCATAGAGGTTGGGTCTTGTGGCATTGAGAATTCGCGGTACAGAGGCCCTGCTGGTTGCGGTGGTCATGCTTTACAGCTGGTGCTATGTCGCAGATTTCCAGTTGCGCCTGTCGCAGTGGCAGTATAGCGATAATCCCATTACGTTTGCCTGCGCTGCCAAATTTCCAGAACTTTTCGACAACGATTTTGTAGCCAACAATCAGCTGAGTGTCTGGCGTCGCTTCGCCGTGCGGGCCAGCATGCAGAACTGGATTCCAACGCTCCTTTACACCCGGTGGGATATTGATCCCTATCCAGTGACGCGTTGCTTGACGTTTCTTCAGGGTGCAGCCATCGGGTTGGGAATCTTTATTTTTGTCAACGTCGTGACACGCAATAGCTTGTTTTCTTTGATTGCCACAGTGTTTTGCTACCTGTCGAATCCCTGGGGTCTGAATCTGGCCAACTATGGTTTCGATTCGTCCTGGACCTTTATGCCCTATCCGGCACATGCAGCACTTGGTGCCGTGGTCGTTGCGCTGGCGCTGATGATGACGGAAAAGTACTGGTACTGGGCGTTTGTGTTCGCTCTCTATGCTGGCTTAATGCATCCTACCATGGGCCCCTATTGCTTCGCGGTGATGGGAAGTTATTACCTGGGGAAGCGGTGTTTCCGCCAGGTGTCCTCGTGGCGCCTGGTGATGGTGTTGTTCACTTTGTCCCTATTTGCAATCCCGGTGGTGTTAGCGGGTTCGGGCAGCCAGGGAACCCCGGTTGCCCGGGATGAACTGTTTGCCGGTTTGATGCTGAACAGGCACCACGTGCCGTGGACCGGCGAAGCGCGGTTCCAACACGCGTGGCCGGCCGTGATCATCTGGATGACCCTCTGTTTTTTAGGGTGGAAGCGGTGCGATCAATTTACGAAACACTACCGATTCCTTTGGTTTTCCGCGCTCTTTACGGCGGTGTTGCTTTCCCTGTCCCATGTAGCGGGATTTCTGTTTCGAATTCCTTTTCTATTGGGAATTACCGGTCTCCGGTCAATCACGTTATTGTCCCTGGTGAGCCTGCCCGTCGTGGTCGTTTATATGATCGAAAACCTGCGGTCCGGATCGGCCGTGCGCAGGATGTGTGCAATTCTGTTTTTTACTCTGCCGTTTCTGGGTGAAGAATATGTACTGATCGGTTACGTCACCCTGTCACTGCTGCTGATGGAATTCGGAGACGGTCAAGTCGGTCCATGGAAGACTGCCGTTTCTCAAAAAGCGCAGAGGACATGTCATGTTCTGGCGATGTTGATCCTGGTGCTCTGGATGATCAGTTTCATAGCGTTGGCAAGGATCGACATGGAGCATCCGGGATTGTTGTTTCAAACCCATTCGATTCTGACCTGGCATGCTCTTGCTGCCATGGGAGAAGCTGCGAACCCACCGTGGATGTTGTGCCTGCTCGTCGTGGTGTTCTGTTTGGTTCTCTGTGGACTGCTTGGTCTGGGTCAGGGGCGTTGGGGTCATTGGCTACCGCTGTTTCATTCAAGGTCTGAACTCTCGCAGCGGGTTTTGTGGGTCCTCGTGCTGGGGTATTGTAGTTGTTTCCTTGCGAATGCATGGTTGGACCGGGCGGCACCACTCAGCGTGGGTTCTCCTGTTCTCCAAGCGCAACGGTGGGCGCAAGCTCATGGTCTTCTCCAGACAGTAAGGCGTGGCATTCAAGGTTCTCCCGTACTCGAAGCGCAGCAGTGGGCGCGGAAACACACTCCGCCAGACTCCTTGTTTCTCACGACCTGGAGAAACGCCTGGATCGCAACGGCAAGGCGGCGGCACTTCTATCCGATTACCTTCGAGTTTTACAGCTACAAGGGATTTGAAGAGAATAAGGCCCGACGAGATCGTTTACTTGAGTTTTATGGAATTCAGCAGGAGTTTGCCGCCTTGTATCGCGGGCCCGGCCTACGACAACTTCAGCGGCAGATGCTGCGCGGTTTCGGTGAAGAACAATGGCTGCGCTTTGCCGACGAATTTGCAGTCACTCATCTTGTCACGATCAGGAATCGTTTTTACCGTACGCGACCGTTGACATTTCCTGTGGTGTTTCAGAATGAGTCTGTGCGCATTTATGAGTTAAAACGTAATCAGCAGGTAAAACGTCAATAAGAAGTAGTCCGGTGTTTGGTCCGTGACCGATCCGCAATAGACCAATGGCGCGGTCGATGTTCGGTTTAGTGTAACCAATGGCAACCCGTGACCAATTCGCAATCTGGCTTTGGGGAAATCAATGGAAGCGGTTGAATTTTTGGGGCTGAGTTTTAGATCATCCCATCATATGCATTGGTTTCAATGTAGCATGATGTTTCTTGGATTGAGCGTAATATGGTTTTTGTAACGAGATCGGACGATCTTCACAGTATAATTTTTTGGAAAATTCTCGGAGTGTATCACGCGTTAGCTTTCGTCCTTGCCGTGGTTCAATGCGATAATGGTTTTTATATACTACACAGGCTTGCTCGTTGCTAAGCATTACGAACTGTAACTAATTCGCAACGCGTGGTTGCAAGCGGGCGTTAAGAGAGAAGCGGAATCAGTCTCACTGACCTGTTCAGAAATACGGTTTGGACCGTTGTGGATCGGTTGAAGTACACTCACATGGAAAATGCCACCAAAATACCGGGTCTTGTCTGCAAGGCTAGGCTTGTTTGGCTGGCGGTCGTTGTGATCTTTGCGGTTCACACGTTGGGACTCGGTCGGATCCACAAGCCTGTGGAAGGAATCTGGAATGCAGACCCGATTGTTGAAAAGGACTGGTGCCTCCATTTTCATCATCTTCAATCTCAGGCAGAGTTTTGGCAGACCGATGGGCGCTTGTGGGGCTATAACCCGTACTTCATGGCGGGTTATCCATCCAACACGATTCAGGATCTCAGTATCAAGTTTTTCCAGGCCCTGGCGGTACTGACACCCGGCAACGAACGGGTTCGGGTATTCAAACTGTTAGTGTTTTTGTTCACCGCGGCGCTTCCCTGGATGGCGTTTGTTGCCGGACGGAATTTTTTTTGGGATACTCCGGCACGTCAGCTCATCGCGCTGACCTTCGCTCTCTTGGGGACGGCTTGCTGGTGGAACTCGCTGGCTCGCGAGATGTACTTCTACGGGATGGTGGGTTTTCAGGTCACTTGCTATTTTGCGCTCCTGACGGCATCGGTGTTTTATCGTTTGCTGACGGACCGCTCCCGTTCCAAGCGAAACGTTGTTGTCTGGATCATTTGTATTACGCTGCTTCCTTCGCTACACCTGATGTGGGCCGTGATCTTTGTTCCAATTGGGGCCTGGGTTTTGCTGGCGCACCGGAAATCATGTACCAGGGCTACCCTGGTGGCGATTGGAATGGGGGCCTTGGTCTCCGCCGCAGTCAATTGGCCCTGGCTGGGGCCTTTCCTGGCACATCTGGAGAACAGTATCACGGAGCAGCTCATTGCCGAGCGAATGAATCGTCAGGAGCCTTTCTTCAGCGCCGATCCTTGGACTTTTTTTAAGGACTATTGTACTTCTGACATCTACTTTGCATTCCGGACATCTCTTTGGGAGAAAGGACTCCGGTTGGGAGTGCTGCTGCTTGGTGTGGGTGGCATCTGCACAATGTATCGAACGCTTCACAGGGATCGAGGGTTCATCATTGGCGCTGTCATCGGGCTGCTTTTCTGCATGACGTATTGGGGATCTTTTTCTCCGATCAAAGGCTGGCAACCGATGCGATTCAAGATAGCACTCGACTTGTGGCTTGCTCTTTCGGCAGCTTACTTGACAGGATACATCGCGATGACTCGTTACTCTCGACTCTACAAGATGCTGTTGGGAAGTTGTCTGGGCCTGTCTTTGACATGCCTGGTAGTGAATCTGGTGCAGACGGAATGCCAAGGAAAAATGCGGCTCCGTTCAGGTTTGTCGCCAGTGAACAGGGAGCTGGTCACATGGGCCGAGCAGAGTACGTCTCCGGACGCTCGAATTCTGTTTGAAGAGTCTGGTGATGAAACACGCTTTCAATACAACGGCGCTTTTCTATCTTCCATTCTTGCTCATGTTACCGGGCGCCAACTCATTGGAGGACCTTCACCCTATTATAATGACCGTCACCATTTCGCCAATTTTCGTTCTGGAAAACTGTTCGGACGTGATATAGCAACATATTCTCCCTCCCAGCTCCACTCGTATTGTGAAAGATACAACATCCGTTACATCATCATGTTCCACCCACGGTCCGTGCAGGCTTTCCGGAACCTGGGGGAGCATTATCCATTGACCTTTTCTTACCAGACGAAGCGATTTTCCTGTGTAGAATTACGGCGCCAGTCAAACTGGTTCATTACGGGTAGGGGGCATCTCGAGGCGAAGCCGAATCGAATTCACTGTTGGGATGTCGAAGGTAACGAAGTTGTCTTGAAGTACCACTGGGTCAGGCAGTTGGTAAGTCAGCCGGACCTTAGGATAGAACCGCTACGCGTGGGGGATGATCCAATTCCGTTTATCAAGATCGTGAATCCACCTCGGCAATTCACGCTGCGGATGGGTAGGTGACCAAGGGGTCGAGGGTGGCCGGTGACAAAGGTAAAGTAAGACTTTTGTGCAAAACAAGGTTCAGTTTGAAAGAAGGCGGTTAACGAAGGCAGTCAGTATGGTTCAGACATTCGACAGTCGAATGTGCGATGCGCTGTGCTGAAGGATACAGATCAGGAGTCTGGCGCGCCGACGGATGCGATCCACCAACGGGCACTGGCACATATGCAGGCTGAAACAGAACAATTGCGGTCGAATCGTGAGCACTCGATCGATCAATGGCCTTGGCTGATCTTTGCAATCGCCGTCGTGATCCGGCTGACGTACTTCTGGCAGTATCTTCAATCTCCCTTATTCAATTATTTTCGTGCGGACCAACTGTACTACTTGCGCTGGGCCCGTGAGATCGCTGCTGGTGACTGGTTGGGCAGCGAAGCCTTTGAGATGGGCCCCCTTTACCCGTACCTGGTGGGCGCAGCGTTCTCGGTCTTTGGGGAAAATCAAGCTCTGCTATTGATCGTCCAGTTATTCCTGGGTGCACTTTGTGCTCCGCTGCTGTACACCTGTGGGTGTCGACTTTTTGACAGGCCGACCGGGATCGTGGCTGGACTGCTTCTGGGGGTCTACGGTCCGTGCATTTTTTATGAATGCATGATGATGAAGTCATTCCTTTCTCCCCTCTTGACCGTGGTGACTTTGTATGCGGCGGTCCGGTATCGTGAGAACAGGGCGGTGGTTTGGCTCTGGGTGGCTGGTGCTGCAGTCGGGATGGCGTGTCTTGTGCGCGAGAACCATATCCTTCTGTTGTTACCCGTTGGCATCTGGATTCTGTTGACCGGAGCCAAGTGCAATGTTGCCAAAACGCGTGTTTTGCTTCATGGGGCACACATGGTGGCGGGGCTGGTCCTGGTGCTGACTCCGTCTGCGGTTCGTAATTACGTCGTCGCCCGGGAGTTTGTTGTTGTCACCGCCGGCGGTGGAGAAGTGTTCTACATTGCGCATCGACCCGGCGCCAGGCCCTATTACTCAGCTCCACATTTTGTCACCGGCAACCCGTTTTATGAACACGAGGATTTTCGCAAGGAAGCTGAACGGCGCACGGGGCAGAGATTGTCACGCTCTGAATCATCGCGGTACTGGTACCGGGAGGCCGTAAAGTGCGTGCTCGACAACCCGGTCCATTCAGCCAGATTGACGGGCCAGAAGGCAGCCGTTCTGTTCAACGATTACGAAGTTGCCGACGGCGAAAATTTTCTGGTGACGCGCAGTTTCATTTCCTGCCTTGCCTGGCTGCCGACGTTCGGGTGGTTTGGTGGCTTGGGGTTCCTGGGAATGCTGGTCTGTTTGATGACAAAAAGAGCCGGCTGGATCGTAGTGGCTTTTGTCGGCGTACATGTTGTCTGCGTGTTGCTGTTGTATAACTTCGCTCGTTTTCGTCTGGGCCTGATGCCCATGTGGATGCTGTTGGCAGCTCTCGGGATCACATGGTTGGTTGATTTGTCTCGGCACCGAGTGAACGTGCCGTGGTTGAAACTTGGTTGCGCGGCGATTTTTGTCGGGACAATTACATGGGTCATGTTGCGGCCCCCGGCGGGGGGAATTCCGCCAGGACACGAGGTGGTGCGTGCCATTGCGACTGGGGATCTTTTCATGAAGCGGCAGAAGTTTGAACTCGCTGAACAGGAATATGGGAAGATCACCGCGGTTTGCGAAAGGAACAAGCTGAAGGGTCCCAATGTTGTTCGCTGGCGGTTGGCTGCTTACTTGGGGCTTGCCAGAATCTGCCGTAGGACCGACCGGCCGCAGGGCGCGTTGCAACATCTGCAAGCAGCGCTGGATATGCAAATGCGCGAGACTGGTCGTAGGATCGTACTTCGTCGCTGGATCGACTTTCTGGAGGAATGCGTTCGTGTCCAACTTCACCTGGAAGGACTGTCCGATCCCGGCAAGACACTCGCCGACTCGAAGGCCGAACTCTTGCGTCTGGATCAGTCACAGCGATGATCCGGCAGAAGTTCCTGCCGGGAGAGGGTGCATTGTTTCCGCTGACGATCTACTTCATCAGTCGGTGCTGGGAAATATAATCCGCGATTGCCGTTGCCGCACATGCATGCCCCGACACCGAAGGATGCAGGGGATCCAGCGAAATGCTCTCCTCGGATTGTTGGCTGCACTCTGTGAACGCCTTGCTCAGATCAAGGTGAAAAAAACCGTTGGCGGAGGACAAGTGAGCAATTCGCCGATGTTCGGCAAGTCGAATGTCCGAGACTTTAGCAAAGACTGGAAAGACTGCGACGAGAACATCAAAATCATGTTCGGAGGCAGTGGCACGAAGAAGTTGGAAGCTCTCCTCAACCGAATCCTGTTTTAACAGGGCAAGCGTTTCCTCGCGTTGTTTAAGCTTTTGCTCGCGGGTCCGATGCAGGACGCGGAAGTAAAGGAACCGGTAGAGTGCACTTCGGGACAGGAGTGGGTTGAGGAGGCTGTTCTCAATTCCAGCACGACTGTTCTCCAATGCGCACAGTTCCCGGATGATTCCACCATTCATTTCCATCCGGTCGTTCAGACAGTACTGTACGACGACGAGGTCCGGATCATAGACCAGACCTTTCTGTATCAGGGTTGCAACCTCTTGACGTGTGTTGTAGCCGGAGACTCCAAAGTTGAGGACCTCAGCGTTGCCTTGTAACGTTTTCAATCGTCGTTCCAACACGTTTGGAAAGATGTCTTCATCGTCTTTTACCATCAGTCCCATGGAAATACTGTCACCGAGTATCAAGATCCGATAAGTTCCCTCGGGTTTTTCGATGCGGTGCTCTCGGTCTCTGAACCCAAGGCTGTTGCTTTTTCCTCGAAATTCGTAGAACTTCAGATCCTCTCCGCTGTATTCGAAGAAAGGGACCGGTTCATAGCCAATGTTCGGATTTGGAGAAAGTTGAAATCTACCCACAGAAATCAAAGTGATTTCGGGCGCGAGACCGAACGCGGAAATTACGACTTCGCTGATGCCTAAACCCGCGACGAGTCCGACGATCAACAGGATGGATTTCTTTCTCATGGCAACGTCAAAAGGAATATCCCGGCTGTTGTTGATTCGGCCTACCAGGCGTCTGCGTGGCAACTGGCCCAAATTTTTTTGCAGTCAGTGCGAACACCGAAGGACCGCCATCCTCTGAACAGCCATTTTAGTTTCCAGAAACCGTATCGCAAAACCCGCAAATTCCGAAAGACAGAAATTTACAGAAGTTGCCTTTTCGATCGATCCAGACCCGGATTTTCCGGGACGGATGTCAGCATTTGTCGCACAGACGTTTTACCCCTGCCAGGGGCCTGCGGAGGTGGTCCGGTACGACCCCCGTTTCCCCCGGTTTTCAAAGCCGGTTCTCACAGAGTTCCATGTAATTCGGCGGATTCAGCGCCAACTTTCTGTGACGGAGTCTTCGCCACCAACTTGAAACACTCGGAATGAAATTGGGATCTCCGGAAAAATTCAGCGGTGGTGCAGGTCCAGGGTCGGTTGCTAGCAGCCGACACGGTTGTGGCGGAATTTTTCGCAGACTGGATCAGGAACCCAATGCTGGCGCCGCCCGTGATCAATTGAAAACTCGTTCACACCTGCCTGCGTGTACATAGCTCCGGAGAGGTTTTTGTGTTATGTCATGAGGCATACTACATGAAGCGGGCTCATGAAACTCAGAAACTTCGGGGAGCCACAGACAGTTTGGAGACTTGTTAAGGAGAAGGAGCATGTGCCGGATTCGAAGATTTGCGATGGCGGACGCCGATCGGCTGAAACAAATTACGGTCGAGGCATTTGCTGGCGTGTCAATCGCCCACAATATCGAGCAGCAGTTCGGAGAAATCCATGGGCATGATTGGCGATGGAGGAAGGCGCGAGAAATCGACGATGACATTGGCAAAGACCCGGAGGGCATTTTCGTTGCCGAGATTGACTCACTGATCATCGGTTACGTCACCAGCCGGATCGACGCCGATGCCGGCATGGGTTACATCCCTAACCTGGCTGTTGATTGCCGCTATCGGGGACATGGTGTGGGGAAAAAATTGATCAAGCAGGCGATCTCCCGGTTCAGCGCGGCGCAAATTACCCATGTCAGGATCGAAACGCTGGAACAGAATGAAATCGGTCAGTCCTTGTACCCATCCTTGGGATTCCAGTCGGTCGCTCGGCAGGTGCATTATTGCCTGCAAATTAAGGAAATGGCTGGTTGAAGTTGTTGTTTCAGGGATACTAGGTGGCATCCGCCGCAGCCGGCAATTCTGGTAGCCTGACGCAAGTCGGCTTGGTGGCATGTCGAAACGGCCCCATGGTGATTTTGGTTGAAGTGGAATAGTCTACAGACGCACCAGTGGCGATAGACATTGGTGGATCAGTTCTCCAAAGATTCAGGAGTCCGCTGGAATGTGGACTGGCAACTGACTTTTCCTGCTTTGGAATTGTGGAGATTTACTTTGTTCAAATCGATGATAGGATTTTCAGGTTTCTGTCGGTAAGGCACCCGGCGGTTATGGAATTGGACTTTATCAAGTCCGCGATGATGAAACATTTGTTCCCGGAAACGTGTAAGCCTCAACCGGGATGAACGTAAAACGTGGCGCGTATTATTCAGGTTGTGCCAGCAGCCGGCTTCTCAGTCTCATTTCAGGGTGTCGAACGCATGGTTGATGTATTATCTCAGGGAGCCGATTGCTCCGTATTACAGGAAGCTCAAGCAGGTCGTCGCCGGCTCAGAATCCTTTTGACTGAGGGCTCCAGCATCACCGTCCGCGAGTTGTTGTTTGCGATGGGGCCCCACCACACGATTGACATTCTTGATGCATCGAGGTTCTGCCAGGGACGATTGTCGCGTTATATGCGACGCTTCTATCAGTGCCCGTCTTTCTCTCAAGATCCCAGCGCCTATTTGTCCTTTTTGGTGGACCGCTTGCGTGCGGAACAATACGACGTCTTGATGGCCACACACGAGCAGGTTTACCTGTTGTCTCGTTTTCGAGAACCGTTGAGTCAGCTGGTAGGGCTGGCGGTGCCGCGATTTGAAGTTTTGCATCGGGTTTTCGGCAAAGCGGAATTCGCCCGATTGATGAAAGATTTGAATTTTCCCACGCCACTGACCAACATCGTACGTACACATGAGGAATTGGTTCAACATGATGCTTTTCCATGTTTTGTGAAGCTCGATTACGGTACGGCGGGTAAGGGTGTACGTCGGGCGGCAACGCGTGCCGAAATGCGCGACATTGCTACGGAATTTGCAGACGCAGGCTGGCTGGAAAACGAGAATGAGGTTGTCATTCAGCAGGAGGCCCAGGGAACTCAGGCTGCGTTTTATGCAGTGTTTGACCAGGGGCGACTTGTTGCCAGACATTGTGTTGAGATTCGTTACCCAGCGGCTGGTGGATGGCCGTCCTGTATTCACAGCGCGGAACATCCCATGGTCGTTCAGGACATTACTCGGCTGGGTTCGGAGCTTCAATGGCACGGAGCCTTATTTGTCGATTATTTCTATGATCAACAAACTGGACGGCATGAATTTATCGAGTGTAACCCGCGAATTCAGGCTGCCTTCCATGCGCAGTTGAGCGGTGTGGACCTGGCCGACCAGTTACTACGTGTGTCGCTGGGTGAGCGGGTCGATCCGTTGGAAGGTGGTCGGTCAGGGACCAGGTTTCATCAGGGGTTTCTGCTGCTCCTCTCGGAGGCACTGGGCGGCGCGAATCGACGTTCACTCCTGGCTGAATGGTGGCGCTGCTTCAAACAGCGCGGCATCTACGCAAACAGTCAGGACACCCTGACGAACCGGTCACTTGACTGGCCCAGCGTGCTGCCCGCCGCCCTGGTGACAGCCAGTTTACTCTTCTCGCCCCGCTCGGCGCAGTGGATCGTTGCACAGACAGTGGAGAACTACGCCATGCCGAGTTCGACAGCGAAAAAAATCCGCGAACTCGATCCGGAAAAATCATTTGACCTGATAGACAAAGTCCGGAAACAGGTGCCGGAGTCCGAAGGGTGACGGATCGTGCAGGAGGCCCGGGATCATCTGCGGTTCATGTCCGAACGCAATCTGGAAAACGAGAATGTATTTTTGTCGAAGACGATATGCGTCCTGATGGTAATGGCTTTAACGAAGCAGATGAAAGACTTAAAGCAGTAAAACGTGGTAACGCTCTTCAGCAGGCTTTTGAAAATGCAATCCATTCCAATCTCAGCTGCTGGCATCTGTTTCGACACACAATCGCGTCAATCCTGTTGTCGAATGCAACAATAGAATCTGAAATTGAAGAGATCATTGGCTGGCGATCAGACTCAAAAATGGTTCGACGGTATGCTCACCTACTCTCACAACGAAAACGCAAGGCTTTAGAAGGTGCACTTGGAATTACTGATGCTCAACAAAATGTTGAAGCAAACGTTTAATAACAAATCTAATCATATAAAGACTTCCGTCTGAAGAATTCCGTTAATTCATCTGTGTAGTTGATGGCTAGATAGAGTGCTACAGCAAAACAAAATGACACTAACAAATTGTTTCCAACAAAAAAGGAGTAGAACAAATGAAATGTTTGCACATACTATTGATGCTCTTCATTTTCATAATGTCAACAGATAACGCAGAAGCACAAAGGCGTTACAGACCAAAATACGCGCGGCCCTACCTTAACCGGGGGGGAGCGCTTGAAGCATCGAAAGGGTATGGAGTAAAATTTCATTGGGGAACGGCGATTATAGAAAGAGGAGGAATTAAAAGTAGAAGAAAGAAAATTCGACCGTCGGTTTGGTATTCTTTATATGATTGGTAAAAAATATGACCCATTGAAGATTAGAAAAACCCACCGCTTTGGTTGAACGTGAGTTACAAGACAATGCAGAAGTAACTTCACCTTCTGAACTTCACGGAATACGTTCTGTGAAGGCTTTTTAATTCCTGCGTTGTGACGGAGTCAGGGCATTTTCAAAAGGCCCAACACCGATAGTTTTAAAAGAGGACGCGTAGAGTGGCGGGCATGCGACACGTCCTTCATGGAAGGAAATAAAACAGAAATGATGTGTTGCCAGAAGTTGCTTTGTAGAGGCTTGATTTCTCTACACGCTCTCTACATGAAAAGAATCCGCACTCGTTGTGGATAGGGATGGAACCCAGTCACTAATGAAATTGTCTGATCTAATAGGCGCTTCATGACGGGCCGTAGCGCTATCTGATGTGATTTGGAAATTTGGAGCTCGATTTGATTTCCAGCGCAGGAAGCACGCGGTCAGAACGGTTGCATTGCGGGGCCGCACGGTTAAACTTTTTAGCAGTCTAGGATGGCCGTTCGACTTGGTGGGATCGAGTCCGGGCAATCCAAGTACTCTTATCAAATAATCACGAAATTCACACCGATGGTGAGTGCCGGACAGATCGAATATGGATGTCCCCGCTGCTTCACGCAGATGACGGACCCAACCGAGTCAGTGGGTCGCGAAGTCGCGTGTCCCAAGTGCAAAGAGTCTCTGCTCGTACCGCTTCCTGGAGATCGTTTGGCTGTCATCATCGGCACGATCCTTCCGCCCCGTCTTGAGCCGTTGTCCTCCGGGGCCTGCCCACTGTGTCAAAAGAAAGTCAAACTCTCGCCCCAGTTTTTCGGAAAACGGGTCCAGTGCAAATCTTGCAGTGGGGGTTTTGGGATTTCCAGTCATGGCGTTCCGTTTGATGAAAGTAAAACATCCCGCTTGCGTCTGCTGATGGCGGATCTAGAACAAACACCAGTTGCACCGAAACATTTGATGGTCCTCAAGCAACTGGAACACCTGCAAGACTGTCGTTGTGTGGATTATCTGTGCAAACTGTTGTTCTCCATAAGACGCGACGAGGTGAGATTTCTTTCAGTCACCGAACCCTGGTTAAGGCGGCGCCTCGATGAGAAAGAGATCTTGTATCTTGATGCCTGGTGCCGGGAATATCGTGACATTCACGAGAAGGGGTTTCTACACCTGGTGTTCGACGGATCATTTCGTCGCGAAGAGAATGAATTCTTTGCCGACCTCGAGTTGCGTGTTGTCAAGGCCTTGATTTCCCTGGGCGATCGGCGTTGTGTCCGTGCGTTAAAGGACAAAATGAAAAGCGTGATCGAGTATCGGGATCACAGTACCGATGATGCTGATGTCCACTTGCAATTGAGATTCAGCGACCCGAAGGACCAGCCAGTTTTCGATCAACTGACTGGTTTTGTTGGGTTCGGAAGCCAGTCCAAGAAGAGTGAATCTGCAGGCAGGAATGATGGATCTGCTCGATCCTGAATGCACGCGGTGAAAGTAGCCGTCTCAGAAGATCTTCTGGTGGGGTGTCAGTTTGTTTCAGGAGCCGAACTGCTCGTCTCGCCACGAGTGCAGCGGTTCCCAGCCAAGGACGTCCTTGACGTGCTGGTTCGAGATCGGGGCTTCGAACTCGTCAAATTCCTGCTTCAGTGGTACGTCGGGGTAGACGGTGTTGATGGCTTCCATGGTTGGAATGTTGATCATCGTGTCCTTAGCATTCAAGAAAAATCTGTGGTGGCCCTTCCAGTTGTCGTTCGTGACCGCCTCGACACAAGCTCTGGCAGCATCACGAATGTGCAGGTAGGTCCAGAATCCCTGGCAGCGAGTCCAGGGATCGGTGATAGGGTTGGCTTGCAGGTGGTGGAAATACCCGTCATCCCACATGCCGTTGAAACGCATGCTCGCGATCGCCATCCAGGGAGAGCGACGCGAGAACGCTTCCCCGATCTCTTCCCCGAGCCACTTGGCGATGGCATACGGATCTTCAGCCCGGGTCGAGGTGTGTTGATCTAACGGGAAGTATTCCGGTGGCTTGACGTCGCGCGCCTGCCAGCGTTTTGCCGTACTCATGGCACCCACTGCATTGTAGGAGGATCCCAGCACAATTCGCTTGACTCTAAGTTGCTCTGCTGCCCGGCAAACGTTCCACATGGACATCGTGTTGGTGCGCACGACGTCCTCTTCGACATAATTTGAGGCACTTGGGCGGGAAGCTAGTGAGATGACCACGTCACAGCTGTCCATCGCGGAAATCACTTGGCCATAATCGGAGATCTCGATTTCAAAAAAAGTTGGAAGTTGGGGCCAGTTCCCGCGCATGGTGACCGCGGCATCTGCGCTGGCGAGCGGTCCGGTCACTCCACTATGGCCAAGGTTGCTTGTCATGCGACACGCATCGGCGTTGATAACGTCATGGCCAAGTTTGTACAGCTCGTCAATGACGTAATGACCGACGATTCCTGATCCACCAGTTACCAGTACCTTCATTACGGATTCTCCAAAGTCATGCCAAGTCGTGAATCGATCTCTCTTGTGTGAACTTGATTCATTCTACCGCTTCATCCGTTTGTCGGCTTCGGCCCTTAAAAGTCGGTCCGAGATGGCCAGCCAGAACAGCAGTTTATGGCAGGCACTGCCCTGGCAGAAAACAGCAGTAACGCCCATTGTTGTTACCTGTCTGTTACACGGCAAGAGGCTGCCGACAATGCCAGGGTGATCAGCATGGTCCCAACCGTGAGTGAGTCGGTCACGCAAAACTCCTGCGCCGACGTTGGTTGAGCAATGCCGTCCGTTGCGCGCGTCAAAATGCTTCTGTGTTCCAATGTCGACTCAGTTGTCGCGGCATCGCATGCTCTGGCAGCGGGTATTGTGTGCCTGCCGACCGTATGATCGGTTCCGCATCAATCGTCGTGGTCAAAGACAGCTGCGCACAACCGAGTCTTTAGCATTGACCGATTCAACGTGATGGTTTGTGAACCCGCGTGTCTTGTGCTAGATTCTGTGAACGTCACGAGCATTCAGTGCGATCGAGAAATGAGCACGACCACGTGGATTTCGATGTTGCCGGTACCAGACAAAGGAGAGCTTGATGATGCGTCGATGCATTGGCTACCTCATTCTGATTCTACTGTTAGGAACGAACCATAGCGTGGCGACCGCGGCCACCGCGGGAGATCCCGGAGCCGATGATCTGACCATCGCGGCGGGCGGCAAGAGCGAGGCGGTCATCATCGTTTCGCCACAGGCTGGCGCGCAGGAAAAGCAGGCAGCCGAGGACTTGGCGCACTACATCGGGTTGATGAGCGGCGCGACGCCGGAGATAGCGCGCACCTCCGGGGCGATCGACGTGGCGATGGCAGGTAACGCCCCGTTGCTGGTGATCGGCCAGAAGGCGATTCAGGCCGATCCAAGCCTCAGTGGTGCCATCGACGCTGTTTTGAAGAAGAAGGCACATTTGCGCACCGACGGGATCACCCTGAAGCGTGACGGAAACCGTGTCTACCTGGCCGGAAATAATGATCTGAGCCACTACTTTGCCGTCGTAGAGCTGCTGCGCCGGTGGGGTTGCAGGTGGTACATTCCAACGGATTTTGGCGAATGCGTTCCCGATGAAGCGGAGCTGAGGGTCGGCGATTTGGACTATGTCTACTCTTCGCCCTTCGAAATTCGTGCCTACTGGATTTCCTGGAATGGAGATGGCGCCGGCGCGGCAGAATTCCAGGCCCGCAACATGATGACCGGACGTGGCGCGATGCCTCCAACCGGTCACGCGCTGGGAAAGTTTACCGGAGGAGCACCTGGTTCCAAGGGAATGTTTAATTTTTCCATTACGGCCCCGGCAACAGCCGAACATGTCGCCGGACAGATTGAAAGTAGCTTCGCGTCGGGAGGGAAAATTTCGTTGGGAATGGAGGACGGCAACTACGACTCGGACTATCCGAGGGACCAGGAACTCATGAAGTTGCAGTGGGACAAATATTTTCTGCGCTGGTCCGTGACCGACCCGATGTTGGAGCTTTACAACAACGTCACCCGCATTCTGTTGAAAAAATATCCCGACAGCCAGGCACAGATTGGTTTCCTGGCGTATGCCAACATGACCATTCCACCGGTTCGCGACATGGTTGCCGAACGGTCACTTTATTGTGAGCTGGCACCCATCGACATCGATCCGATCCACGGTATGGATGATCCGCAGTCGCCGCCGCGACAGGAGTACAGGGAGATGCTCCACAAGTGGGCGAAAGTCATGCAGGGGCGACTGGCAATCTATGACTACGACCAGGGTATGCTTGTCTGGCGGGATATTCCCAACCCTTCGCATCAGTCTTTTCGTCAGGACGTCCAGCACTATCGCGAGGCCGGTGTCCTGGGTGTGAACACGGAAAGTCGCAACGCGATCGGGACCACGTTCCTCAATCTTTACATGCGCGCCCGATTGCTTTGGAACCCGGATGAAGATGTAGACGCGCTGCTGGCGGAGTTCTATCCCAAGTTTTATGGTCCTGCTGCCCAGCCGATGCAAATTTATTGGAATGCGATTTACGAAGCTTGGGAGAACACAATCTGTACCGAGCACGAGTATTTCGTCGCCCCGGCGATCTACACGCCGGACGTGATCGAAACCTGCCGCAAAAGCTTGGCAGACGCCGAGAAGCGAGTGGCTCCTCTGAAGAACAAAGCCGCCCCCACCCGTCGCGAGCAGCAGGTGCTCGACCGCATGCGATTCACGCGTATGAGCTTCGAGATTATAGACGGGTACCTGTCCATGGTGCATGCCGCGGCGACCGAAGTCGACTACAAGAAGGCCGCCCAGATTGGCAACAAAACGCTGGCGGTACGAGAGCGCATGACCGAGATGAACGGCATCTTCACGACGTACCGCAGAATGCCCGAGGGCGGTTCACCGTGGTGGCCAGGGGAGGCCAGACAGTATTCCGAGCTGGCCGAACTGCTGAACGGGACGCGGGGGACGCTGATCGCAAAGCTTCCTGAAAAGTGGGCCTTTCGCCGCGACAAGGCGCGCGTAGGTGTGAAAGAGAAGTACGCCACCCAGGACGTGGACCTGGCCTACTGGGAGGCCAGTCGAGACGGCCTGACGGCGAGAAGTCGCAAGGACTATCCGGATGAGTGGGAAGTGCTTCGTACCGATCTCTATGCCCAGGCCCAGGGCATCCGTGACCCGGATCGTCAGAGCTTTACGGGCGACATGTGGTATCGCACGGATGTGGAGCTGACAGCGGACCAGCTGAAAGGCAAGGTGCACTTGATGTTCCCCGGCCTGTTCAACGAGTGCTGGCTATACGTGAACGGCGAGGAAGCCGGCTACCGCAAGCAGGGGGATCTGTGGTGGTTGAACGATTACAAGTTTGAATGGGACGTCGACCTGGCCGGTCAACTTAAGTCCGGCAAGAACACCATCGTTCTGCGCGCCAACTGTGAACACCACTTTGGCGGTATGTTCCGCCGGCCGTTCCTGTACCGGCCGACCGGCAAGGAGAACTGAGAACCCCCGGGGAAGTGATCGAGTCATCGCAGGGTCAGGTGGCCGACCCTGTTGGAATAACCGGTTCGGGTGCTCATGTCGTCTCTTGGCACGACGGGGCTCTCACGGGACGCAACCCTACAGCGAATCGCTTGCTTGCGGCAGCCAAAGGTGGCTGCTGACGGGCATGTCTTGGCCCGCGGGAGTCTGTCACAATAAAATAAAGGTGTCCGCACGCATTGGCGGCACCAACCAATAGATGACACACACGGAGACATGTATGCCCAAGTCTGCTACGGCCGTGTTCGCGACCCTCGGTTTCTCCTGGTTGCTGCTGCATGCGGCTAGCACTTGCTGGGGAAGCGATGACGGCCGCTCGTCGATCGAAATTGGTCTTCAAAAGCAATTGCTGGTCGATGACTATTCCCTGGCTGAAATGCATGGCGTGAGGCGTGAATTGGGGACGGTGAAAAAAGTTGGCGTGGTGCTGAAGCCATCACTGCCGACCGATTTCGTGGAACGCAACGGTAAGCGGATCGCTGTCCACATGGCGCTTTACCTGACAAGTGTGCGCAACGAAAAAGATGACAAATTTCAAATGTGGTATCTCTCCACCAACGACAACGGGGTCGCCTACGCGGAATCCCGGGACGGCATCCACTGGGAAAAGCCGTTGGTATCGAAGGACGGCAAGAGCAATATCGTGTTGGATGCGATCGAGTTCGGTTGCACCATCGACCCGACCGTACCGTGGGGGGCGTCCGACAAGTACAAGATCGCCTGCCGACCGGTCGGTACGGCAGGTGAGGACTGCGCTGTCCATTTGGCTTATTCCGGAGATGGGATTCACTGGACGTGGTACAACAATCGTCGCCGGGTGACGCATCGGGCGGCCGATACGCACAGCCAGATCTTCTGGGATCCACTGCGAAGCCAATACCGATTGACGACAAGGACCGATGGCGCCAGGCGTGGCGAACCCGAATATCGCACGGTTCGAATCATGTACCACGACCGGGGAAACGACCTGCTGAAGTACCCGGCAGCTTGGAAGACCGTAAAAGACCGCATTGCCATCGATGACCCAACGGACGAAGGCTATCCTGGTTCGTCAACACAGAAACGGCAATTCCATCACATTACCTGCTGGTTCTACGAGGGGATCTATTTCGGCATCATGAACGTGCTGGAAACCCCCAACCCGACCGGAAAAACACACGGGGGCGGCGATTTCGAGACGCGTTTTGAAGAGGATGTGGCGGAATACTACATTGGAACCAGTCGCGACGGCCTGAATTTTGACAAGAGTTGGGTGCACGCCAGAAAACCTTTCGTTCCACGTGGTCCGCCCGGAAGCTTCGACAAGGACAACGTGACCCCTTCTTCGCAAATCATCACACACAACGACGAGCACTGGATCTACTACTGCGGTATGAATGAACGGTTTTTTGTGTCAGGGCTTCGTCAAAGCAGGGTCGGACTGGCCAAGCTCCGCCTGGACGGGTTTGTCTGCCTGGCAGCAAACGACGATCCAGGATCCGTGGTGACCAGGCCATTTGTGCTCCAGGGTGACGCACTCGAAGTGAATGTGGACGCCGTCAGGGGCAGCATCGCCGTGGAAGTTTTAGACGAATCCGGACGACCCATTTCCGGATTTTCTAAGAGCGAAGCGATTCTCTACCGTGGTGAGAACCAGTTGCGATTGAGACCGCGCTGGGTGGATCAACCCGATTTTTCTCTGCTGCGGGGCCGTGTTGCACGACTCAAGTTCCATCTCAGGAACGCAAAACTCTACGCGTTCCAGGTGGTTCGGTGAGATTGGATCACGTGATCCAATTGCCACGAAGCTGACTGACCGTGAGGCTGATTGTCTGGCCGGCGGGGGTCCTCTTGATCCTGGTTTGCCACCTCGGGTTGGAGGCAGGTGGCCGGTCGAGTCGTAAAACGGATCGCAATGCAGGGGATGCAGTGTTCTTTTGGTTCTCCATCCCTAAGATGAGTCTGGATCTGCATAGAGCGGGTGTTCCGGATCCCCGCCTGTTTGCAAATAGGTCAGCAGGTCAAGAATCTGTTGTCGGGTAAGGATGTTGACCAACCCGGAAGGCATGGGTGACGTCTTGGTCCGGACAGCTTCCTCAATGTTTTCCCGCTCGACGGTCTCAGTTTCTTCGGTCAGCGGATTCGTTTCCACGACAATGTGGTACTGGTTGACGTTGATCGGTCGCCCCACAATGCTTTTCCCGTTGGTCATCAAGTAGGCCGTATGGGAATATTTGGGATCGACAACTTTGGAAGGCAACAGGATCGATTCCAACAAAGCTCGCCTGTCAAATCGCTTTCCAACTTGGGTCAGGTCAGGACCAACCTGGCCACCCGCTGCATGAATGCGGTGACATTTCAGGCAAGACGCTGTCAGCAAGGCCCGTTTTCCGGCCAGAAACGATCTTGGCTGAGACGTGGTTTTCAATTCGCCCAGCAGATCAGCCATCGTCCATTGCCGGATGACGGGCAGGGGAGTGCTGGGTGTCACTGCCTTTTTTTTCTCCAAGGCCATGATTTCAGCTGCCAGTTGTTGATGATCATCGACAGTCAGCTTGGCCAGCATGTCGGCCTGCGAACTCCTGACTTCGGCGGTGACCAGTTTGCCACCACCAAATTCACGGGCCTTGCTCAGCCACTTCAGGATGGCCCGTTTTGAGGCGAGCGTCCAACCGTGCTGCGCGTGGGTCAATGTTCTCACGTAACGAATCTGTTCTTCACGCGTGGAACTGCCGGTCAACAGTGGCAGAGTCCTTTCGACAACCGTTGGTGAATCGAGGTAGACAAGTAATTCAACAAGCAGGTGATTTACGTTCCCGCTGGCGTGTGGATAGATGGCCGTGCAGCGGCGAAGCAGCGTCGCTCTGGCAGCCGGGTGGGGTTGGCCCAGGCGGATGAAAGCCAACTGGTAGGTTCGCAAGGTTTTCAGCAGTTGCTGAACGTTAAAGGTCTCCCAGGGAAAACGATCCAGTGACCGCAGCACCGGGTCCAGATCATCTGGCTGGCCACAGTGAGCGACGGCCAACAGGGCGGTCACCGCGGTGCGGGAGGCGGTCTCCTGGAACGCACGATGTTTCCAGTCGGAGAGCGGTTGATTTTCCAGCGCGATCCGCGCTGCATGACTCAACCAGCGATCCGGACTGTTCAAGTGCTTCCAGATGAGCGGGATCGCCTGGCGGTCACGTCGGACGTGCCACCGCTCCAATTGGTGACGCAGTGCACGCTGTTGTCGAGATTTTCTCTTGTTCCTGCGTTCTGCTGTTGTTTCTGGTTCGGCCGGGGGCATCTTGCCCGTATAGGTCACCCGGTACAAACCCGATTGTGAGCCTCTGCCGCCGGTGATGAAATAGAGAGCCCCATCGGGACCGAAAGACATGTCGCAGACATTCAAGGGTCCGCCTTCGAGAAACAATTCGTACTTGCCAGCATAGGTTGCTCCCTGAGGTTGCAGCGTGAGGAGCAGGATGCGTCCATTTTGCCAATCGGCCAGGTACAGGGCTTCACGGTAGCGGCCCGGGAATTTGCTGCGGTAACCAAAAACCATTCCCGCCGGAGAACCACGTCCCAGGTCCAGCGTGCTTGGCAAACTGTCCGGAAAATAGACGGGCCATTTTCCGCTTCCCCAACGCCAGCCGTATTCACCACCTGAGACGACGTGGTTCAGGCGAGTCGGTCGATACCAGGGCAGGCCCGCATCCAATTCCATATCGGCGTCACTGGTAAACATTTCACCGTCCTGGTTGAATGCCAGATCAAACTGGTTACGGAATCCACCGGCAATGACTTCCCAGTTTTTACCTTCCGGGTCGACACGGATAATGTGGCCGACGCGATCATCCTGCCCGGCGTCGTGAGGATTGGGGATCAGGTGGTCGTTTTGAGAGTTGCGATAGGGCGAGTCTTTTTTGATTCCGTCGGGAAACGCAATGTCGTTGCCGTTGGCGACGTAAAGGTTTTGATCGGGTCCCAGGACAACCTGGTTGCTGCCATGTCCGAGACGACTGAGATAATCGATCCGCTTGAGCAATTCCATTTTGTCAAACTGATCATTCCCATCGGTGTCCTGCAAACGGTAGAATCCCTTGCTGTCGGTTGCACAGACGTAGAGACTTTTGTGTGCGTATAAAACTCCCCGGCAGTGTCGCAACGTTTTTTCGATCAGCTCGTAACGGGTGTTTTTTGGATCGTCAGAAATTGTCAGGCGGCCGATGCCCAGCACGTCGCGACCCAGGATCACTCGTCCCCGCTCGTCAAAGGTCATGCTGATCCAGGAACCTTCGTCGGTCGCTGCAGAGCGGACCAGTTCGACTTGAAATCCAGGCTGCGCGGTGATTGAAGAGACGGGAGTTGCCTCTGACCCGGTTGCCGGTTTCTGCGGATCGGCTGCCAGAGACTGGCGCTGATTCAACCGCAAGGTGGGCGTTGTCACCAGGACCGTGATCAGAAACGTTTGCCAGAAGAAAGAAGGTGACGGTTGTTGGATGTGCAACAAAGTAAGAGGTCCTTGTGGCAGAAGTCTGCGGTGATGGCGCCTCTTTTCGGGCAACCATGTCCTGAGGGGATCCCGGCTTGATCCCGAGTTTTATTTTCGGTTCTCAACGGAGCAATGGGTAGACGGTTGCCACACAATCCGTTGAAGAAACAGGAAAATCGATCGGCCCAAAGTCGTGAATGTTGCTGCCACGACCCCGAGTGACCGCTTGATTACGAGAGGTATGTTGGCCAGACTCATGACTGGCAATCTTTTCCCGGCATACCAAGGATGAAGCGAATGGATCTTCTCCGAACGAAAAATCGAGTCGTCTTCGTAGCAACCCTGCTGGTCTGGGGTGTCGTCACTCCCGCGACTCTGGCTGGTGACTGGCCAATGTGGCGTCACGATGCCGAGCGCAGCGCGGCGACGGCCGATGATCTCCCGGAAGTCCTTTACCTCTCCTGGTGGCGAGACTACCCCGTACCTGAGCCTGCCTGGCCGGAGGATCCGCGGCTGATCTTCGATGCGGTGTACGAGCCCATCGTCATTGGTGACACCATGATCGTCAGCCTGGGTTTGGCCGAGTCGGTCGTGGCGCTCGACACCGAAACCGGACTCGAAAAGTGGCGATTCTTTGCCGAAGGCCCGGTTCGTTTCGCCCCGGTCGCTGACCAGGGGCGTCTCTACTTCGGAGCTGACGATGGATACTTCTATTGTCTTGACGCCGCTGACGGCCGACTTATCTGGAAGTTGCGAGCGGCTCCTTCGCCGCGCAAGGTGCTGGGCAATGACCGCCTGACATCGGTTTGGCCGATCCGCGGTGGACCGGTCTTGGCCGGGAGAGAAGTGCACTTCACCGCGGGAGTCTGGCCCTTTGAAGGCAATTTTCTCTATTCGGTTGACATCGACAACAGTGAGTATTCTCCCCGTTACACCTCGACCACCCTCACCGGCGTCGTGCCACAGGGATACCTGGCCCAGAGTGATACGACGGTTCTTATCCCGGGAGGACGCGCACCGGTTACCGCTCATGATTTGAAGCAAGACAAAACGACTCAATTGAAGTACAGGTCACGCGGCCTGACGGACTACCACGTCACTGCCAAAGGGCGCTGGCTGTTTCACGGTCACCGGATCTTTGACCTGCGGGACAAGAAACTGTCCGATTTACCGGTACCACGACCGGTCGGCAGTCCAGTTGGCGAAATCATCTACTACGGACACGAGCAGATGGTCAAGGCCGTCGATCTCTCCAAGCCGGTGGTCGTTGAGAGCACCGATCGCAGGGGTAAGCCCGTGCAGAAGAAGTATTTTTCAACGGTCTGGGAACTGTCCGGAGAAAAAGTCCTCGAGGCACTTAACGCGTTGGAGGATCGGCGTTCTCCGACGTTTCGTGACAGCCTGGAGGGGGATATTGTCATCGACGTGCGAGCTGGCACTCGACTCTATGGTCACTGGGACGACGTTGTTTTCGCGGTGCAATTGCACGGCGCAGAACAAGCCGCCGAGGTCGCCTGGGCTAAAACCGTTGCAGGGACGCCTGCCACGCTGTTGGCGGCCGATGGAAAACTCTTTGTCGGGACCCGTGAAGGAAGAATTTACTGTTTCTCCGGCGAACAGAAACACCCCAAGATTCACCCGCTGGCTACGACGGGTCGGCAGCAACTGGACCTCGAAACGGCTGAGCGTGTGGAGGGTTATCTGAGCCAGGCGGGCGTCCGGGACGGTTACGCGCTCGTCTGGGGTATCCCTGACGGTTCGAGCGACCGCAGCTACAGGACGCTCACTGCGCTTCTCCGTCAATCCGGGTTGCGGCTGATTGTCGTCGATCCTGACGTCGGAAAAGTTACACGATTACGCGCACGTCTGGCCGCAGAAGGTCTCTATGGCGAAAGGCTCGTTGTGAGGCTGGGCGAGCCTGCCCATTATGACTGGCCACCCTACCTGGCAGATCTTATTCTTCTGGAGAATCCCGGCACGGCTGCCTTTCGCGACGGAGTAGCGCTGGTGAAGCAACTCTTTGGGGCATTGCGTCCCTACGGGGGCGCCGCCTGCCTGTCGCCTTCGGGCAACGATCACGAAGAGATGAAGCGCTGGGTCGCGGCGGCAGACTTGTCCAGGGCTTCGTTCCAACGGCAGGGAAAGCTTTCCATCCTGCGTCGTGTCGGTGCGCTGGCGGGCACCGCGAACTGGGAACATGAGTATGGAGACCCTGCCAACACACTGTTTTCACGTGACACACTGGTCAAGGCGCCCCTGGGCGTCCTCTGGTTCGGTGGCCCCTCCTCGGCGGGGGAAATCTTCTACGATCGCCATCGCTGGCCCCCGAGCATGGCGGTCATCGAGGGCCGCATGTTTGTCCAGGGGCCCGGGAAGCTCACTGCCATCGATGTTTACACCGGCAGGATCCTATGGACCAGACCGCTTCCCGCCGGCCTCAGTCCCGGCCGCCGTGGTTGGGATTCCATTACCGGTTTTCACTACGTTGCCGTGGAGGATGGCATCTACCTTACGTATGAGCGATCCTGCGTGCGACTTGATCCGGCCAGCGGCGAAGAACTGGCGGAATTCCGGCTGCCCGACCCGGGAGACTACTGGGGCAGCATTCGGATTGCGGGGGACCTGATTATCGTGCCGGCCTTCCGCACCGTCAGCGAAAATGAATCAAAAGGTTATGTAACAGGATTCCGCAGTGACCGTCCCGGTCGACCCGGTCGTCTTGCCAAGAGAATCGTCGCGCTGAACCGTCATGACGGGAAACTCGTGTGGGAGAAAGCGGCCCACCACAGCATTTTCATGGTGTCCGTTGGCAATGACAATGTTTTCTGCTTGGACACCGATCTGAAGAACTTCTACCGCTCCGGCGACCGCAGGGGCCTCGATCCTACGGGCGAGGCGCCCCGTCTGTTGCGTGCCTTCGACCTACGGACCGGGGAGCAACGATGGCAGCAGGAAACGCCGATGCCTTTGACCTGGCTTTCCTACTCACACGAGCACGACGTACTGGTCGGGGTGAACAAGAGCGGTGTTGAAGCTCGCAGGGGGCAGGACGGCGGGTCGTTGTGGACCCAGACTTCAGTCGGTCACGGTTTTCTGGGTCATCCGGAGAGTGTCTGGAACAAGGTGATCGTGCGCAAGGACCAGGTCATCGACCAGCGCGGACCAGGACGTTTCTACGACCTGCTGACCGGCCGGGTGCTCCATAAAACGAACCCGGTCACCGGGAAGCCGGTTCCCTGGGAGTTCACGAAAATCGGCCACCACTGCAATTACGCGATCGCCAACGAGCACCTGGTGACGTTCCGCGCCGGTTCTGCGGGTTTTTTCGATCTCGAAAGCGCGGGAACGGGCCATCTTGAAGGGTTCCGCGCCGGCTGCCGTAACAGCCTCATTCCAGCTTGCGGAGTCCTCAACGCCCCTAATTTCGCTCACGGCTGCACGTGCGACTACTCACTTTTCACTTCCCTGTCGTTGGTGCACGTTCCGGAGAACGAAAAGTGGACCTACAACACGTTTGTGACAACGGGTGAACGGGTGCAGCGTGTCGGCGTCAACTTCGGTGCGCCCGGGGATCGCCTGGCACCCAACGGCACGTTGTGGCTGGACCATCCTGACGTTGGTGGCCCATCGCCCCAGCTGACAGTGAGCGTTTCACCGCTGGAGTCCCGGCCTTATCGTCGGCACACATCGCAGATCGAAGGAGACGGCCTGAAGTGGGTTGCCGCCTCGGGTCTTGACGGCGTCACGTCCGTCCAGGTGTCGCTGATCCCGGAAGGGGAGGGTCCGCGCGAACAGCGACTTCACAGCGTGCGACTTTACTTCAGTGAACCGGCCCATCGACAAATCGGCCAGCGGGTTTTCGACGTCTCCCTGCAGGGAAAACCGGTCATCGAGAAACTCGACATTGTCAAAGAAACGGGCGGGCCCGACCGACTCCTCGTGAAAGAATTTCGCAACATTCCACTGACCGAAGCGTTGAACATCGCTTTGACTCCCCGCGCGGGACAACCCGTGCTGAGCGGCGTGGAGATCTCGGCAGAGAGGAAGTGATCCTGGCAATCCCTTTCGACAGGGAACTCCTGTTCCCCGTGGTGTTGTTCGTCACTGCAGATCACCTGGGCAGCGCGGCAACGCTGAAGCGATCGGCGATCGGTCGCTTCTTTTCTCAGAGGGTCCAGCCCGTACGATAATCCCGCCGGACATGGCGGTTCAGTTCGGGTGCGTTGAGCACTTTCATCCGCGCCCCGTCCCACTCGAGCCGGCGACCGGGGGCGCGCAGGGCGAGGATTCCCAGGAGTACGATTTCCGTCAGCGGACCGGAGTAGCCGAAGTTCGACATGGCCGGCTTCCCGCCCTTGCACGCTTCGAGCCACTCCTGGCGGTGACCGACTGACCGCGGCATGGTCTTGGGTACCTTGCGCGCTTCGTCGGCCAGTTCCGGCGACACCAGCTGCGGCATGTCGCCGCTGGAGCCGTGGTACATGGCACCCCGCGAGCCGATGTAGAGCGCTCCATTGCCAGGAAGGTTCTCTCCGGCGGGCATTCCCGGCGGTGTCGGCGGCAGGAGGCCGCCCTCGTACCAGGTCATCGTGACGGCCGGGAGCTTGCCGCGTGCGGGAAATTCGTAGTAGATGAGTGCCGCGATGGGAAACGTCTCCGTATTCAGTCCGGCCAGGGTTGCGCGGGCCTCGACGCTCGTCGGCTGCCCCAATTCGAGCGCCCAGACCGGGTGATCGATGATATGACAGCCCATGTCGCCCAGCGCGCCGGTGCCAAAATCCCACCAGCCGCGCCATGTCTGCGGATGGTACATGGGGTGGTAGGGCCGCTCCGGTGCCGGGCCGAGCCACAGATCCCAGTCCAGGCCCGGCGGCACCGGCCGGGTCCCGCCGGGTCGTCCCACACCCTGTGGCCAGTGGTTGCCGGCCCGGTCGGTCCACACATGCACCTCGCGAACCTCGCCAATGACACCCGCCTGGAGCCATTCGTTGGTCAGACGCGCGCCCTCCTTGGCATGCCCCTGGTTGCCCATCTGCGTCGCCACCCCGTGTTTTTTTGCGGCGACAGCCAGCGCGCGCGCTTCGAAGATGTTGTGCGTGAGCGGTTTTTCGCAGTAGACATGCTTGCCGTCACGGATGGCGGCCATCGATGCGACCGCGTGGACGTGGTCCGGTGTACCGACCGTCACCGCGTCGATATGCTTGGACTCCTTCTCCAGCATGACGCGGAAATCCCGGTAGCGGCGCGCTTTCGGGAAGGTCTCGAAATTTTGGCGGCCCTGCTCGTCATCGACGTCGCAAAGGGCGACGATGTTTGCTCCGTGCTGGCTCACCGCCAGGATGTTGCGGCCGCCCATGCCGCCGGCACCGATTCCAGCCACGTTGACGCGCTCACTGGGTGGTGTTTGCCCGGGGCCTCCCAGCACGTGCCGCGGCACGATGGTCAGGCCCAGGGCCACCGGGAGAGTCGACTTCAGGAAGGTGCGCCGCGCTGTGTCGGATTTCCGTGGCATCGCGACCTCGTTCGCTGAAATTATTTTGTCGACAGTTGGAAACAGAACCAATTCTCACCGCGAGGTCTGACGCCATCAAGGGTTGATCCGGCACGGCGAGGCCCGGTCGAGGCGCCTCAGATCAACTCCGCAATCGGTTCGCCGTCGGGAAGGATGGGGACAGGCCGTCCGATTTGGTCGACGGCATACTGGCGCCAGTCGATGCCCAGGTGGCGGTAGACGGTCGCCAGGACCTCGGTTGGCCCGACCGGGCGGCTCACGGGCTCCTCGCCCTTCTGGTTGGACTTGCCGATGACCTGTCCCACCCGCAGGCCGCCGCCAGTGAGAAGAATGCTCATGAGTGGGCCCCAGTGGTCGCGGCCGCCTCGCTCGTTGATCCGCGGTGTGCGGCCAAATTCTCCCCACACCAGAAGCAGGACCTTCCGGTCCAGACCACGCTGGTGGATGTCGGTGATCAGGGCCGAAAGCATCTGGTCCAGTGGCGGTCCGGAGATATCCATCCCGCGACTGGGCCCCTTGGAACCGTCCGCCGGGCGCCGGTCGTTGACAATGTTCCTGTGCCAGTCCCAGCAGAGCGAGTCGGGCCCGGTGTTCACGGTGACGAAAGTGACACCGGCCTCGACCAGTCGCCGCGCCAGCAACGCCATCTGACCCCAGCGATGGGAGCCGTACATGCTGCGCGTGGATTCCGGTTCGAGACTCAGATCGAAGGCGCGACGCGCCTCGCCGCTTGCGAGCAGATCCATTGCCGCACGCTGAAAGTTGTCCATCCTCTCCATGCGCGCGGAACGATCGGCATCGCGCGCCAAGTGATCCATGTCCGCCAGGAGTGTTCGCCGGTCGCCAAAACGCTCGAGCGTGACGTCATTAGCCAGTTCTAACGTGGCAGTGGCCTGACGCGTCCTCTCGAACTCGTACCCGTAGCTCAGGGGATTCTGCTTCAGTGTAAAGGGGGCGTGGCTCGCGCCCAGGTAGGATGGCCCCATGACGGCGCCGATGTTGAAGTTTTTCCTCTGCTCCTCGGAGATGAGCGCGTACGCGGGAAGTCCGGGTCGGTTCGGTCCACGGAAGCGTGAGACGATGGCACCGGATGACGGGTTGGTCGGCACCTCCAAGGTCGTGGGGTATCCGGTCGACAGCCAGTGGGTCGCGAGGAAGTGGCCGTTCTCCGGGTGGGTGACCGTGCGAATGAGCGCCGTCTTCTCGATGACCTTGGCGGTTTTCGCCATGTGCTCTGAGAAATGCACGCCCGGGTATGGCGTCGGGATGGGTTTGTACGGTCCACGGATCTCGACCGGCGCTTCCGGTTTGGGATCGAAGGTCTCGAACTGGCTCGGTCCGCCTCCCAACCAGAGCTGGATCACAGCCGTATCGGGGGGACTTTGCTGCAGTCGGCCGGATGTCTCGGCGCGCAGTCGAAAAAGATCGGCCATGGAAAGACCGAGCCCCCCGGCCAGGAGCGAACAGTTCATGAAACGTCGGCGCGAGTACCGATGGGTGTGGTCTGGAGTGGATTCGCTCAGCATGGCGGTCTCCGCATTGACCTGACTGTTCCCCGGCATAGTAGCAAGATGCCCCGGCAGTTGCAAGCTTTTAACACTTCCCCGATCTCGAAGCATCTTGTTGTGGCAGCGAATGTACAGACAATGGGAGTGCTGGAGATGACCGCCCCGGAATTCCGCTCTGCAACCACTGCGTGTCGAGGAGGAAACCATGGAAATACGAAAAGAACTCCACCGTCGCAATTTCCTGAAGCAGGCCACCGCGCTGCCCCTGGTTGCCGGGGCTTCCGTCTCAGCGGCTCCCCCCGGCGAACCCCGCCGCCGGGATACACCCTTTCGTGTCGGCTGTCTGAACGTGTCCTCCTACTCACATCTGGAAGGTCTCTGGGCGCCCCTGATCAACCCGCGACCCGGCGGAAAGGACACGCCATTTACGGGAATGCGCATCACGCACTGCTGGGAGATTGATCCCGCCAAGGCGGAGCAGTTTGCAAAAACTTTCGATTGCGAGCCGGTCAAGCACTTCGACGATATGCTGGGCCGGGTGGATGGTGTCATCTCAGGTGGATATTACAACCATCCCTGGAACCACATCCTGCACCGCCCCTACCTCGAAGCAGGCCTGCCGAATCTGATCAACAGGCCGTTTTCGAATTCGCTCGCCAAAGCAAACGAAATGGTAGAAACCGCGCGCAAGCACGGAGCGACAATTCTGGTTCCTTCCAGCCACGAGCACAACAATGCCATCGCCCGCGCCAGGGCCTGGGTTGCCGATAAGAAGATCCTCTCCTACAACGCGACAAACTCCTTTGACGATTATCCCACCCACGGTATCCACGGCGTTTACATGATTGCAAAGGCCATCGCGGAGGCGGGCAACCCCGTGCGGTCGGTCTCCTACCGCGCCCGGAACTGGTCCAGGCCCCCGGGAGTCCTGACCTTCGAGCATACGGACAAGGACGGCCGTCAATTCTTCGGGTCACTGCACCAGGTGAGCGGTTCCTGGGGCACCGTGCGGATTCATACCGCCGAGGAGTACGGCGGCAAGAGCTTCGACATCCACCGTGGGACAGGTGATCCCTACGACAAGACGGAGATCTGGGCTCCGACGATCTGGGCCTTCCAGAAGATGGCGCTTCATGGCGAGATGCCACAGACCTTCGAAGAAATTCTCCACAAGCACCGGATGTTTCTGGCCGGCTTCCGGTCCGTGCTGGAGAGGGACGGGCAGCCGGTACGACTTGATGAAATTCCGCAAACGTGGGAGTCACCCGTGGCACTGCCTAACCGCCCGGGCGACGCCACGGTGTCGCAGTTCAGAAAGAAGTTCGGATGAACACCCTGTCGACCTCTTGTGCGGCTGGGGCAGCAGGGCGCGAGAATTGCTTGTCCGGCGCTCGACTGTCAGGCACAGTGAGATCGTCCTGGTCAAGCTCGTTGTGAACCGGGATCCCGGTAGAGGCTGCGCCTCGGCACCGGGTCGAGTGAAGGCACGCAGGATGGCCAAAAGAGCAGGTGGATGGACGACAACATTCATTCGCGATGCGTTCAAAATCAACGTCGTCGCTTGAAAACGGAGGTGCCTGCCACCAGAATGGAAATACTTCATTGGTAGAGCATGATGAGAAACACAATGCACACTAAAAGTTTCCTGCGAATGATTTTTTTTCTGGCAGTGACAAGTCTTCAGCTTCACGCGGCATCTGTCTCGCCGGCGATTTTGGAGATTGGAAGTCGTAAGCAGTTGTTCATCGACGACTACATCATTCAGAGCCTCACGGATGCGCGCCAGGTTCTCAACAGGGCGACCAAGGTGGCCAATAATCCCGTGGTGCGACCCGAGCATCCCTGGGAGGGCGATCTTAATTGGATTGAAAAGGTCCTTTACGACAAGGAAGACGGCCTTTTCAAGATGTGGTATTCCACCAGCAGCGAATGGAAGGCCGAACTGGGTGGAGAGATGTCCGATTACCACTGGACGGACAAGGGCGCGGTCCGGGAAGTGATTGAGTCCGCCCACCGTTATGCGGGCGACCATCGAAAATATGTCTCGCGTCGCTGTTACGCCACTTCCCGTGATGGAGTCCACTGGCAAAAACAGGACCTGAGGTTGGTCGAGTTCAATGGTTCCAGGTCCAATAATCTTCTGCCCGCAGGCAGTCGGGTTCCAAGCTTCCTGGACATCAACGAAAGAGACCCGGCAAAGCGCTACAAGGCGATTGAACAGGTTTATTCTCCCAGGCATTTTTCCGCGCTGGAGGGCATGCAACTATACCTCTACTATTCCGGGGACGGGTTCCAGTGGACTGCGGACGCGGACAATCCGGTGATGGATACCACGCCCGAGCCGGGACGGTGGGGACCGGCTTACTACATGGGTTGGGACCCTATCCGGCAGGTCTACGCGGTCCATATGGAAAACTGCCTTCACCGTGGTTGTCCGCATGGCAAGAGAATCGTGGGACGGGCGGAGAGTCCCGATCTGAAGAATTGGAGTGTCCCCCAGAATATCCTGTTACCGGATGAGCGAGACCCGATCGACGCCGAGTTCTATGGTTTTCCCACCATCGCCTATGAGAGAACCTACATTGGTCTGGCCTGGATTTTCAGGACAACCAACACGTTGCACTATCCGACATTGGCTTTCAGTCGGAACGGAGTGCACTATGAGCGAAGATTCCGCGAGCCACTTATCCAGCCCGGCGACCACGGTAGCTTCGATGAAGTGAGCATCTTCGCCCACGAGCCCATCATGCATGACGGTAAGGTGTGGATCTACTACACCGGTGCTAACTGGCGGGGGCCGGAACAACTTTATCTTAAGAAAGATGAGGCACTCCGGGCCGCAGGGTTGGCCACCTTACCAGAGGACGGTTTTGTCTCCATTGACGCGGGTAAGGTGCGTCCGGGAATTGTCCTCACCCGCGCCTTCAGTTTTTCTGGCTCGACACTCACGGTCAACATGGAGCCTGCCCGACACAATGACGGTGCGGGTCGCGCGGAAGTCAAGGTGGAGATTTTAGATCACCAGATCCGACCCATTTCCGGTTTTTCCCTGGACCGGTCTGATCCTCTGACGGGTTCTGGAAAACTGGATGCCAGCTGGCAGGGCCGCAGCGATCTCAGTGATCTGGCCGGAAGGCCTGTCCAGCTGCGCTTCTGGATCCGCAACGCCAAGATTTATTCTTTCCAGTTCCAGTAGATGCAATCCGTTGTGCACCGAACTGGCGGCCGGTCACATCGCGGCGGTTTCACCCGGTGGGAGGATAAGTAGAAGGTCGTGTCCGGGTGTCAACGCAACGTGGCGTCCGTTCTGTGGCCCTTTTTATGGGTGGCGATCGAAGTGGTGAAGCTTCTATCCGTGTCCCTTGCTTGCTGGTTTGTTCCGCAGCGCACTCAGACCTGGTATTTTGGCTCTTCACCGCGCGCGAAACGGTCGACGTTGTCAGCACACAGCTGGACCCGGCGATGCGCCACCTCGATGGTCTCACCCGCCACGTGAGGCATGACGACGACGTTGGGCAACTGATAGACCGGCAGGTTCGGATCGGGTGGTTCCTGCCCGAAGACGTCGAGTCCGGCGCCGGCAATTCTTCCCTGGACCAGCGCGTCGTGCATGGCCTCCTCGTCGATCACCGCCCCACGGGCGACATTGATGATCCTGGCGGTCGGTTTCAGCAGATCAATGCGACGGGCGTCGACCAGGTGCCGGGTCTCGTCGTTCAGGGGCAGTTGCATGGAAAGGAAGTCACACTCGCGCAGCAGGTCGTCCAGGTCCTCAAGGCCTCCCAGGAAATCCGGCTGGATTTCGTCCACGATCGCCTGATCGATACGACGGACGTCGACGGCGCGAACCCGCATTCCAAATGCCTTGGCGCGCAACGCCAATTGCTGACCGCTTGCGCCAAAGCCGACGATTGCCAACGTTTTGCCCGCAAGCTCCTCTCCCATCAGAGCGTACATGATTGCGGCGTCGAAGTGCTGTTTCCCCTCGTTGGTTCGGCGGGACAGCATCAGCATGAGCATCATGGCGGACTCCGCAAGCGCCATGGCACTCAACAGCCCCGGACAGTGAGTCACCGTGAATCCCCTGGCCTTGAGACCTGCAACGTCGGTGTGGTCCAGTCCCGTGGAAAGGACCTGCCACAGCGAGACATTCCGCGACGTGTCCGGAATGGCTCTGGCACCGGCGAAACCGCCCATCTCGATCACGACTTCCACGTTCTCAAAATCAGCTGCCGCCGACCGCGCCCCGTCCCAGACTGTCAGGTCGTGATGCCCACTGACCAGATCGACAACGAGCTTGTCCCACAGTGGATCGACTCCCTCCTGGGGAAGATAAAGTACTTTGACTTGTCGCATGGTTTTCCTTTAACAGTTGGCTTGGCGGATTCTCGATCAGCATGTGGCCAAACCTACCGGGAAGTCGTGCCAGTAACAAGCACGGCACCGGTCAGGGCTGCCCCGGTAGCGGGTATCTGTCAAGCGGCCGGGAGGATTCACTTGCCAGGGCCAATGGATTCTCAAGGGCGGGAGCACGATGCGGTGTTGAGAAAAATGGGCGAGCAACAGGGTCCGGCCCCTCATGGCGGAGCCACTACCACGGGCCGAGATTCAAAAGAAAGGAGCTGCCCTTATGAAAACACCGATGTAGGTAACAGGGCCGTCTTTTGCCCGGTTGAACCGGCACCACGTGGCCCCTGCCGATCGATGGGATGCCTGTCGTGACGAAATCAGACAGGACGTTTACAAAGCCAGTTGCGTAGATTTTTCTTCACCGCTGGAATAGAATAATTGATTGGAAAGGAGAATCGTTTGTTCACGCTGGTTGTCACCCTGAGTCTGCTCGGTGCCGGAGACACGGACACGGACCATATCGACTTCTTCGAGAAAAAAATTCGTCCTGTTCTGGTGACGCATTGCTACGAGTGTCATTCGTCGAGCGCCCCTGAAGTGCAGGGTGGGCTCCTGCTCGACAGTCGCGCTGGTGTCCGCCACGGAGGTGAGCACGGGCCGGCGCTGGTTCCGGGCGATGTTGAGGGCAGTCTTCTCATTGACGCCATCCGTCACGGTGCCCTCCAGATGCCGCCGGATGAGAAGCTCCCGGAACGGACCATCGCCGATTTTGTCCAGTGGGTGAAGATGGGAGCTCCCGATCCCCGCGAGGGAATTTCGAACCCCGAGACGGTTTTTGACGAGCAGTGGAATGCCGTGCTGGACGCGCGGCTTAAGTGGTGGAGCTACCAACCGGTTTCCGATCCGAAGGTCCCCGACCTGAACGACGATGCCTGGTCCACGCATCCTGTTGATCGTTTCATTCTCAGGAAGCTTCGATCCCGGGGACTCGAACCGGCACCGGAGGCCGACCCGGTAACGCTTGTGCGTCGTCTGAGTCTTCAGGTCACGGGGCTTTCGCCCGAGTGGTCACTTGTGAAGGCGTATCGGTCCGATCCATCTTCTGCAGCCTGGGAGCGGTTGGTCGATCACATCCTGGCTTCACCGCACCTGGGCGAGCGCTGGGCGCGGCACTGGATGGATGTCGTGCGTTATTCGGATACCTACGGCTACGAGGCAGATGTCTGGGCCAAGGGGACCTGGCGCTACCGGGACTACCTGATTCGTGCCTTCAACGCCGATCTGCCTTTCGATCAGCTGGTTCGCGAGCACCTGGCGGGAGATCTTCTCAGCCAGCCGCGCATCGATCCGGTGGAGAAAGTCAACGAGTCACTGATCGGGCTGATGTTTTATCACATGGGTGAGCGACGGCACGACGACACCCTGGTCTTCAATGGCATTCACCAGGATATGGTGGATGATCAGATCAACGCTTTCTCGAAGACGTTCCTCGGCCTGACCATGGCCTGTTCGCGTTGCCACGATCACAAGCACGACCCGGTGTCGCAGAAGGAGTATTACGGACTGGCCGGGGTGTTCATGAGTTCGCGTTGGCTGACCAACACGGTGGATCTGCCCGAACGAAACACCCGCGAGATTGCAGATCTGAAGGCCATCAAACGGGATCTTGCGCCGCGTCTTGCCGAGCTTTGGGAAAATGACCTCACGCGGGTCGATGCCACACTTCTCGCCCGACTTGCCGAGAAGGCGGCACTGGCGAAAGAGCAGGCAGAACGGAAGAAGGCGGAAGAGAAAAAAGCGGCTAAGAAGAAAGGAAAAGAGGTTACCGAGCGGTCACCGCTGGAGGATCCGTTCTATCCGTGGGACCGTGCAGCCGCAGCGGACCGTAATGGCGAAACCATCCGGGACATGTGGACGAAGCTTGCTGAGCAGTACGGGGCACAGTCGAAGCAGCGGCGGACGGAGAACTCCGAAAAGCTCGAGCTTTTGTGGGACTTCCGAGACGGTATTCCCGACCAGTGGTCGGTCGATGGCACGGGACTTCGCGAGATTGTTCTCCCGGGCGATTTCACGGTCTCCCTGGCGGGTGACAATATTGTCGGGCTCCTGCTCCCGGGAGGACTCTACACGAATGCTCTTTCGCCTCGTCTTAATGGCGCGATCCGCAGCCCCCTTCTGACTGACTTCAAAACAAAGTATCTCAGTTTCGAGCACGCTGGTGGCGATTTTGCCGCACACCGTACCGTTTTTAAAAACGAGTTCATCGCCTGGCACCAGAAAGACCTGGAGACGGAAGAACCCGGCTGGGTGAGTTTTCTCACGCGCAAAGAGCTTCAGGATCATCGCCACTACATCGAGTTTGCAACGAAGTCGAGCAATCCCCATTTCCCGATGTTCAGTTGTGAGGACTGCACCCGGGAGATCATTGACGATCCGAGAAGTTGGTTCGGCCTGACGCGCCTCGTGGCCCACGACGAGGAGTTCACTCCCCACGATGAGCTAGGCCGCTTCCCGGGACTCTTCGCGGGGCCACCGCCGGAGACCCTTGACGCTGTGGCGAAGCGCTACGCCGGGTGGCTGCAAGCGGCGCTGCGAGCCTGGGCGGAGGGAGAAGCGGCTGACGACGAGATACGCCTGATCAACTGGATGCTCAGCAGCGGCCTGCTCACAAACCACCTGAAAAACACCACTGCCGATTCGGGCATTCGAGAACTCGTGCTTGGCTATCGCGACGCGGAGACGCGCCTGGCCACTCCCTGGACCGTCAACGGGATGATCGACCACGAGGCGGGCTACGACTACCCGCTGGATATTCGCGGCAACTACGATGACCCGGGTGATCCGGTGCAGCGTGGTTTTCCGCAGTTGCTGGTCTCCTGGGAGCCGGCCAGCGACAAGTTCCAAAACAAGAGCAGGAGTCGGCTGGCACTGGCCGAGCGAGTTGCGAGTCCCCGGAATCCGCTGACGGCGCGCGTCATTGTCAACCGCGTCTGGCACTGGCTTTTTGGCACGGGGCTGGTTGCCACGCCGAACGATTTTGGTCATCTGGGAGACCCCCCGTCTCACTCCGAGCTTCTCGACTACCTGGCCTCCCGTCTTGTGGAAGAAGGCTGGTCTGTGAAGAAGATCATGCGGAGTATCCTCGTCTCCCGGACCTGGCGACAGAGCGGACAGATCAGCGAGCTGGCCAGCGACGTCGATCCGAGGAACCGGCTCCTTGCTCATTATCCGCTGAGGCGACTGGAGGCGGAGGCGCTGCGCGACAGGATTCTGAGCGTGGCCGGTCAGCTTGACCCGCGTTTGTTCGGCCCGTTTGTGTTTCCGTATCATGCAAAGGAGACCCCACGCACGATCGAGAAACACCTCTACCGGGGTCCCCTTGACGGGGACCGACGACGCGCGATTTACACCCGGGTTTCGATCATGGAGCCACCACCCTTTTTGGCGCTGTTCAATCAACCCGATCCGAAAATTCCCACGGGACGTCGTGATGTGACCAGCTCGATTCTGCAGTCGCTGGCGCTGCTCAACGGTCCGCTGACGCAGGAAATGGCCGAACGCTGGGCAGAGCATTTGATCGCTACGGGGGATGTCGACCCGCGCGCGCGTCTGCGGCGCATGTTCCGCAGCGCGTTCGTTCGCGAGGTCAAGCAGGGGGAGATGGACCGCTGGCTAGAGTTGATTACCCGCCTTCAAAAGTCACACCAGGTGGCTGACGAGGCAATATTGGAGAGCCGAAAGGTCTGGAAAGCGGTCTGCCATGCGGTGTACAATACCAAGGAGTTTATTTATGTTCGTTGACACTCAAGAGATTTTCGTATGACTCGAGTGTGCCGCAACAGTTGTCCCGGATCCGTTGCTCCCGCAGCGACCCGTCGTGAGTTCCTGCAGAAGAGCTCCAACGGTTTTGGGCTTCTGGCGCTCGCGGGCCTCATGGGCAATCGCAGCTATGCGGGGCTCACGGAGACCGCCGTCCGGCCTCACCATGCGCCGCGCGCCAAGCACGTGATTTTTCTGTTCATGGACGGCGGTCCGAGCCACGTCGACACCTTTGATTACAAGCCCTCTCTGGCGAAGTACCACGGCCGGAAGACTGGTGAATTCGGCCTCACTTCCGTCTCGGGTAGTACCGAACGTGTTTGGGTCCGGAGTCCCTGGAATTTTAAGCAACGTGGCCAGTGCGGTATGTGGGTGAGTGACCTTCTTCCGCATGTGGGAGCGATCGCCGACGAAATTTGCGTGGTCCGCTCGCTGGTTGGACGCTCGGCACTTCACGGCCAACAGAACTACCTCCTGCACACCGGTCGCGAGATCGGCCAGGCTCCGAGCCTGGGTTCATGGATCAGTTACGGACTCGGAACAGAGAACGAAAACCTGCCTGGCTACGTGATCCTTAACAACGACTGGATCCCCAACGGTGGTCTCGAGAATTTCTCGAGCGCTTTCCTGCCGGCCAGTCACGGGGCAACCCAACTCCGCGCTCGTGGCGCAGCGGTCGATAACATCGTGCCCGCCGAAGGGTTCTCTATTCAACGCCAAAAACTCGACCTGTTGCGCGCCCAGGACAGGGACTTCGCGAGCGACGGTGATCCTGGAGGACTGATCGAATCCGCGATCCGGAACTACGAGTCGGCGTTCCGGCTCCAGACCTCGATTCCCGATGCCATCAATATCGAGGATGAGCCGGAAAGCATCAGGCGGCTCTACGGCCTGGACAGCAAGAATCAATTCCAGAGCTATTACGCTCTCCAGTGTTTACGGGCTCGCCGTCTCGTCGAGCGCGGTGTGCGTTTCATCGAGGTGCTCTGCCCGCTGACGCACAAGAACAATTCGCCCTGGGACCAACACTCCGACCTGGTCAAGTACCACAACGAGAATGCGCTGGTCACCGACCAGTCCGTGGCGGCGTTGATTCTGGACCTTAAAGCGCGGGGACTGCTTGACGAGACCGTCATCATCTGGGCCGGCGAAATGGGCCGCACGCCACACTACAGTTCGACCAAAGCGCCTGTGGGGCGCGATCATCACGTGAAAGGCTATTCGATCTTCCTGGCGGGTGGTGGTTTCAAGAAGGGCATGGTCTACGGCGAGACCGACGAGTTCGGGTTCAACGCGATCAAGGACCGCGTCGAGATCCACGACGTCCACGCCACGGTGCTGCATCAGCTTGGAATGGACCACGAGCGCCTGACCTACCGGTTCGGGGGACGTGATGTCAGCTTGACGGACGTGCACGGGCGAGTTCTGAACGAGATTCTGGCATAGGTCGAACACTTCCAAGTCCTTGGAAAAACCGAATCATTGCGGGGAAATTCAGGGTGGTTCTTGCCTACCGACTGCTTGCGGGATCAAGGAGTAACGTGCTCGGCGACAAGGTCTAATCACCGGGTCCAATCACCGGGTCAAGAAAGCGGTTCACCCCCAATGGGTTTTCTGAGACAAATCATAATTCTCCGGATGGATACAACCATGCTTGTTCCGCCACTGAATCCCCTGCCAGGTCTGGCGGTTCTGCTCGCCCGGCACGTCAGGCTTGGCGCGTGCGCACCCATGTTCCTCATCGCCTGCTCCTGTGTCGGGTGGCTCCTCGCGGATGAACCGGCCGAACAGGTGATCTACACGGCACTGCGACCGGCTCATTGGGATTTGTTCCTCATTGAGGAACCTGGCAGCAAGCCACAGCGACTCACCAACGATCCGGCGCTGGACTACAATCCGGCGATTTCAGCGGACGGTCGCTGGCTGGTGTTCTGTTCAGAGCGAAGTGGTGACCCCAATTTATACGTCATGGATCTGGACCGCAGGGGCACTGCTTGTCGGCTTGTTGCGGGTCGAAGCATGGTGGACGCCCCCGCTTTTGCGCCCGGGGGAGACCGATTGTTCTTCGTGAGTACGCGGGACGGAAATGCCGACATCTTCACGCTGGAATTTTCTCCGGGCGAAACCATCAACGTTTCGAAAGCGGTGAACCTGACGAGCCATCCGGGGGGTGACTTTAACCCGGCAGTGTCTCCGGACGGCCGGCAGATTGCTTTCTCCAGCGACCGTGAAGGTTACAAGGCGAGTGACATCTTTGTCATGCAGGCAGATGGGTCGCGCGTGAAACGGCTCACAGACTCGCCCGGCTGGGACGGGTCACCCGCCTGGGCGTCGGATGGAAAGACCCTGTTTTTTTATTCCGAGCGAGACGGGAAACCTCGCATCTACCAAATGGACCGCGACGGAGAGCATCAACGGCCCCTGACTCCCGGCGGTCAACCTGCCTTGTCGCCCACGGTGTTGCCCGGGGGGCGAATTGCCTATTCGGTCCAACAGGACGGCAAATGGGTCATCGAGTCGAGACAACTGGACGGTTCCGAACCGCGGCTTGAAAGCGATCAATCCACCGACTACTGGGCGCCTGCTTCCGGTCGCAACGGCCGGCCAGTGGTTTGCCATGGCGTCCATCCTGTGGACGACCCGCGTCAGTTCAACAGCAGCACACCCGGACCCTTCCTGGTGCACGAGACTCCGCTTGTGAGCCTGCCCGACCGGAATGTGGCTTTGCGTGCCATCCGGGGTTATTTTCCCTCCTGGAACGCAAACACTGGTTTCGTGGCCTCCGACGAAGGCTTCAACGGCATTGTCATCAGTCGGCCCGATGGAAGCGACCGGCGTCTGGCCTTCGAACCTCGGCCGGGTAGCAAGGCCTGGCGACCAAGCTGGTCTCCAGACGGAAATTGGCTGGCATGTAGCGTGGGTCAGACGTTTGCCAAGCCCGGCACGAACGTCGCCATCTGGAAATTTCGTCCGGATGGGAGCCAACAGGTCAACCTCACAGCGGGCAGGGTCCACAACGACGCGTTTCCAGACTTCTCACCGGACGGCACACGAATCGTATTCCGCAGCGGTCGGGACGGGAATCACGAAATTTACCTGATGGACGCTGACGGCAACAATCCTCGTCGACTGACGGACCACCCGGCGGTCGATACCATGCCCACGTTTTCAGCGAAGAACGATCAGGTCGCGTTCACTTCCAATCGTGGAGGAGACTACGAAATTTATCTTCTGGATCTTACCGAAGGTGGTGCGCCCGGCAGGCTGAGAAGATTGACTGACAGCCCGGGCCGTGACACCCATCCGAAGTTTTCTCCTGACGGGACCTGGATGGTGTTTGCCTCGGAGCGTGGAGGTATGAACGATGAATCCCCCTTGATCCCCGTTTTTAATCCGCAACCGTACGGCGAAATAGTTGTGCAGCGAATCTCGGATGGTCACCTGCTACGTTTGACACATAACAAGTGGGAAGATGGAACGCCCACATGGGGTGAATGCCAGGTGAAGTGATCACATCCCAGCGCCTAGCCCGCTGGCTGCTGATCCACTCTGGCATCGTCAGACAAATAGACAACCCGTCCGTTGCGTACCGTACAGACCGGCACCCACTGGAACCCTTGCAGCTGGTTGCCGTAAACGTCGGACAAGGTGACCGGTTCCGCAGAAGTTTGCAGGGCGACCAGGTCGGCGGGGGCACCGGGTTCCAGAGACCCCAGTGGTTCCGGACGTTGCAGTATGGCTGCCGGTCGCGACGTGACCGCGGCAAAGACATCGGCCACTTCCATTCCTGCCGCCCTCAATTTGGACATGGTGTGTGGCAAACTGTGTGTTTTGCCATCGGCCAGTTGTTTCCGGTGCAGGTCGGTCGAAATGGTATCGGGCAGGAAGTCATCGGCAATGGCAGTCCTGGCGACTTCAAAGTCAAGGGTCGTTGCGCCGTCAGTGACGTCGAACAGAATGCCCCGCTGTTGGGCTGCTCGAATGGCCGGGTGAACTCGAGCACCTACCATGATGTTGTGGGGTTCGCTTCGAAAACAATACGTCACGAGATCGCCCGGTCTTAAGAAGGACATCTGTTCTTCGAACGACCATTCTTCCGCTGGTCGCATTCCGTAGAGCAGCGGGAGTTTGGTTTCTCCGGCCACTTGGAGGGCTCGCTGCAAGATTTCGCGAGGGTCGGAATCGCCGCAACAGGCACGGCTCACGTTCACCGAGACGGCTGGCACATGTTCGCCCCCATCAGCGATTGCAGCGATGCAACGTTCGACATCGACGTCGTCCAGGCGTTCGAAGCAGCCGGAGCTGGTGGATTCACCAATGGCGGAGGGATTCATGGCCATCAGAACCCGGGTCTGAGAGCGTCGGATCGTATGGCGCTGGTAGTCCTGCCAGTTGTCGGCACCCGCATCTCCCTGCGACATAACGGTGGTGACCCCCCCGGGCAGCATGTGTTCATCCGGGTCGATACCCCAGACCGACCCCTGGCAGGCAGGGTGGGCGTGCACGTCCACCAGGCCGGGAAGCACCAGGGCGTCCAGGAATCTTAAGCGGGGCAGGTTCGTTTCCGGAGGAGCCGGGCTGACATCAACAATCTTGCCGTTGGCAACCGCAATGCACGCGGGGCCATCCTGCTTGCTTGCAGAACAGATGACCCTTTCAGATTGAATTAGGAGTTCGGTTGGACAAGCCATGAGGAATGTTTCCGGCTGTCGACAAAACCATGGCCTGGCCGCCTGTGCCCCTGCCGTTCGTCTGCCGCTGCGCCTC
>Ga0310120_10000064_pt1 | contig 75914 bp, 66 predicted proteins | sample CB27_AW_983_MG_FD_203506 | JGI IMG/M metagenome (GOLD analysis project Ga0310120, IMG submission 203506) | Marine microbial communities from Western Arctic Ocean, Canada - CB27_AW_983 | ecosystem: Environmental > Aquatic > Marine > Oceanic | place: Canada: Western Arctic Ocean | collected...
GCGGCGATTCTATCGGCACGACCCACGCGGCGTGATACCGAGTTGGCCGATTACGATTCATGTTGCGTTCTGACGACGTTTGCCGGAACGACTCCGAGCAGGATACCGTTCAAGTTCCGATGGAGCGACGGGACCATCCGAATCGCGAGCAACAGCAAGTTCCAACATTCGAGGTACTTCACGATCACGAAAGATTGGGTCACCAAGAACTTCGTAGTGCATATTTCGACGCTTCGGAACAAAGCCGGCGTTTTCAATATTTCTCACGATTTCAACTTCGTCCATACAAAACGAAGCACCTGCAGCCCGAACGACATTCTCTTCGATCATCACACTCCCCATGTCGTTAGCACCGTAAGCAAGACTAAGTTGACCAACTTTTCCACCCTGAGTAACCCACGAAGCCTGTAAATTATCAAAATTGTCAAGAACTAACCTCGCGAGTGACAACGTGCGTAGGTAGTCAATCCCAGTCGCCTCGATGCCACCAAGCTGGGTGTTCGTAGGCTGATAGCTCCACGTAATAAAAGCTGTAAAGCCAGAAGTTTCGTCCTGGAGGTCTCGCAAGCGCATTAAATGTTCGATCCTTTCCTCTGGACGCTCAACGGTGCCGTACATCATAGTAGCCGTCGTTCTCAATCCTGCGTGGTGAGCCTCCCGCATCACGCCGATCCATTCGCCTGCAGTCGCTTTGCTGTAACAGTTGAGAAGTGATCGAACCCGATCAACAAGAATCTCCGCTCCCCCACCAGGAATGCTATCGAGTCCTGCCTGAATCAATCGTCCGATAACAGTCGTCACTGACAATTGAGACAGGCGGGATAGATGGATCACCTCTGGCGGAGACAGCGCATGCAGCTTAAATTCAGGATACCGGTCCTTAACAGCTCGAAATAGGTCCTCATACCATTCAAGTGGAAGGTCTGGATTATGTCCACCCTGAAGCAATAACTGGACACCGCCAACGGCGCAAGTCTCTTCGATTTTCTTGAAAATTTCCTCAAATCCAAGTACGTATCCTTCACTAGACCCAACAGGACGATAGAACGCACAAAAATTGCATCGAGCAACGCAAACGTTCGTGTAGTTAACATTACGATCAATGATGTATGTAACAACCCTATCGGGGTGTTTTTTGGCTCGAACCGCATCTGCAAGAAACCCTAGTTCCTGTGTTGGAAGGTAGCGATACAAATCGAGCGCCTCGCCTGCATTTAGCCGTTTACCTTCGGACACGCGAGTAACAGCCGCTCTAAGTGCCTCTTCCATCACTTATCATAAAAGCGCAAAGTCGCCGCTTGTTGAACAATCCCAAGATCGTACGCTGATTTATAGAATTCCTTGAGTCCTGTAATTGCTCTTTCGGTCAAATCGAAGTGAACATTGTCCCGAAGATAAGACTGGGCGCGGCCGGCATATTCTTCGTCGTCAGAACCGTGTTTTTCCGCAATCGCATCAAGAGCCAACACACCTTCTTCCCGAGCCTTGAGAAGTGCTTCCAGGTGACTCTCTTCAACAATACCTGGTCGCCCAACCCAAAATGCCCAAACGAACGGAAGATTCGTCATGTGCGTCCATTCTTCTCCAAGATCAATTTTCTCCAAGTCCGTTGTCTCATGTTCCGTGAACAAAGCTGTATCACCAATAAGTAGCGCGGCATCACACCGCTTCAACATTGCTTCAAGATCCGGCCGCATTGTTACGAACTTTGGTTCAATATCGAACCACCGAGCACAAAGAATTTTTAATAACGCAACTGAAGTTCGTGAACTTGAATCAATCGCAATCGATCGGATTGCTGTAGTCGGTCTCTTAGTAAAGATAGCGACCGAAGCGACCGGGCCTTCTGATGCGACAGCAATATCAGGCACGACGAGATAATCAGATCGGCGAACATACTCAATGGTAGGGATAAGAGCCAGATCAACAGACTTATCGTGCAACATCGACGCGCACTTAGAAGGCACGTCGAATGCGAGGGAAAACAGCTCAGGTCTCGAATCCAATCCGTGCACAAGCGGCAGTGCGTTAAGATATTGAACAGACCCAACACGGACCATAGTCATGGTCTTACCGTGCCTATCTCAAAATGACCATTACGTTCAACCGGAACAAACGAAGCGGCAGTAATGTTCCGTGTAATTTCTTCAAGTGGCGCTCGCCTCCAGCCTTGCTCAACCGAATCAACGGGCGACACCGAGTCAAAATCGTTGGCTCCAAAAGTAAGAGCCAACTGCGCCAATTTCGGCCCGTGTGTTCCCCAGTCAATCTGCACCGATTCAATATTGTCAACTACTAGACGCGCTAGCGCAACTTGGCGAACATCATCGTACCCTGTAGATCGCCGCTGCGCCAAGGCGCTTGGAAGCGGAGCGAATGCCTTGACATTTGAAAAGAGCCCGTTCCACGACGCCACACGCCGCATAGTGGCAACTGACTGTTCCAGCGGTTGCGTCACAGTCAACCTCCCGACGGGCACCCCCACCGTCTCTGCCAATTCGACCCACATTGGATTTTCCATCCGATTAAGACAGACTTCAGAAATCATTCCCACGCCGGCATCTTTAATCGATTCAAGTAGTTCTCTTACACGGCCTGCGTCACTTCTACAAACGTCAACCAGATCGTAAAGTTCGAAACCGGTTAACGGAACTTTCGGCTTTGCTCTATGTATACGCGTCGTTACGGCAACAACCGACTCTCTTTGTCCAGGATGCCCACAAATCCGAACTTCACCTGCACCAGGTGGCACAAAAGGCAACTCGTCTTCTTTCGATATTCCAGCGGGCACCTTAACAACACGAACGAATGACGCGCGATCACCGTGAACGAAGCGCCTCCTCCGATCCGCAAGAGCACCAAGCGCAAGAAGGTCGACTTCTTTCGCCAGCTCGTCTATCTCATCGTCCGTGAGAGATTCTCCCTGATCGATCTTCTTCCCAATGTCATCTACCGGGTCCATGGCTCCAATACCTGTTCCGTAGTCACCGTTAACTATGATGTATCAATAACTGAAGCGATTCGTTTCGCTAAAAGTAAAGCTCGACGCCCGTCTTCGCCATCCACCCGCGGCCGAGTGCCTGTCTTCGACGCACGAACAAAATCGGCAATTTCTTTTTGTAGAGGTTCAGCCCGTTTCACTTCGACCTTGCCTCCAACAATAATAGGTTCACCCGAACGACCTTGTCTTACACGCCATGCCTCTACGTCTTGCGCCGAATAATCAACTGAAATATATGATTCGGACTGAAATACTCGAAACTTACGTACCTTTTCCCGGCTGATTCGACTTGCAGTTAAATTCACGATACATCCGGTATCAAAACGGAGGCGTACATTTGCTATATCCGCGCGATCCGTTAACACCGGAATCCCAACAGCTTCAATAGACACAGGTTCACCAGTGACGATAGACAGTAAGACGTCGATGTCATGAACCATGAGGTCAAAAATAACGTCGACATCTGTACTTCTCGGTGCAAACGGCGCCAACCGATGGACCTCAATAAACCGTGGCTCTGAAATAAGTTGCTGAGCCATTTCAACTGCTGGATTGTACCGCTCAGTATGGCCGACGGCGAGGGTAGCAGAAGACAGTTTTGCAGACTCGATGAGCGAGTCCGCCTCTTCAACAGATTTCGAGATCGGTTTCTCGACCAACACGGAAATTCCAGCTCTCAAAAACGGCAATGCGACTTCCGCGTGGAATTCCGTCGGAACGGCTACCGTGACCGCATCGATTTCCTGAGCGATAGAATCAATGTCCGAAAACACTCGACTCCTAGTGAACGCCGCAACCTCCTCTGCGCGAGACACATTCGAGTCGAACACTCCGACCAGATCCACCTCTGGCATTTGACTCAATATTCTTGCATGATGTCTGCCGAGATGTCCGACACCCACCACGGCCACTCTAAACGTCGTCGACAATGCTAGTGGTCCCTTCCTGTTTCCTTGCCCTTCCAACAACAACAATGCCTGCCTTTTCTGCCTCCTCAATTACCCCCTCACCGTCGAGTACGAGAGTAACTCCGGCATCCACGGAAAGTACACTGGCAGCCGCCTTCTGCATTGCGCGGATTGTAGGGATACCCACCACTGGAACATCAAACCGCATATCCTGCTTCGGTTTTGCCACTTTAATGACTCGTACACCTGCTCCCGCAAGTTGACCCGCCCTAGCGATTACTGCGTCGGTTCCTTCCATCGCCTCTATTGCGACAACTGCTCGATCTTTCACGACAATCGTCTGTCCTATATCTAGTCTCGCTACTGCATCGGCCATTTCGTACCCAAACTGAAGGTCGGACCGCTCATCTTCGCTCGGCTCCCTAGATGTCAGTAGGCCTTGCTTCGCTAACAGCGGGCCAAGAAAACTCGTGGAGTCGACTAATTCGATGCCATGCTTTTCGAATGTTTCCGCTACGGCGGAAATGAGAGCATCCGTGTTTTTCGTTACGACACGTGCCAATGTCGCCAACATCACACGATCAGGAACCACACCAGTAAACAACTTCGTGTGCTTAACTTGACCAGCCATCAGCGCTCGTGATGCACCAGCCTTCGTCAAAATATCAATACATTTACCGAGTTGCCCAAGGGAAACCCAATGAAACGAGTTCAAGCGATGCTCTGCGGCAACTTCGGCGAGTGCCGAATCGGTCTCCTCTCGAATGCCTATCACAATTACTTCATGGCCCAACCGCTTCGCTGCCTCGAGCACCAAGAATGGAAACTGGCCGTTACCGGCAATTAGACCAAGTCGCATAAGGTGCTAGACGCCCACGTGCCGCATCACGGTCGGCAATATGTGACAATACTTCGGTCGTAAAACTCTAGTACTGGCGTTCATTGCTCACCGGTTCAAAACGTCCTGGTGGCCGCCGAAGAGTGACACCTCGCTTCGACGTACGAATGAACTCGACAAGGTGTCTAACTTCCGGACAATCGAGGGATGGATCCCCGTCGATTTTTCGAAGCGCTTGGGTGGTATTGAGCTTTGACTGTAAAAGGTAGCGGAAAGCACGTTTAAGATTGGCGATGACTAACGTCGGCGCACCTCTTCTTTCGAGGCCAATCGTATTCAATCCGTAAACTCGCGCTCGGTTTCCAACCGTTTTTCCATAGGGCAACGCATCTTTCGTGACTACCGTATATCCCCCGATGAAAGCCTGGCTGCCTACACGACAAAATTGATGTACGCCTGAAAACGCGCTGATTGTTGCCTGATCCTCAACAACGACATGCCCTCCGAGAGTAGCTCCATTACCAAAAATGGTTTTGTTTCCGATAATGCAATCGTGCGCGACGTGGGCGTATGCCATAAACACGTTATCGTCACCAATAAGGGTTAGACCCCCACCACCTCGAGTCCCTCGGTGAATCGTAACGAATTCTCGAATCACATTCCTATGCCCGATTACTAATCGGGTTGATTCTCCTCTAAACTTCAAATCCTGAGGAATCAGACCTACTGAAGCGAACGGAAAGACCCTGCATCCGTCACCCAATTCTGTGTCTCCCTCTACCACCGCTGACGCACCAACGTGACACTTCTTCCCAATGCGTACATCACCGCCGATCACAGCATACGGACCAATAACTGTCCCGGAGCCAATCTTGGCTCCAGGATGAACGATAGCCTTCGGGTCTATTTCTGCTTCGGGAAGCTCCAAACCGAGAATCAACTCAGCCTCTGCCACCGTCCGTTCCGACACCGTCGCCACACCACGAGCGATGGCCATTTCCTCTCGCTTTTGATCAAGAGTCACTTCAAGCCTTAAGCGGTCACCTGGAACCACTTGCCTGCGAAATTTGGCATCATTGACACCGCGAAGAACTGCTCGCCTTGCGGGAGACTCACGATTGTCGGCGAGAAGCAGAAGGGCGGCGACCTGGACCAACGTTTCGATCATCATCACACCTGGCATCAAGGGTGTACCAGGAAAGTGGCCCTGAAAGTACTCCTCGTTAACGGTCACGTTTTTAACCGCTACGATTCGCTCTCCAGGCAGATGTTCGACCACACTGTCCAACAGGAGGGAGGGGTATCGGTAATTAAGCCGATCGAGAATAAGAGAGATATCAAGAGCCACTAGACCATCAACAAAGAAACACTTAATTAATCAAGTTGCTCCTCACCAGTGCACACGCATAACTTAACTTCATGAATGATGATCTCCAGGAACCTAAAAACACAGACATTAGCCATAGACCACCAAGCTCAAGGAGCCTCCACCGAAGCATTAAGAGAATCGATCACATTTTGAGTCATATCGAGTTCAGTTTTCCCCCAAATCAAGCCTTCAACACCAAAAATCAGATCAATTCCTCGCTCAGCCGCCACCTGTTCAAGAACTGGGGCAAGACGCTGTTCAAATTCAACCTGAAGTTGTTGTTGAAGCTCCCCGACCGAGGCCTCAGCATCCTGCTGCACTCTCTCCATTTCCGCTTGCGCATCCTGCGCTTGCCGTTGAATGTCGAGTTGAAGTCGAGAAATTTCTCGCTCTAATGCAACACGAGCCTGGGCGCTCATCACATTCTGACCCTGCGTAAGTTTCTCCTGCAGGTCCAAAAGCTGCTGATTGTTCCCCTCAATCGCTCCGCCGAGCTCTTGGTTACGCGCTTCTATTTCGGCAATCTTCTGATCCGTTAATTGTTGCACCCGAGAGTTAGCAGCCTGGCCTTCTGTCGAATCCGCCAGTACCCGCTGGATACTAACGTAACCATATTTTGCATCGGGTGGAAACGGTACCGAATCTTGCGCATGGGCAGCACCTGCGAACATCTGTATCAGTAAAACCACCGAAATACGGACAGCGGATCTCATGGTCACGTAACCTCGCACTATCTGAATCCTCATGTTTGAACGATTCGAATCTTCCTTAAGCCTTAGAACGTCGTACCGACAGCAAACCGAAATCCATGCTTTTCCTGCTCGTACAACCTATCGTTATAGATGCCATCACTTTGCGGATTCCAGTAATAGATCAATCGAAACGGCACATTCAGCATAGGCATAAAGAACCTCATCTCTATGCCAGTCGACGTTTTGAAATCATACATCGTGAACTTCGAACCAAAATCCTGCACCTGACCTGCGTCATAGAACCAAATCAGTCGAACAATATCTCCAATCAAAAACTGATACTCAGCGTTGAACAAGAGACTCTTGTTCCCCCCAACAATAGTTCGCCCCTGATAACTACCTTCTGCCACCTGATCATTGATATCAGCGAAAATGGGTCCAATCCTTCTAAGATCGTAGCCTCGCACGCTGTACTCACCGCCAAGCCACAATCGCTCAAAAATCGGAATCTGATTAGGATCACCAGAAGCCAAGTAACTGTACTGACCGCGTAAACCCAATACCGTACTCCCGGTATGCTGAACGTACCATGTGCCCTCAAGCGTCGGCTTCATAAAAGTAGTGTTTCCACCTATGCCTGCAAATTCAAATGTGGCACTAAGATTCGTGCCATTCGTAGGAAAGATTGGATGATCAATAGTATTTTGGACAATCGACGGAGCCACCTTACTAACAATCCGTTGTCCGCCCTGAGACTGCAATAGTGCATCCTGGAAAAAGGGATTAAAAGCTAATAGTTCAGGATTCGCCGTCAAATACGGATTAATGTCCGTAACTTCAGACGACTCAAGGCTGTAGCGTAAAAAGACCCGAGTAAACGTTGCGAGCGGAATCCCGAATGCAGTCGACGCACCTGTTGTGTCCTCAGTAAAACTGCCGATCCACTCAATTCGACGGGAATAGACCTGTGTGCCTAACGAAATCGGTTTGCCAAAAATGAACGGCTCCGTAAACGACACCTGCATATTCCTAGCACGGGAACCGTTCAACAGTGACACTCCGAGCTGCTCACCACGCCCCATAAAATTAGTCGTGTTGAACGAAACCTGCCCAAAAAATCCATCGTACTGGGAAACCCCAGCGCCGAAGGTCAATTGATTTAGGTTGGTTTCCGCTAAATTAAATGTAACGTCCACCTCGTTTTGAGTGCTGTCACTGTCAGCCTTCTCTATGCCAATGCCCTCTTCCTCGATAGGCTCAAAGAACCCAAGCTGGTTTAAACGACGAAGACTATATTTAAGAGCTTCTGTGTTAAAAACGCCTTTTTCGGCAATCTGCAGTTCTCTTCGGAGAACCTCATCATGAGTCGTCTGGTTGCCAATAAATTCAATCCGATTCACAAAGTATTGCTCACCCTCCTGAATACGAATCGTCACATCAACAACAGGACTACCCTCTATGTAAACTGGAAGATTTTCAGCTGCTTCCGCTTCGTTCGACTCGGCGTTACTATCCAAATTGCCATTGCCATTGCCATTGCCATTGCCATTGCCATTGCCATCATCGTTCACAGAGGTCGAAGAATCAGAAAGTGGATCGTCTCTCGCCGAAAGCTCAGGCACAAGAGTCATTTCGTAGTAGCCTAAAGAACCGTAGAGTTCACGCGCGTCCTCAAATCCTTTACGGACGTCACCTTCGCTATAGAAGTCTCCTGGTTTTAGATTGTCAAAAATCTGCTTAAGGCCTTCCTCAATAAGAATTTCATTCCCAGCAAAGCTGAGGTTTCCCAATAAATAACGCTTACCTTCGTCAATTGGAATTCTGAGACTAATTTCTCGAGATTTCCCATCCTCGGATAGCTCTAAATACTCGATGTCCGGCTGACCTACGGTAGCCCTAATGTAACCTTGGTTACGATAATGACCAACGATCCTCTCAGCGTCTTCCTCAAATTCACCCTCTTTATACGTGCCCCCTCGAGTAATCCAAGAAAGCCAGTTTTGAACCTTCACTTTGTTCATCTGTCCGCGAAGTTCATCATCACTCAGTGCAACATTTCCTAAAAACTCAATGCTCTTAATCTTTACCTTAGGACCCTCTGACATGTGGAAGGTCAGCCGAACTAGCTTTGGCCCCCCTGGAAGTTCCTCTATTGCGTGTGACACTTCCGAGAACTGAAACCCCTTCGCCCGGAACATGTTTTGAAGTATGCCTTTAACCTGTTGAATAGTAGTCGGATCGATAAATGAATCCATCCGGAGTACAACTCCGTTATCTTCCAGATTAAGGTCTATGTCCTCACGTTTAAGTTCCTCTGTACCTTCAAAAGTAACAATCTTGACCCGCTGTCTTTCTTCCAGGTTAAATATGACTCGCTTGCCGCCAACCCCATTGGGCCACGGATCATCAACAACCTCAATCCACAAGTCGTCAAGAAAGCCTGTATCCCATAACCGATGAAAGTCATCCAAAACGACCTGTTCCGTTGCCTCTGTGTATGGAACAAGTTTCCCCTCCGATGGACGACTTACGTAATTCGTCAACTCCATATAGTACAAATAGGTTTCGTACTCAACGCTACCCACGTTTCCTTGAGTGGGAAACCGTAGCTCCAGATTGCGAAGCAATACCGGAGAACCGTCTGGCGGAAGCGACACCTGTTGCGAGCGAGGAGCAGGATCCGGGTTTCCAAAAAGTGACGGTGGCTGTTGCTCTGCCTCCGCAACTACCCAAAAAGGAAATAACAACAGAGCTATTAACAATGTTATTGCACGATGAAACAGGCAATACGCTACTTGTCTCATCTGCATTTCTGGGTCTCTATATCGAAACGGTACTCGGAGTGACAAATCAGTCACGGAACTATACGAACGCACTCATCTAGTTTACGGGATTTGCGATCGATCCGGCCAGAATTTGGTTTATTCCAAAAACGCTCCACCAACAAATCCTAAGCCGAAAACCCAAAGTGTACTCTTCGGCACAATGTTCTACTGCCAAGAACTTTGACGGAACAAACCGGACGGGGCTACCCTCACCCTGGCAAAACCTCTAACCCTCATATATTCCTTGGCACTAAAACCATTATGTGCACTTTTGCGATAGCCATCGCATCGACACGGTCAAAACGGCAACGCCAACTCCTACTAGCCCGACACTACCCCATTTTAGGTAAATTGAACTGGCTATCTCCGAGAAAAAAAGCACCAATGAAGAACCATCAGCAATTCGCGTGAAATTTCCGAAGGCTACACACGGCGACTTGACCTTTTCAACATGGAAAACCTGAGCGGACCGCACACTAAGGCGTTAAATTCGCCAACTCAGAACCAACGCACCACAGTGGCACCCAGACTAAAACGCAGACCCTATTAGGGTCTGCGGACCTTGCATAGAATCACCTGCCAATAAAATAGTAACTCCTGGTCTCGGCGCAACGAAACTAGACGAGTTGGTGACCTGCTAGTTGTTGTCCAGCCGAACGGTACGCTAAAGCGCCGCCATCGAGATAGACTTCAACCTTCCCGGTAGATAGGCGGCCTCGAATCAATTCTTCCGAAAGCGGATCCTCAACGTATTTTTGAATCGCCCGTCGCAATGGGCGCGCTCCGTACGATCGGTCTTCGCAAGTTGTTTCAATAATCCAATCCATTACATCAGTAGTCAAAGAAATCCGCAGATCCCTATTCACCAAATTTTTGTTTAGCTGATCAACTAGCATCCCTAAAATCTCACGGAGATCTTTGTCAGACAACGCCTCGAATACAACGATCTCATCCACTCGATTTACGAATTCAGGATTAAAGGTACGCTTCACCTCCGCGAGAACCATTTCAGTCACGTTCCGGTGAATTTCATCAGAACCTGATGACTGAAATCCTACAGAGGTCTTCTTCTGTATGTATCGAGCACCAATATTCGAAGTCATAATTACTATCGTGTTCTTGAAATTAACGCGATTTCCCAATCCATCTGTAAGATGGCCATCCTCGAAGACCTGCAAAAGGATGTTGAATAGATCCGGATGGGCTTTTTCGATTTCGTCAAGCAACACAACTGAGTAAGGGTTTCTCTTGACTTTTTCTGTTAATTGGCCGCCTTCCTCATACCCGACGTATCCAGGCGGAGAACCAATCAACTTCGATACGGAGTGCTTTTCCATATATTCAGACATATCAAAGCGAATGAGGGATGTATCACTGGCAAACAAGGAGCTCGCTAGCGCGCGAGCCAATTCAGTTTTTCCGACTCCGGTTGGCCCAAGAAAAATAAAACTTCCAACGGGTCGGTCCGGTGACTTAAGCCCAGCACGAGAACGGCGAATGGCTCGTGCCAATGCAGAAATGGCTTGTTCCTGACTTATCACTCTCCGGTGTAACTCTGCTTCCATGTTCAGGAGTTTTGCGCTCTCATTTTGGTTAATCGTTGCAAGAGGAACACCGGTCCAGTTCGATACAACTTCGTCGATGTCTTCCCGGTCAACCAAAATCTCTTCGGTACCGCCGCTAAGTTCAAATTTTTCCTGAACCACCTGAAGATTTTCTCTTGCGAGAACCTCCTGTTCACGGAAAAATTGCGCCCGTTCGTAATCCTTCTCTGCCGTAGCACTCTCCATCTGTTCAACAGCCACCCTAATACTTCTGTTGATTTCGCTAAATTTCTCATTAACGCCTGCTACATGCAACTTAGCTCTAGCGCCAGCTTCATCGATGAGGTCCAATGCTTTGTCAGGAAGAAACCGGTCAGTAATGTAGCGGCTCGATTGAAAAACTGCTGACTCCGTCGCTTCAATCGAATACGTCACATGATGGAATTTTTCATACCTATCCTTAACTCCCTTCAGAATTTCAACAGCCTCGACCTCAGTCGGAGGCTCCACCTTTATCGCTTGAAACCTCCGCTCAAGTGAACGGTCCTTTTCGATGTATTTACGATACTCCGCGGGCGTGGTTGCTCCGATACATCTAATCTCACCTCTCGAAAGTGAGGGTTTAAGAATGTTGGCGGCATCAAGAGAACCCTCGGCCGATCCGGCTCCCACCAAAGTGTGCAGTTCGTCAATAAAGACGATGATATTAGGGTTCTCAGTCAATTCCTTGATAATCGCCTTCAGGCGCTCTTCAAATTGCCCGCGGTATTTCGTTCCCGCAACAATGAGTGAAAGATCCAGAGCAAGCAACCGCTTGTCAGCTAAAAAATGTGGGGCATCTCCAAGGACGATTTTCTGTGCTAAGCCTTCCACAATGGCGGTCTTCCCCACACCGGGTTCGCCGATCAGCACCGCATTATTCTTTGTTCGCCGACAGAGAACCTGTTGAACGCGCTCAATTTCAACAGAGCGCCCGATAAGTGGGTCCAAACTATTCTTGATCGCAGCACTTGAAAGGTCTCGACTAAACTCCAAAAGAAGAGGAGTATCCTTCTCGCGTGTATGTGTAGTTTTTTCGTTCAGTAGCTGAATAATATCTTCGCGAACCGTGGCTAAGCGCATTCCTTTTTCAGACAGAAGAGTAGCGGCAACTGAACGTTCTTCTCTGAAGATGCCGAGCAAAAGATGTTCCGTGCCGATGTAATTGTGTAATAACCGCTCTGCTTCTTCAGCTGAAAATTGGAGAACACGTTTCGTCTCAGGACTGAATGGAATCTCGACGGATGTCGAAACCTTTTCGCGAAAGACGGTACGCCCTTCAATTTCCTTTCGAATATTTTCAAGTGAAAGGTGGGATCGAGCAAAAAGACGGCTAGTAAGTCCCTTTCCTTCTCGAATCAAACCAAGAAGAAGGTGCTCGGTCTCAATAGAGATACTTCCAAGCTGACTTGCTTCGTAGCGGGCGAAAAACAATACACGCCTCGCTCGCTCCGTGTATCGCTCAAACATCCAACCTCATCAGTCAATAGCCGTCAAAACCTATTTACATAGCATGCACTAGTAAGTCAATTATAAGCCATCGCCGGAGCAATCATCTCTAATGAAATGTACCACAGTTCAGAACTGGCCATTAGTAGTTAACTGAGCGTAAACTACCGAACTACATCGCACAACTAAAGTCCCGCCTATCGAGACCGCAACTTCCCATTTTCGAGATTCACAACGCGATCACAGTCAGCGGCCAGACGCTCATTGTGAGTTGCGATCACTGAAGTCAAGCCGTGCTTAGCATGAATTTCTCTAAGCAACTCTCGCAAATACTTACCTGTTGCTTCATCAAGATCACCTGTGGGTTCATCAGCGAGTAGCAATGCCGGTCGCATTACTAGAGCGCGCGCCACCGCAACACGCTGTTGCTCACCACCTGACAACATACCGGGGAGATGTTCAAGACGGTCACTCAGTCCGACTTGGTTCAAAAGATGAACTGCGTGCTCACGAGCCTCATCCGCTGCCCACCTTGCAATGCGCATCGGCATCTCAACATTCTCTACTGCACTAAACTCCGGCAACAAATGATGAAACTGAAAGACAAAACCAATATGCAGGTTTCGGAAAGCAACACGCTCAGAATCGTGTAGATCTGTTAATTTCGTCTTTCCGATACGCACAGAACCCATATCAGCATGATCGAGCCCTCCCAGGACGTGCAAGAGTGTACTCTTACCAACTCCAGACGAGCCAACAATTGCAACCATCTCTCCAGAACTCACTTCAAAATCAACCTCCCTTAATACGGGAAGTGACCGCCCACCAACGCGATAAGACTTAGAGAGTTTTTGGATTTCGAGAAAAGGTGTCAGACTCTAGCTCCTTCCTCAACTCCCATCGCGATCGCTCACAAGACTCATTCTACTGGTAGCGCAACGCTTCAGCGGGTGCAAGACTTGCAGCTTGACGGGACGGATACAGTGTGGCGACGAAGCAGACAAACATCGCTATGGCGATCACACTCACAAAATCAAATATTTCGACTGTGAAAGGCAAGTACGAGATCTGGTACAACTCCATTGGTAACTGAAAAAGACGATAGCGATCCATCAATGTAGAAACTACAAAACCTGCCGCGCCACCTCCGAACGTACCAATCGAACCGATTATTAGGCCTTGAAGCATAAATATACGTCGAATGGTTTTCCGTGACGTTCCCATCGTCTTTAAGATCGCAATGTCACGACTTCGCTCCATAACCAGCATGATGAGTGATGCAACAATGTGAAGGGCAGCTACAAGAACGATGAGGCCGATCGCGATCGAAATGGCTGTCTTTTCAAGCCACAGCGCTGAAAAGAGAGCTTGATTCAGCTGAGACCAGTCCTCTGTAACATAAGCTGGTCCGAGAATTTCTGGAATCGAATTAGCTACTTCGCGCGAAGCATAAAGGTCATCAACGCGTAGTTCCATCATCTCAACACTGTCTTTGTTGAATAGCTCCTTCGCAACATCAAGAGTCACAAAACCGTAGGCAGTGTCATACTCCAGAAGACCAAGCCTAAATATTCCCACCACCTTGAGACGTCTCGGACGTGCCAATACTCCCATCGGCGAAAGTGAGCCGGCATTCGTCAGCACACTCACGTCATCACCAACGAATACACCGAGCCGTTCAGCCACACCAGCTCCAATAACCACGCCACCGACCTCCGGCCCTCGAAGAAGATTTCGGTCAGCAAGATCAACCAACCGTCCCTCGTGAACAGAGGTCGCAACGTCTGTCACTTCAGATTCTAGATACGGATCAATCCCTTTTACGGTGATGAAGACATCACCATGACGAGTCCTCGCCAATGCCTTTCCCTGAATCGATGGAGCCGCCGCCATCACACGGGGAACGGTCGAAAGCGTTTCCGCTTCCCTCTGATAGTCCGAAAATCCACCGTCAATTACTTTCCAGACGTAAACATGCGCGGCAGAACCAACTATTCGATCTCGAAGTTCTCCCTGCAAACCGGTCATCAGTGCAAGAGCAATGACCAAAGCCATCACGCCAACAAACACCCCAAGAATAGAGATTAGGGAAGTACTCGCGAGCGAAGCTTGCTTTCGACGCGCTAAAAGGTATCGCGTCGCAACATAGAGTTCAAAAGGCACGTTCATAGTACGGTTCTGCAGGCTATCTATTCCACAGTCTTCGGTCGCATTACGGGAAACAATATTACGTCTCGAATCGACGAGCTGTTGGTCAACAACATGACCAATCTATCGATTCCGATGCCTTCGCCACCAGTTGGCGGCAATCCACACTCAAGCGAACGGATGTAATCCTCATCGATGGCCGGCACCTCACCATCATTGTCGCACTTATTTCGAGTCTGCTCCTCGAAACGGCGCCTCTGTTCTATCGGGTCGTTAAGTTCACTAAATGCGTTAGCTATTTCCATTCTTCCAATAAACAATTCGAACCGCTCCACAGTGTCAGGATCATCATCCTTCTGCCTCGAGAGAGGTGACACCTCTGTTGGAAAGTCATAAACAAAAGTTGGTTGCACAAGACTGTCTTCACATTCCATTTCAAAGATAGCCTGCGTAATTCGCCCGGCACCAGCTCCATCAGGAAATGGAACATCGAGACGGTTGGCGAGTTCCGCTGCCGAACTACGCTCCCGTAGTTCTTCTTCTGTCACAAGCCGCCCCAACCTTTGACTAGCCATATCCCGCACGATGTCCCTGAGTTTGAGCCTAGAGAAAGGCGGTTCATATGTGATCGTATCGGCACCAAAAACTCCGGTCTCCGAACCTAGGACACGCTGCGCTACCGAACCCAATAATTGTTCTGTCAGCGCCATTAAATCTTGATAGTCGCTGTAAGCTTCGTAAAACTCCAGCATCGTAAACTCAGGATTATGTCTTGTCGAAAGGCCTTCGTTTCGAAAATTTCGATTGAGTTCATAGACTCGTTCGAGACCACCAACGACCAGCCGCTTCAAATACAATTCCGGGGCAACGCGGAGGTAAAGCGCGAGACCAAGCGCATTGTGGTGCGTGGTGAATGGTCTGGCAACCGCGCCACCGGCGATTGGGTGCATCATTGGCGTTTCAACTTCGAGATAGCCTCTAGAATCGAGAAAATTTCGGATAGTCGCCAGCACCTGACTACGAGTCTCAAAAACCTTTCGCGCATCAGAATTGACTATAAGGTCAAGATAGCGACGCCGGTATCTTGTCTCTACATCGGTAAGGCCGTGCCATTTTTCAGGCAACGGTTCGAGGCACTTCGCTAGAAATTCGAAGCGAGACGCCCAGATCGTCAGCTCATTCGTTCGAGTCCTAAATACGCGCCCAGAAACGCCAACATGGTCTCCAACATCAATAAGTCTAAAGACTGAAAAATCACGCTCGGAAACAGAATCGGTTCGAATATAAACTTGGATACTTTCCCCGCCTCCAACAATCACAAGAAAATTGGCCTTGCCAAAACTACGAATCGATAAAACTCGACCACTCGTAACTGTTTCCGGGGATATTTCCTTAAGTTCTTCCCCTGACCGTTTGCCGTGATCCATAGCGAGAGCCGAAATCGTATGTGAGCGCTTGAACCGCTGAGGGTAAACGTCAACACCCAACATTCTAAGTTTCTTAAGGTTTTCTCTTCGCTGGGCTAACTGGTCTCTCGGTTTTTCCTCGGACACTCTAAAGGTCTCCCGCTTTTGTTCCCGGCGCAGAATCCGCATACGAATTTGACCGGTTAGGATGGTCTTGCTTTCCGCTCGCCTACTATTTCACGTCTAGCACTATCCAATACACCGTTGATAAAACCAACCGCTTGACTACCACTAAACGTCTTGGCTAACTCTAGAGCTTCATCGATCACAACTAAGGGAGGCGTTTCATCACACAATAGCTCATAAATGGCCATTCTTAATATAAGCCGGTCAAGCACCGCCATTCTCGAGAGACGCCAGTTCTCAGTATTGGCCTCGATGATTCGATCGATTTCTCCGTGCCGTGAAGCTGTTCCTCGCACAAGCCCAGTCGCGAACACCTTGCGAGACTCAGGTGCCGGATTCAGTGCCCAGTAAAAAACGATAGCCTCCTCGACGTCGGTAGACGTGAGACCGCCAATGTCCCACTGATAAAGAAGTTGAAGTGCGGCTTCTCGTCCTAGATGACGCTCCTTCCATCGGGTAGGTTCTTCACTCACCCGTTAGTTTCTTTCGATGTTTTCTTGAAATTACGAGCAATTTCCACCAGTTGAACGGCCGAGATTGCTGCTTCCCAGCCTTTATTCGAGGCGCCTTCACCGGCACGGGTCATTGCTTCCGCAGGGGTATTTGTTGTCAACACGCCAAACGTAATGGGCACACCGGTCACCTGAGAAGCTGCCATGACACCATGCGCCACAGCCGAGGCTATGTACTCAAAGTGAGGAGTCTCGCCCCGAATGAGGCATCCGAGACAAACGATTGCGTCGAAAGAACCAGATTCCGCTGCACGTCGCGCTGCAAATGGAATTTCGAACGCCCCAGGAACATTAATCACAGTCACAGCATCGTCACCACAAACGTCGACACTGTTCAAAGCAGCCAGTGCACCATCGCGCAACAATTTCGTCACTGAAGAGTGATAAACAGAAACTACGATTCCTATTCGAAGGCTGGAAACCACAAAATCGACATCGTTTGACGATGTATCTTTCATGAGCCCTTGAAGGTCGGCTGACGCTTCTCCAAAAAGGCGCGAGTACCTTCGTGCCAATCGTCAGTCGTTGCCGCCATGGCAAAAAGAGACGACTCATAAGCACATCCTTCAGACAGAGGCATCTGGAGACCATCCCGAACTGCACTTAGTATGGCTCTAGCCGCAAAAGGTGCTTTTGACGCCAATTTCTTACCGAGCACCATAGCTTCAGCTATTAGGTCACCCGCGGAAAAAACTCGATTCACCAATCCGATTCGATATGCATCCTTGGCTGAAATTGCCTCGCCCGTGAGCATTAGTTCAAGCGCTCGGCCACTCCCGACAAGTCGCGCGAGCCTTTGTGTTCCACCATAGCCAGGAAGAAGTCCAAGAGATATCTCAGGCTGGCCGAGCTTTGCACTGTCCGAAGCAATTCTCAACGTGCAAGCGAGTGCAATTTCGCATCCGCCGCCTAAAGCATAACCATTTATCGCGGCAATAACGGGTTTATCCATGGTTTCTAACGCTTCGCAGAGCAAATGGCCACGCCGTGAAAGATCTTGCGCCAACACGGGCGTCAATGTTGACAGTTCCTCAATATCCGCGCCGGCGATAAACGCCCGGTCACCGGCGCCCGTCAGAATAACTACACGGACGCTAGAGTCTGCCGCCAATTCCTTAATCAGCTGGTACAACTCACCAACGGTTTCGGCGTTCAGCGCATTAAGAACCTGCGGCCGGTTAATCGTCACAGTTGCAACGGAGTCAGTACGCTCAACAATCAGACACTTCATTTTCGGCATTTCTTATTTCTCTTATCAAGAACTATACCCCACACTAAAACTCCGCCGACACCAATAGCGGCTCCGATTGCGTCGGCAACGATATCTCTCACTTCAGAAGTACGCCCTGGAACAAAGGATTGGTGCCACTCGTCACTTATTCCGTAGCCAACAGTAAGCACAAATGCCACCAATGCAGTCACTTTCGTGACACCATCCCACTGAGCAACCGCAAACCCACGAAGCACAAACATTCCCAATACACAATACGCAACAGCATGAGCACCGACATCAGGAATACCTATAGAAGTAGTTGGCGGAGGGTTTGAGGTCGAAGAAATGATAAAGATCACAACCATCATCGCGACGGCCGGTCCCCACACAAATAATCCGTCTAAAAGTTTGAGCTGCAACCGCTTCATTACACCGGGAACGGAAACATCAACCAACTCAGCACCACACCGGTGACCACAAAGCCAACGAAAACCAATAGAGCAAAACGGACCTGCTCAGTGGTCTCGTCCCTCATCAGCGCCCCAAATACAATCGAGACACAAGCTGAAAAAAACACCATCAACCAAAAATGGCTGGTCACGGTTTACGCCCAAGCATGGTGTCAAAGGTGTCGAGCACAACGAGCATATTGAGCAGACCCGAAACGACTAGAAAGGTATTCCCGTATTCGTGTGTAACGGCCACTACCCGCCCTGATCCAAGGTCGAACAACTGGACAAAGAAATACAATACGCCAATTCCGAGATCCGCAAAAGCCGCCATCGCAACAAAAGGCTGCGTCAAATCAAACGTGCCCACTCGCCCTTCCAACCACAAACCGACGCAAAACATCGTTGGAAGAACAGCAAAAAAGATCGCTCCTTTTCTCCATTGCCCAAGCCAAAAGTGCCCTCCCCCAGGCGCTGCCCAAGCGAAAGTGCAGACCAGTGCGATTGTTATTGGATCGTAGTGATTTTTGCGAATCATCTCAGGTAGCCGAATCCAAAGAAAACCACTGTTACCGACTTAAAGCGCATCGAAATGAGTAAGCGATTTGAAATCCTGAAAACGATTACCAATCTCAGTCTTCGTTAAGTTGAGTAAAGCTCCCAAACCGAAGTCTTGAACGGAAAGTGATGCCATAGCGGACCCTGCGATGACCGCCTGATTCCAGTTTTCTTCCGTCACCGTTGGCATCGACGACAAGTATCCCAGAAATCCTCCCGCGAAAGTATCACCTGCACCAGTTGGATCTCGAACATCTTCAAGGGGAAGACCCGGCACCGCAAACAATCTCTCGCCACGCGTCACTAAAACACCATGCTCCCCGCGCTTGATAACTACATGTGTTGGTCCCATAGCACGGATTGCCCGGGCTGCTTTAACAAGGTTCGCCTCACCACTCAACTGCTGAGCTTCCTCGTCGTTGATTATGACGACATCAACTCGAGCGAGCACCGCACGTAGCTCATTCGGAGTCCCTTCGATCCAATAGTTCATTGTGTCGAGCGCGACCAAGTCAGGGGAATTCACTTGGTTTAACACATCAAGCTGGAGAGACGGGTGAATGTTTGCCAAAAAGACGACTGGGCTAGACCTAAACTCTGTCGGTATCTCCGGTTTAAATGCTTCAAAGACATTGAGTCTCGTATAGAGTGTCTCTCGTTTGCTGAAGTCGGCAGAGTACTCTCCACGCCATCTAAATGTTTCTCCTGCAACCTGCTGCAATCCACACAAATCAATTCTACGTCCAGCAAACACCCTGCTATGTTCCTCGGTGAAATCTTCCCCAACAACACCGACCAAACGTACGTCAGCAAAGAACGAAGCAGCAATACTAAAAAAAGTCGCCGCCCCTCCAACCAAATGTGAAAACTCGCCAGTTGGCGTCTTGATCGAATCAAACGCCACAGATCCAACTGTCAATATAGGCTTCACTGTCTACCACCTAAATCATGAAAGGTATTTACCAATAATAGGCGCCAGAATCTGCCTTGTCTTTGCAGGGACCGCGTCATGGCTAGTAATGATCGCCGATGCCAATGCCGCATGGCATCGGCAGGCTCTATCGATAGGCAAACAGGCCACAAGCTCTTTGACGGCCCGCCGGGCCGTAACAGCATTTTTCTGAAGAGTCTCAACGACCATCTCAACAGAGACTTGATCGTGATCAGGATGCCAACAATCGTAGTCGGTAACTAGTGCCAACGTAGCAAAACAAATTTCAGCCTCTCGAGCGAGTTTCGCTTCCTGCAAATTGGTCATACCAATTACGTCCATCCCCCACGAGCGATAAAGACGTGATTCAGTCAACGTCGAAAACTGCGGACCCTCCATACAAACGTAGCTACCACCGCGGTGCACGGTCGCTCCCGCTGATTGACCAGCCTGTGATATTAACTCAGAAAGCGCCGGGCAAAGCGGATCCGCAAACGATATATGAGCAACGATCCCGTTGCCGAAAAACGTACCAACTCGCCCCTTGGTTCGGTCAAAAAACTGGTCGGGAACAACGATATCCTCAGGACGATATCGTTCTTGCAGACTACCGACTGCGCTCGCAGATAACAGCCATTCCACTCCCAAGACCTTGAACCCAAAAATATTGGCGCGAAAATTCAATTCAGACGGAAGAAGATGATGCCCCTTGCCGTGGCGCGCAAGAAAAGCAATCTTCTTGCCTGACATTCGTCCGATGACAAATGGCGCCGACGGCAACCCAAACGGGGTTTCCACAACTCGCTCTTCCTGGTCCTCTAAGTCTGCCATTTCATAGAGGCCACTTCCCCCGATAACTCCAATTCGAATTTGATCTGATTCGACGGTCAAAACTAATTACTCCCCCCGCTCCTGTTTAAGTTCTACCAACACTCCGTGAACACTTGACGGGTGTACAAAAGCCACTAGGGCTCCCTCCGCACCCAAGCGAGGTTTGGTGTCTATGAGACGGACTCCACGCATGGACAACATGTCAAGCACGGACTGAATGTCGTCAACTCGAAAGCAGATGTGATGAAGTCCTGGACCTCTTTTCTCAACATAGCGACCGAGCGGCGAGTCCCTAGATATCGCTTCAATCAATTCTAGTGACGATGATCCAGCTCCTAAGAAATGGACACGTACTCCCTGGGACGAAACTTCCTCAGACAGGTCAACCTTTAGGCCAAGTTTTTCGGAATAAAAGCTAAGCGCATCAGATAAATCCCCAATCGCGATACCAACATGATCCAACACTACTTTCATATGAACCTACATTTTACGATTTGATCATTTTCCAGAAATCTCGGCTTATCGATCTTCGACTGACAATGGTGACCCTGCACTGGTTGAACTAACCAAACGTTCTATAATTTCATCCGCAACCTGGTAGGGATTGGCTGACTCCTTAATAATCCCCTCAACCGCTTCATCGATTCTAGACGGGCCAACAAGGCGCAAGAATCGATCCAGTAAAATCATTCGTAACCGAACCCGTATGCGTTCTCTCTCTCGATTCTTGCCTCTACTAGACACCACAACTACCGACTCAATTGCTTCCGCCAGCTCTGTGATCCCTTCTCCGGTTGCAGCTTTTGTCTTGAACACCCCTGGTGTGTTTCTGCCGCGTTCATGACCGAGCGCGAGCATGTTCTCTATTTCTGTGACAGCACGATCCGCTCCATCCCGGTCAGCTTTATTAATGACAAAAATATCTGCAATCTCCATGATTCCAGCCTTAATTGCCTGTACGTCGTCACCTGTTCCTGGTACCGTTACGACAATCGAAACGTCCGCGGTGCCAGACACTTCGACTTCACCCTGTCCAACTCCAACTGTTTCAATCACGACAACATCCTTCCCAGAGGCATCAAGAACCAAAAGAGCGTCACCCGTCGCTCTCGCAAGCCCGCCAAGGTGACCACGCGTAGCCATGCTTCTGACGTACACACCAGGGTCGTCAGCATGAGATTGCATGCGAACACGGTCACCAAGAATCGCACCACCTGTATACGGGCTTGTGGGATCGATTGCTATTATTCCAACAGTCAAACCTGACCGCCGCCATTCTGTAGTTAATTGATCAACAAGCGTACTTTTTCCGACCCCCGGCGAACCGGTCACCCCGATAATTCTGGCTTTTCCAGCAGAACGAAACAAACTTCTGAGCAGTTCCCACGCTTCTCGCGTCTCCGCTTCGATAACCGAAATAGCCCGAGCAATCGCCCTTTGATCACCGGCCAGTACGCGGTCAACTAATTCCATTCGACTTAGCACCCTAAGCAACTAGTCCATTTCCGGCGGTCACTACACATCACTTTTCGAGCCCAGTCCGACGATTGCAACGCAAAAGTCCGGGACAATTTTCCGCCTCAAGAAGCTCATATTGCACAACAAAGCTCGCATCACACTGTCAAACAGATTCACTCCAAGCAACTCAAAATGGGCGTTACGCATTATCTGGCGGACGAAATACTTCGATAAAAGCTAATTCAGAAATAATCTACCAGTCGAACCGTAACGCATTTTGCGCCAGACTGCATTATTGCGGTTTCTCCAAAGCACTCCTGATCCCTATCCTTCAAGTCTATCGACGTCGATAAGGTACATGTGGAAAACCGTTTCAAGATATTGATATTTGCCCTGCTCATCACGAGCGTCGCACAGTCAGCCCTAGCTGACTTCACAGCTTTTGTCGTACCTGACCAAAAACCCATCGGCGAAATGGCTCGCGGAGTCGCACTCGGGATATCCCTTCTCGTAATCGGGTTTGAATTTGAGTACTCAGAGTCTCCAAAGTCGAAAAAGCCAAACACTTCATCGATTCGGTCAGGGATGTTCAATGTATTAGTACAGACCCCTATTAGCGTCTCAGGACTCCGTTTTTACGGAACTATCGGTGGAGGAGTTGTTCGTGAAACGTTAAACGTCGAAACCAAAACAAATATCGGCACGAATCTCGGCGGAGGCATCAAAATCCAGCTACCAGGTCCGATTGGGGCACGGGTAGACTACCGAGTGTTTTCTCTTCGGAAATCCTTACGAAAGGAACTACTCCAGAGACTCTACATTGGTCTAAATTTGGGATTCTAGGGCGTCGCTCTTTAATTTTGTAGCCATTCGCAACGAGATTCACACTCAAAAAAAGCAACATACAACCACCGAACTTTTATTGCGCCAACTGAAACTCTTGAACTAGATCGAGGTTGACAATTATTTGACCGTTCCCAGGTGCGAAAGCCCGCATAAATGTCTCGTAGAGCGTCTGAACTTCTGAAGGAAACATCTCGCTAATAATCTGTGTCACAGAATAGTCAGCCCCGGCAACTACAGGATCAATAAACGAAACAAAAAGCACACTCCCATTCGGTCCGGTCTCTTGTGCCCGATATACACGCCATCCACCAGCCTGTTGGCGCCGTTGTGTGTCTTCAGTCTTTGCCAATGCTTCTGACAGTCTTGCCATTACAAGTTCAAAATCAGCCACACCGGAAGAACTCACATAATTGAGAACCATCCCAGACATAGATTCGAAAGAACGTGCTGTCTGCGTAGCAGTTGCCGAAGAAATTCCCATCCCTAGAAACACTCCGAACAAAACAGCGACTAAGACAATGATTCCACCCCAGGCTGAACGACGTTTTAAGGCAAAATTAAGAACCGAAGGCTTCATAATATCCATCCTTCAACGGTCTTCAACAAAAACACGTTTTTGTCAGAAAACGATAACTTAGGCATAGAACTAGCTCGGTGCAAGTCGGCTTCCTCATATCTTCAAGAGTTCGTAAATCAATGGAGCACAAACTAGTGTGAATTCGAAAACGAAATAGTCGAATGACGGACGTCATCCGCGCAGAAAGAAACCCCACCGCGGAGACTCGGCCGCAGTGAGGTTTCAAACGCAAAGCACTAAACTCTGCGCTACTGACAAAGCAAAAAGAATTTCAAGCCAAGACCGATTAGAAATCCGCAACCAGCTGCATATTAACCTGGAGCTGTTTGGTTTGACCGTCAGTAAATGAACCGTTGTATGTATTGAATAGGTTCTCAATGTCCGACGCAAACACCTCGTTCAAAATCGCCGATGCCGCGTAATTGGCGCCAGCAACTACTGGATCGACCACCCACACATATGGCACGGAGTTCTGACCTGTAAAATCAGCTGAAGCTCTGAACACTTTCCATCCGCGTGCTTGCTCCGCTCTGCCATCACTCGCTTCCAACGCATCGTTGAGCTTCTGCATAATGCCTTCATAATCGGCAGTTGAGCCCGGCTTGACGAAATGGAACATCAGTGCTCCATTGCCGTCGAAACTTACAGACGGTTGTGCCTCAGCGTTGTTAGGATCATAAAGACTACCAAGCAATACGCCTGCGGCCAAAGTTGCTGCAAAAGCGATACCCATCAAAATACTTCGCATCGAACGCTTGTCGCCATGTACGCGCATGCTTCTCTCCTCCCAAGAACAAAAACTTCAAACTTAACAAAATCGCGCTACTTTATCGTACTAACGCCATTACACAAAAGTACTCATTACTTCGTTGGCCAACAGCATACCCTGTCGCGTGAGTCGAAGCCGATTTTCGGACTCAACTAGCAACCCTGAATCCGTGAATTTCCTAAGTTCTGCACCGTACCGATCCATTACGTCAACGCCATAGCGATATCTAATTCTGACAAGATCGAGCCCTTCCGCCAAACGCAGTCCCATGAAAAGAGCATCGCCGAGCCGCTCTTTTTCACCAAGGAGTCGTCGATCTAAAGCCACCTCGGCTGACCGCTCAATCCTATCCACATAACGTTCAGTTTCTGAGAGATTCCTCCATCTCCATCCACTTCTAGTAGAGTGAGCACCGCAACCGAATCCGAGCCATGAACCGTCTTCCCAGTATTTTAGGTTATGGCGTGAACGTTTTCCGGACCGGGCTAAATTAGAGATTTCATATTGCTCTAAACCGCACGCGGCGGTTCGTTCTAATGCCTCAAGGTACATCAACGCAGCATCTTCTTCCTTCGGAAGCGACCATCCTTTTCGAGAAATGTCACTCTCCAGTGGCGCGTTAGGATAAAGCTCAAGAATGTAAAGCGACGCATGGTCAGGAGAAAGCTGAACCAGCTTTTCTATTGACCGTGCATATTTTTCTCGCGTCTGTTCTGGCAACGAGAGCATTAGGTCGAGACTAACGTTGTCGCATCCTGCATTTCGAGCGGATAAAAAAGCGTTAACCGCCGTCTCTGCAGTGTGCTCCCGACCAAGCCGCTCAAGCTCTCGGTCATTGAACGATTGAACTCCAATACTGAGCCGTGTCACTCCGATATCAAGAATGGATGCCACGTAACTTCTACTAACGGTCTCAGGATTCATTTCTAGCGTGACTTCGGCATCTGAAGACACGTCAAAACTCTTCTGGCAAGCCTTGAACACATTCTGTATCTCATCCGGCAAAAGCAGGGACGGTGTACCCCCACCAAAATAGATCGTGTCAACTTTCGACCCGTCTCCTGCACGCTCGATTTCCGTTATCAAAGCCGAAATATAGCGGCGTTTTAGTGGGTGGTCGAGCAGCCCTCGATTAAAGTTGCAATAACTGCAAATTGAACTACAGAAGGGTATATGGACGTACAGCCCGAGACAGTCTGTCTCTGCAGACCGACGCCATGAATCATTTGCCGAATGTTCCACTTGAGCTACTCGCTTTTCCGCCTGGCCAGCCAAGTTCAAGCTGTCCTGTCTTTGTCTTTAGACGAGCGCTAGCACGTGTCGACGCTCTACGTGGCAAATTATTTATGGGCCGTGATTTCCATACTCTAAACAGATCGTCTGAGCTCGGTGGGTATTCAAAGTCTCTATAATCCGGACCTGAATATTCGAGAAATTCACACATCTCACGGAGCCTGGAGTGCATTCTAAAACCAACACGCACAAGCAAAGAATCAAGATCATCCGCATCTCGAACATCTTCATAATTCGATGTAAACACGGTAGGACGTCGGTCATTGTAGCGAGTATTAACGATTAGATTCATCGTCTCCTCAACCCAATCGGTCAACCGTTCTGCTCCGAGATCATCAAGGACTAATAATTCCGCGTTCATAACCTGAGTGAGGATCTCCGCCTCAGAAGTCCGAGTAATTGGATTGTAAGTACTCTTAATATTGCTAAGTAACGTTCGCGTATCGTAATAGAGTCCCTTCACTCCTTTAAGAACTACTTCTCGCAAAACAGATACCGCAAGATGTGTCTTTCCGATACCGGGCGGTCCGATTAAAAGGAGTCCTTTATCCACTACAGGAAACGCGTTACTAAATTCGAGAGCTTTCTTGACGGCACGAGTCAATCTTTCATTTTGATATGAAACAAAAGAAGAAAAATCGCACTTTTCGTAACGAACGGGAATTCTGGCTTCGTTGATAAGACGTTGAGTCAGTCCATTGCGCCAGCATTCACATCGGAAGGCTCGATCAACACCCTCGACAGAACGTAATAACCAACCGGTGTCACCGCAAACAGAGCAAATCATCAGACTACATCTTAAGCGGGCCGTAGGACTTCCAAACTCCGCCCCTTTGAGATTAAGCAGAAATCTCGAATAAATCCACTGCCTCTGAATCTAAAATTGTCATCACCTCTTCGAATTCAAAACCTTTGACGTCGAGCGGGATGCAGAAGATGGTACATCAGAAGCACGAACTAGTTCGGTCGGATTGGAACGTACAAGAGCTGTTCCAAGACGTTTTTCCCAATCGCCGAGTCCCCTTGTCAGTTCTTGCTTGACGTAGGCCATGAACTCATTTACTTCATTTTGCATCCGGTCCATTTTCTCACGCATGTTGAGAATAATTTCAACGCCAGCCAAATTAACACCAAGATCGCGGGTTAACGAAAGGATAGTCTCAAGTTGAACAAGGTCTTCTTCGCTATAGAGGCGCGTGTTTCCTTCTGTCCGCGAAGGTTTGAGTAGGCCCTCACGCTCATAAAGGCGAAGCGTTTGTGGATGAATTTCGTAGCGCTGCGAAACCGCACTTATCATGTAATGCGCCTTACCACTTCGTTTTGGCATCTTGAATTCAACTCTCGAAAAGGTCCTTCCTTACGTCACTATTATGAATTCGACCAAATTCACGAAGAAGCTCCTTCGACCGTTCGTCCACATTCGATGGTAAAACAACCGTGAACTCAACAATCAAGTCACCTCGGACTCCTGTTCGAGGTGAAGGCATACCTCTTGACCGCAACCGAAACCTTTCGCCAGATTGGCTTCCCGGTGGAACGCGAATGCGAGCCGGGCCATCGACCGTAGGCACACCAACTGTCGCGCCAAGCGCAGCCTCATGCACCGCTATGGGCAACTCCATGTGAAGGTCGTCACCTTCTCGACGAAAATACCGGTGCGCATCAACATTAGCCGTAATATAGAGGTCCCCATGCTGCCCACCGTTCCGACCAGCGTTACCTTTTGACTCTACACGGAGGCGTCCTCCGTTGCTGATGCCCGACGGTATTTGGATGATAATTTCCTCGTCACGTGTGACAAGTCCCTCAGCTTGACAGTTTCCACATGTCCTGTAACGCAACTGGCCGGACCCAGCACATGCTTGACAGGTCTTAGAGAACACCATGTGCCCCCGCCGCCATCGAGTTGCACCGGTTCCTTGGCATACATCACATCGACCAATGCCCGTACGACGATGGCCAGTGCCACTGCACCGCTCACAAATAACACGTCGCTTCACTATTAGACGTCGCTCAGCGCCTTCGAATGCCTCTTTGAAGCTAAGGGAAATCTCACCGTACAAATCGCTTCCACGCTCGGAGTCAGGAGCCGAACGGACTTCCCCGGCATCCTGCAATACTTCTGAAAAAAGCTCACCAAATGTAGCCGACGCACCAATACCGGCTCCTGTCGTAGAAAAATCAAAACCTTGAAATTCCACCGAGGCAGGTTGACTCGGCTCTCTACGAACTCCATTGGCATTGTACTCTTCACGCCGACCCGGATCGATAAGCGTCTCGTACGCTTCAGTAGCTTGCCGAAAAAACGCTTCAGCTTCACTATCCCCAGGATTGATATCCGGATGATAGCGTCGAGCCACACGCTTATAGGCGCGCTTAACTTCACTCTGGCTCGCTTCGCGCTGCAACCCGAGAATCACGTAGAAGTCCATCACCTTTCCCGTACTAGCAACCGGTACTTCCGCTATTTTTTGTCGTCCTCAACAACTTCTGCGTCAATCACCTCTCCACCTTCATCATCCCTTTCTACACTCGGTTCATCCGAACCCATAGTCCCGTCAGACGAAGGCGTAGACGCACTCTGCTTGTAGATGCTTTCTGCTACCTTCTGCTGAACTGCATTCAGACTGTCTATTGCCGAATTAATAGCACTAAGGTCAGAATCCGCATTCGCCTTCTTCAGCGAAGCAATCGCATCGTTGACCTGCTCTTTATCGGAATCTGATATTTTCTCTCCCGCGTCTGCAACCATTCGCTCAGCAGCATAAGTTACCTGATCAGCTCTATTTTTTGTCTCTATTTCCTCTTTCTTGACCTTGTCCTCATCTGCATGAGCATCCGCCTCTTTCATCATTTTGTCCACTTCGTCTTTGCCAAGACCGCTCGATGCAGTAATCGTGATTTTTTGCTCCTTGCCAGTTCCTAAATCCTTCGCCGAAACATTAACGATGCCATTAGCATCGATATCAAATGTCACCTCAATTTGTGGTACCCCCCTCGGAGCAGGAGGGATTTCCGCCAAATGAAACTTCCCAAGAGTTCTATTGTCTTTCGCCATTGGCCGTTCGCCTTGTAAAACGTGGACTTCGACACTCGTCTGGCTGTCCGCAGCCGTTGAAAATACTTCGCTCTTCTTACTCGGTATCGTCGTATTCCGCTGAATAAGTGTGGTCAACACACCGCCAAGCGTCTCAATACCAAGTGAGAGCGGCGTAACGTCAAGCAAAAGCAAATCCTTTACTTCACCGGCAAGAACTCCTGCTTGTACCCCCGCACCAATCGCAACCACCTCATCAGGATTGACGCCTCGATGAGGATCTTTTCCGAATAGATCCTTCACCATCTCTTGCACTTTCGGTACCCGCGTCGATCCACCGACGAGAACTACTTCATCAATGTCTGAAGGTTGTAAGCCGGCATCAGAAAGCGCCTGCTTAACGGGCTCAATAGTTCGTTTAAGAAGATCGTCGACTAGCTGTTCAAATTCGGCCCGATTAATCTTCATCTGTAGATGCTTCGGCCCAGATTGATCGGCGGTGATGAAAGGTAAATTAATATCCGTTTCCATCACAGTTGACAATTCCATCTTCGCCTTCTCGGCACCTTCTCTTAGGCGTTGAAGGGCCATTTTGTCCTTGCTGAGATCTATTCCTTCGTTCTTCTTAAACTCAGAAACAATCCACGAGATAATGCACTGGTCGAGATTATCCCCACCTAAGTGAGTGTCTCCATTTGTCGACTTCACTTCTACAACGCCTTCACCTACTTCAAGAATAGAAATATCGAAAGTGCCACCTCCAAAATCGTAAACAGCGATCGTCTCATCGGTTTTCTTGTCTAGACCATAAGCCAACGCAGCAGCAGTCGGCTCGTTCACAATTCTAAGAACCTCAAGTCCAGCAATCTGTCCGGCATCTTTTGTCGCCTGCCGCTGAGCATCATTAAAATATGCAGGAACAGTAATGACTGCCTTTTCGACGCTCTGACCGAGATACTCCTCTGCAGACTGTTTGAGTTTCTGTAACACCATGGCCGAAAGTTCTGGCGGCGATTGTTCTTTGCCATTAACAGTGACCCGAGCATCACCGTTTGACGCTCGAACTACCTCATAGGGCACCATCTTCATCTCCTCATTCACCTCATCGAACCGTCTCCCCATGAAGCGCTTGATAGAGAAAATTGTATTTTCCGGATTTGTAACCGCCTGTCGTTTAGCCACCTGACCAACTAAACGCTCGTCCTCCTTGCTAAACGCAACAACCGAAGGAGTCAAACGGCTTCCCTCGGGATTTGTTACAACTGTCGGTTCACCGCCTTCCATCACGGCGACAACTGAATTGGTTGTCCCGAGATCAATTCCAATGATCTTGCCCATCTTTTTGCTATCTCCGTTCTCAACGCGAACTCAAGCCGAGAGAATTCCAAGCTTTGCGTTAAATTATCGAAAAAATTAACGAATGTGGAAACCTATATAAAATTAATTATAAAATATGAGTTCACATGTGTAAAGTATTCGCATCTGAGAACTTAGCACGAGTTTAGCGGTGAACATGTTACAATCTGTACTTGAGAATTTTTTGCAAGACATTTAATGGCAGTAGTTTACAGTGATTTATTGAAAATTAGGATGCGGTTGTGAAGCCAAAATCATCAAACCGTGACGTTCGCCTTGCGACCCTTGCTGCTCTGTTTGTTATTGTGGCGGTTATAGGCTTAATCACTGGGGCACTCTTCGCTTATTCGCCAGACCTTGCAGAAATTGAACAACTCGACAACTACGCTCCCAGCACAATCACTCGTGTACATGCACGCGGAGGCGAAGTAATCGGCGAGTTTGCCACTCAACGGCGAGTAATCATTGGCTATGACGACATCCCCGAAGTGCTACGTCAAGCAATTATCGCGGCAGAAGACGGTTCATTTTTTGAACACAGTGGCGTGAGCATACGGGCCATAATCCGAACAGTCATAAAAGACTTAATGGCCCGCGAACTCGCGGCTGGGGCAAGCACGCTAACAATGCAACTGGCAAGAAATATCACAGTTGGCGGAGAACGTCTCGGTCTGCAGAAAACCTGGCAGCGCAAGTTACGTGAAGCGTACTACACACTGCATCTCGAAAAGCGATATACGAAACCAGAAATCTTTACGTTGTACTGCAACGAGATGTGGCTCGGAACCGCATCGCACGCGGCAAATGGCGTTGAGGAAGCAGCCCAGCTGTATTTTTCAAAGTCGGCCAAAAACCTAAGCCTAGGAGAAGCAGCCCTGATCGCGGGAATTATTCAATCCCCTGCTCGCCAAAGCCCCTTAGTAAATATGGACCTAGCTGCGAATCGACGAAACTACACACTCGGCCGAATGGTAGCAGAAGGATTCATCACGGCCGAGGAAGCCAAAGCGGAGACGGAGAAACCAATCGTAATTGCTCCACGCCGACAACGAAGTAACTCGATTGCACCATATTTTCTTGAAGAAGTTCGCCAATATCTAGAACAGGAGTACGGCGCACGCCGTCTCTACGAAGATGGTTTAGTTGTTCATTCAACACTCGATATTAAGCTTCAAAACGCCGCGAATCATGCAGTCGAAAAGGGATTACGAACCTTAGACAAGCGGCACGGATTTCGTGAGCCTAAGACCAACATTCTAGATGGTGACACCGATAGTTCCGCTCTTGAGGAATATCTTAATCCCCGATGGCGCTATCCGATCGAAGCAGGCGATGTTGTTCCCGCTGTGGTTACTAATACTTCTGATGATCTCATTCGCGTTAGAGTCGGTCCATACAGCGCTGAAATAGTCGGAGAAGATTTTGCATGGACACGTCAATCCTCAGCTAACGAGCTCGTAAAGCCCGGGGACCTCATCGACGTTAGTCTTAAAGAAATTCCTAAGACAACTGACGACGTCGCATCAGCGGCTCTTGAACAGGAACCAGAGGTCGAAGCAGCACTGATCGCCCTCGACAACCGAACGGGTGCCGTTCTAGCAATGGTTGGGGGTTACGATTTTTCTCGCAGCAAGTTCAATCGATCGACACAGGCTTACCGACAACTCGGATCTCTTTTTAAAGGAGTACTTTACGCTGCCGCAGTAGATCAAGGGTTTACACCTACGTCAATCATCGAAGACGAACCAGTTAGTTACGACGTTGGTGAAGGACAACCGAAATACGAACCAGAAAACTACGATAATACTTATGAGGGACCAATTACGTTACGTCGAGCGCTCGAGAAATCTCGAAACGTTCCGGCCGTCTGGCTAATGAATGCTGTTGGCCCAGAAAACGTCATTGATTTCGCTCGTAGAGTCGGATTTAGTTCACCTATCCCTCCGTACCTTTCCGTCGCACTCGGCTCCTCTGAAGCTACCTTGTTGGAAGTTACAAGCGCATATTCCGTTTTCCCGAACCAGGGAACGCGAATGAAACCTTTTGAAATTGAACGTATCTTCGACCGTGAAGGCCTCCTCCTCCAAGAAAACCGTCCTGAGTCCCACAACGCCCTACCCGCCGATACTGCTTACATAATGGTAAGTTTGATGCGTGGCGTAATCGAGCGTGGCACTGCGCAGCGGGCCAAGCGAGAATTGGAATGGCCGATCGGAGGAAAAACCGGCACCATGGACGACTATACAGACGCATGGTTTGTGGGCTTTGACCCAAACATCACTGTAGGAGTGTGGGTCGGTTACGATGAAAAACGTACTCTAGGCAATAATGAGGAAGGTGCACGTGTCGCACTTCCGATCTGGATAGAATTTCTCAAGGCGTACATCGAAGACCAATCAGAGCCCGTTGAGTTCATTCGGCCTGATAATATTGTTTTCGCACCGGTTGATCCCTTAACGGGACAGATGACAGAGTCGGATTCGCACGGCGCTATCTTAGAAACCTTTATCGCAGGAACGGAACCTGGTACTCTATTTCGACGCTAACTGATTAAGCTAATCCCGGAAGAATAAGCCTGCACGCTTGATTTCAAGCACCGACGTGACGCGAAAATAAACTTTTCAATCAAATTTAAATCTTCGGCTGCACTAATCGCTATCGCGAATTGTCCATCAAAGACAACTTTTCTAATAAGACCAAACCAACTTTAAACCTTCACCGTTTTCTGCATTAGGTAACTCTTGATAAGCCCGTCAAGATCTCCATCCAATACGCGCTCAACATTTCCGATTTCAACTTTTGTACGGTGGTCCTTTACCATTTGATACGGGTGCAACACATAGCTTCGAATCTGGCTGCCGAAGGCGATTTCCTTCTTTTCTCCTCCTATCTTCGAGAGTTTTTCCTGCTGCTCTTTCAGCTTTACGTCATAGAGCCTAGCTCGTAGCACCTTCATAGCAGCATCACGATTCCTGTGCTGCGAACGCTCATTTTGGCAAGACACGACGATACCCGTCGGAAAATGTGTTATTCGAACGGCTGAATCTGTCACATTGACATGCTGTCCTCCCGCTCCACTTGAGCGGTAGGTATCAATCCGAAGATCCTTCTCCTCAATATCGACGTCCACGTCGTCGGGAAGTTCTGGCCAAACGAAGACTGACGCAAATGAAGTGTGTCTGCGCGACGCCTGGTCGAAAGGAGAAATACGAACCAGCCGGTGCACGCCAGCCTCTGGGAGTAAGAAACCATAAGCATATGGACCGTGAATCGTTAACGTTGCGCTCTTCACACCAGCTTCATCTCCAGGTTGGACTTCAATAAATTCTCTAGAAAACCCCCTCCGTTCGACCCATCGCAAATACATTCGGAGCAACATTTCAGCCCAGTCTTGCGACTCAGTTCCACCAGCTCCTGGATGGATGGACAAAATCGCATTACGTGCGTCATGGTCCCCACTAAGCATCTTCTTGATTTCGGCTGAATCTACCTCACCTTCAAGAGCATCTAGACCACTTGCTAGCTCGTCGGAAACATTTTCGCCTTGATGAGCCCACTCCACAAGAACATCAAGATCTTCACTTAGCCCACGTAAAGCTTCTGAGAGATCCAGATCATCCTGGAGTCTACGCCTTCGTTGGAGAACCCTCTGGGCCTCCACTTGGTCATTCCAAAAATCAGACGCTGAGGCTTGTTTTTCGAGACTAGAAATTTCTGAACTAACAGCCGCTGCGTCAAAGATAACTCCGCAGATCAGATGAACGTTTAATCAAACTCTGATAACGCCGAATGTGTTCATCCAAAGGAATCGCCAAACACAACCTCCATCCTGAAAAGGCTTTCTGAGTTAGCCAAAATTCAATAACAGCATCCAGTTCACAACCTTACCACCGGCCGCACACACTACCACGTCGTGAGCCTACCCAGGCGAAAAGAATGGTAAGCCCCATAACAACGTATAAAGGAACATCACCTAGTCGCCCGTAGACCGTATATTCAGAAATAAGCCGGACATCATCAACGACAACTGCCGGTTCGAAAAGTTCACTCCTCGACATAACCCGTCCGTAAGGATCGATGATTCCACTGATGCCGGTATTCGCAGATCTCACTAAAAAACGCCCCTGTTCAATAGCTCTCATGGTCGCCTGTTGGAAATGCTGGTAGGGCGCAGAAGAACGTCCATACCACGCATCGTTTGTAATAGTCACAAGAAGCCTACTGCCCGCGCGAACGAGTTCTCGAACCAAGTCCGGGTAGATAACCTCGTAACAGATAGCCGTTCCAATTGCATGTCCGTCTATCTCCAAAGTATTCGCATCAGACCCTGCGGAAAAACTCGCCACTGACTCGACAAGTGGTGAAACGAAAGCGAGCACCGACTCCAACGGCACATACTCACCAAAAGGAACGAGGTGCTGCTTCCGATAGATCCCAGACGTTGTTCCAGATGCGTCAATCATGAAAGCAGCGTTATAGTAGCTCAAGCTACTACCATCTATCTCGGTGCTCCCCACCAGCAGATTTGTCCTAGTTTCTCTCGCTACAGTTCGGACCAATTCGCCGCGCGGATCTAATTCAAGCGCAAACGGAGTTGACGCCTCCGGCCAAATGATCAGGCGAGCTTTGTCTTCTGCCGCGATACGCGTCTGTTTGAGATATCGTGAAAGAATCTCATCCTCATGACTCGGATCCCATTTATCCTGTTGCTCGACATTCCCTTGAACAGCAGCTACTCTCAACAATTCACCTGAATTGGTCAATCTCGAATCGCGAATACGCCAAAAGCCGAACGCTACAGTAGCGACTACAACCACACCTGTTACAGCCACAGGAATCCATCGTCGTTGGCGAGCCACGACTAAATATGCGATGGCAGCATTAACCATAACAATCAATGCAGACACCCCAACGACACCGAACAAGCTGGCGAGTTGCGCTACCGGCAGAACATGCGCCTGGCTATACCCCAAAAGCTCCCACGGAAAACCGGTGAACAAATAGATTCGGCCAAATTCAGTTATCACCCATATTCCCGGGGCGCACAGCAGGCCCAGTGGCCCTAATCTCCAGACGATCTGCGCCATTGCAAGTCCGAACAAAGCTGGGAATAGTGCGAGGTACGAAACAAGCAGTCCGTGCACAGCCCATGCCGCTATCGAAGACAATCCACCGTAATCGGACATCACCAAAGCGATCCAATTAACAGTTCCCCAAAAGTGCAGTAGGCCTGCAATAAGTCCAAGTCCAAATCCATGCGCAGGCACAACAATGCCACTAACGCTGACTAAGAGCGGAACAAGCGCAATCCATGCGAAAGCAGGGTGCCCAAAATTAGGAAAGCTCAGAACAAGCAGCACCCCGGACAAGCCCGCCCATATATACCGGGTGAAAGAGTAGTCTCTCTCCACTACTAGGAACCCAAATGGAGATGCATAGTCGCCTGCCAAGCAGATTCAAAAAAGAAAAACAAGAAACACCGTGTTTTCACGCCAACGACAGCGATGTGGCGATCTGTCCCCCTCGGGTCACGATAGCCACCATGAGTAAGAAACAATAATTGCATCATAGGTTCATGGAAACAATCTCGAGACAGAAGAAATGCAACAACTGAAGTGCGGCATCGGCAACAAAGTTTAACGGGTGATCCAGGTCCGAAACTGCTCTTCCGTCTCCAGACGTTGCCTCATTTGATCGGCTGTAATCCATTCACTGAATCGCCCAACGCGAATACGATAGACGGCCACAGGCGCATCCGGTGGAGAATCAACCACAAATGCGGGAAAATTCTTTGCTCGGAGGCTAGCGGCCATGTCCAGCGCCGCCTGTCGATCTCGCAATGCTGATACTTGCACCGTGAATCCACTTCCCGAAGACATCGACTGGGAGTCCGATGAATCTACTGTTTCAGACGCCGCGAGTGCTGTGGCTGGGCGTTCCAGCAAATCGCTATTTTCTGCGGAAAGCGGCAAAGACGCGTCCTGACCTGAGAGATGTTCGTCTGTTTTGATTCTGGAGCGGTCCATTTGAGACGAAGTCACAGGGACTTCATCCATCAATTGTTCATCGTACGGAATCTCATCTCTAAGCCGGTCGACATAACTAAACTCGTCACCAGACGTCGCCGCCGCGGAGGGTTTGGGGCTAGGTGTTTCTACCACTGGCGGTAACTGGTCAAACTCGCGAAGACGATCAGATGCACCTTCGGTTATTTCAGTAGTCCAAAACACCGGCCTTGGCGACCCACCGGACACACTTCGCCCGACCAAAACTCCACACAGAAATACCACGACGGCCGTCACCGTTGCCGCCATAAACAGAAAAACAACTTGCTTTGGACTTGGTGCCATCAGGATCGAACCGCTACACGAGACTCCTCAACAAACTTCCAAGTTCAAGCATCTTTTTTCTTGCCGGTCAAGCCGGTCAAGCCGTTGAAAATGTCAATCGGCAATGGAAAAAGAATCGTCGAATTTTTCTCGCCGGCAATCTCTGTCGCCGTCTGTAGGTATCGAAGCGTTACCGCAAGCGGTTCCCTGCCAATCACTGCAGCAGCCTGCGCCAATTTTTCCGACGCGATGAACTCTCCTTCGGCGTGAATAATCTTAGCGCGCTTATCTCTCTCGGCTTCAGCTTGTTTTCCCATTGACCGCTGCATCTCAACCGGTAGATCTACGTGCTTTACTTCGACAGATGATACCTTTACACCCCAAGGGTCTGTTTGCTTATCTAGAATCTCTTGCAATTGCAGATTTAACGATTCTCGTTCCGCTAATAACCCATCAAGCTCAACCTGACCCAGCACACTTCTGAGAGTAGTTTGAGCTACCTGCGAAGTAGCGTAATGGAAGTTCTCCACTTCAACAATGGCGCGCTGCGGATCCATCACTCTGAAGTAGACAACAGCGTTGACCTTAACTGAGACATTATCTTTTGTAATCACGTCTTGTGAAGGAACGTCCATCACAATCGTACGGAGGCTCACGCGCACAATGCGATCGATGGGAGCAAATACTAGGATTACGCCGGGACCTTTCGAGCGAGGATAAAGCTTTCCAAGTCGAAAAATAACTCCACGTTCGTATTCATTAAGTATCTTGATGGAGCTAGCAAGATAGAACAGAATAATGCCAATAAAAATAAGTTCAGGTCTAACAATCATGCGTCTGATCCTTCTTTAAATGACGGCAGAATTCGCCTTACCGTCAGAGTCATTCCATCAACCATTACAACTTTAACTCTTTCGCCTTCTCCAATCGACTCACTCGAGACTGCCGACCATATTTCTCCATGAGTCGACACTCTGCCAGCACCATCGATTGGAATAGGACTGATCACTTGAGCAATTTTTTCGGTCATTCCTACGGATCCAGTTACTGGCAATGTCTGCTGAGCGCGCACAGCAAGTCGTACCATTGAACCCACGATCACAGCAAGAGCCAGCATAGTCGAAAAAATAAATGGCAAACCCAACTGCAATTCTGGAGCAGGCGTGTCCACTAGCATCAGCGCACCAAGAACCATAGAGACAGCTCCGCCTGTAGCCAATAATCCATAGGTTGGAGTCAACATCTCAATCATTAACAATACGATACCGAACAAAATTAACAGTAGGCCGACATAATTGATTGGAAGAATCTGGAACGCAAAAAAAGCGAGTAATAATGAAAGACCACCGACAATACCTGGAACCATCGTTCCTGGATTCCACAACTCAATCGTAAGCCCAAGTGTCCCCAAGCTAAAAAGGATTACGGCAACCTGCGGATGAGCAACAGCACTTAGTAACCGCTGGCGCCAGTTCATTTCCACACGCTCAATCTGAGCACCCTCCGTACGAAGAATTTGTGCGGTTCCATCCCATCGCTTGATCTCACGCATGTGCAATTGAACCAATAGATCGTCAATGTTCGTCGCAACTAAATCAATCAACGCCGGTTCTGCCGATAAGGCTTCGATTTCAGTAAATGATTGGCTTTCGGTGACCGCCTTTTCAGCGAGTTCAACATTTCGTCCACGCTGGCTCGCCAGCGAACGAGCGTACGCTGCTACGTCTGACGCCGCCTTCTCCGAAGCTGTTTCGTCCATCGAAGCGCCCGTGCCAGAAACTGGGTGGGCCGCTCCAATATGGGTTCCCGGGGCCATCGCGGCAACGTCCGCCGCAATCGTAATCAAAAATCCAGCTGAAGCAGCACGCGCACCACTTGGACCAACATAGACAACTACGGGCGTTCTAGCTTCAATAATCTTGGTGTTGATCTGCCGAGTTGCATCTACCAACCCACCGGGGGTACGTAGCTCTAGAACTACAAGTTCGGCACCTTCGGAATCGGCTCGATCTATGGTCTGGCCGATGTACTCAGCTGATACCGCATGAATAAGGGCTTCAACGTCAGCAACGTATATGAGCGGTTGGTTTTGGTCAGGTCTTTGCGCTGCTTGACTAGACATGCTCAACGCGGCACAAAATAATGGTAAGGCAATCCAAATTGCCATAAAACAGAACGCGGCTCTTCGGCTAGAACGACACATCGACATAACAAGGAACTCTTTCGTAAATTAGCCGGTGCATAAAGAAGAACGCTGTCAACACTTAGACCATAATACAAGAGTGGCACTGGTTCCTTGGTCGTAATTAGAACGATTTCTCGTGGTCTTGGCTAAATGGGTGCGCAAAAAGGCACGTTTCCTAACCAACATTCGTCTGTTACGCTAGTTCATAGGAATGCCCACAGCAGCAATTTTATCGGGAGGGAAAGCCCGCCGATTCGGTGGCTGCACAAAAGCATTTTTACCGATCGGGGGAAAAAGCATTATCGAACACATACTGGAAACCGTTCGATCTATCACCGATGATATTTTAATTGTCACTCGCGACGGCCCACTCTACGAAGCGCTTGGAGTCCCTGTTTATCAGGATTTACTCCTAGAAGCTGGCCCGTTAGGCGCGATCTACACGGCCCTCAATGCATCTCACACACCGCAGACTCTTGTTCTAGCCGCAGATATGCCGTTTCTTAGTGTCAGCTTTCTTGAATACGTCTTAAATGCCGGTCGGGATGTCGATATTGCGATCCCCCGCACGCGAGATGGGCATCAGCCTCTCTGCGCGTCGTATAGTTCTACCTGCATCTCTGCTATCGAACGCTGTCTATCCGAAAAGACTCTAAAAGCCACGGCCCTACTCTCTGAAACTAACGTGCGTGAACTTGGGCCACAAGAAATCGAGCCTTTCAATCCCCATGGGACGCTCTGCTTCAACGTGAACACACCCGCGGACTACGCACGCGCTTTAACACTGGCTGCCACTCAGACTGCAGAGCTAATTAGAAAGTCAACTCTAGATGATTCTTCACATTCATACTTTACTTAAAGATCGAATACGTTCAGCGCTCAAAGGGCTGTATGGAATAGAGCCTGGCGAACTACCGAATGTTCAGATCCAAATTCCACCGACACGCTCAATGGGCGATTTGGGAACCCCCGTCTCCTTCGAGTTGGCACGAATGTTAAGGAAAGGTCCAAAGCTAATTGCAAACGAACTGGTAGAAGCCCTTGGACAAATCGATGAAGTAGCCCGGGCGGAAGCAGCCGTCAACGGCTATGTCAATCTTTTCCTTAACAGAGGACTATTTTTTAGAGCGGCAGTGACTCTAGAAAAACACCAGCACAGTGAGAACAAACGCCAAAAGGCGATAGTCGAACATACAGCAATTAATCCAAACAAAGCAGCACACGTAGGCCACCTACGAAACACAGCACTTGGAGATACACTTGTTCGTGTCCTTCGGTTTCTCGGAACACCGGTCGAAGTGCAGAACTACATTGACGATACCGGTGTCCAAGTGGCGGATGTCGTAGTCGCCTTCGAACAGTTAGAGCACGCGTCCATTTCAGACGTTAAAGCACTCTCCGATGCACCACAATTCGATCACTACTGTTGGGACTTGTACTCTCGTATTACCCAGTGGTACGCCGATGACAAAGATCGGCTCTCATTACGAGAGCGCGCGTTGCACAATTTGGAAACTGGAAACAACCCTACCGCGGAAATGGGAAAACTCATCTCTAATCAAATAGTGAAGTGCCACCTGTCAACAATGGCCCGTTTAAATGTGGAATATGACCTCCTCTGTTGGGAAGGTGACATCTTGCGTCTTCACTTCTGGAGTCGAGCCTTTGAAATACTTAAAACGACGGGTGCAATTTACTTTCAGACATCCGGTCCGCAAAGTGGATGTTGGGTCATGCCGCTTACGAATCCAGAAAACGATCAACAGAAATCATCTGAGACAGTGCCAAACGAAGCTAACGGTGGGCCGAAAACTCGAACAAAAATCATCATTCGATCGAACGGAACAGTAACCTACGTAGGAAAGGATATTGCTTATCAGTTCTGGAAATTTGGCCTTCTTGATCGAGACTTTAACTACCGCTCCTTCGCCGTTCAGAACTCTGGCCATCAATTATGGTCAACAGCTACTGAAATTGACTCAAGTACTCCTAAAACGACTAACTTCTCGTTCGGAAATTCTTCAGTCGTTTACAACGTTATCGATACACGGCAGTCTTATCTGCAGCTATTACTCAAGCAAGCGCTGCGAGCAACTGACCATGAGATTCATGCTGAACGCTCAGTCCACGTGTCCTATGAAATGGTTGCGCTATCTCGAAACACGGCGATCGCATTAGGACACGAAATAGACGTGGATGAGAGTCGACCGTTCGTTGAGGTGTCCGGCCGTAAGGGCCTTGGCGTAAAGGCTGACGACCTGCTTGATCGTGTGACTACTGCGGCACGCCGTGAGATCGTCTCTCGACACGAAGATCTCGCGAACGATGAGCGGCGCCTTGAAGTCGATCAAATAGCACACATCATTGCAGTAGCCGCCATACGCTACTTCATGATTAAGTACTCACGTGGAACACTCATTGCATTTGACGTCGACGAAGCCCTCAGTTTTGAGGGCGAAAGTGGTCCCTATTTACAATACGCCGCCGTCCGAGCCACAAACATCTTGCGGAAACTCAAAGAACGTGATGGCATCGACACGACGACCCTAATTAACACCGTTGCTGCCCTTCCGACGGAACCACTTAACGATTCCGATGGAACTCAAGTATGGGCATTAGTACTCGAGGCCTCGCGACTGGACGAGATTTCAGAGCAAGCAGTACGCACTCTGGAACTCTCTATTTTGGCCAAATACAGCTTCGGACTCGCTCAGACATTCAACACTTTCTATCACCAATGTCCCGTAGTAGCTGAGGAACGTCGAGACGTACGACTTTGGCGAGCAGCAGCCGTATACTACTTTCTTTCCCAATTGACAGTCGCTTTAGACCTCATGGGTTGCGAAGTGCCACCTCGTATGTAGGCGTTGATCTTTTCAGTAAGTGAAGCAACCGGCCCCGCGTAACGGCCGTAGGAACTTCGATGGCTTAGAATAATCTGGCCTTAAACGTTCTGGACGTGGGAGTAGTAACCGTCACTGTTGTCGGTACGTTATTCGTAGGAAATACGAGGAAGCTTTAAATATTCAATCAAGAGACGATCGATACTCGAACTGACAACGCTACGGAACGTGTCGGGGGCCATCCTATTTCGAAAAGGATCAACTTCACGCTCAGCGTCTTTCCGAAGCCGAGACCTTAATACGTCGCCGGCTGTGTTTCGAACACCATCAAGAAGGTTTAGCTCTAAACTTTCCAGCTGATCAATGATGCCGTGTCGTTCACCGCTATGTGCCACCTTTACTTCCACGTCGAGCGCTCGAACTTCAGCGAGGATGTTTGAGACAGTGGCCCTCAGCTCGACTGAAACATCGTCATGATTCCACTCTGCTAAACGAGCGATCACTCCTTCCAGATGAGCAACTAAGGACCTACGCGTATAGTCCGTTACAGAATCACGGTCACCATGTTTATTCTCTGAACCTGTTCGGACGGTATCAATCCCAACAGCTCGTTTCCATTCCTCGAACAAATCTTTAACGTCATTCTCACAGTACTCGATTCGAAGAGGATGATGTCTTTCGCCCTTAGCGTGATACCGGCTGTACACCCGGTCAACAGCTCGGCACACAATGCTAAGCGGGACACCACCTACGACCCATTCAGTCACAATTTGAAATGCAGGGCCTACAATCCGAATCAGGTGTCCGTCATTTTTTCGACAAAGGTAAGACTCAACCTCACGGCAATAGGAACCTGAATCCATCTGACTTTTCGAATTTGAAACGATCGCCTACGCTTGGGCAAATTCCCAACGCTCTTCAATTAGACCATTCGAGCAGCTTTAATTAAGCCCTCCGGAGTCACATATTTCTCTCCCACACGAGTTTAAGTCCAATCAACGTTAAATTCTCATTCACGTAATCGATGATGTCGATTTCATCAGCAATGACATTAGCGAGTCCGCCTGTAGCGACACAAACGGCTGCCTCGTTAGATGTCATACCAACATCGCCTTTAATTCGGGTCACAAGTCCCTCAACCATCGACACATGACCGAAAAACAAACCTGATCGAATTGCATCTACAGTTGTGCGGCCAACTAATTGAGTTGGTTTGTCAACAGCAACTCGTGGCAGACGCGCTGCACGATGAAATAGTGCGTCAGCTGAAATATTAACTCCTGGGCAAATCACGCCGCCTTGGTAATGTCCGTCGGCAGAAATCGCATCGAAAGTTGTTGCGGTTCCAAAATCAACCACAACCAATCCTCCAGAAATCTTGCCGTAGAGATGTCGAGCCGCCACACTGTTCACTAATCGATCGGCTCCGATTTCCATTGGAGCCTTGTAGCGGATCGGCAATCCAGCATTACTTTCGTTAACCGTGAGTATCGGTCGGTTCAGTTCGTTAGTAATCATGTCGGATATAGGTTGCGTCAAAGCAGGCACAACCGACGCCAACACGACCCCTTCGATTCCTGCGCAGTCCACTCTTTTTACTGTCAACAAATTACTGAGCAATACCCAGAATTCGTCAGCAGTTCGTTCTTCTAGAGTCGACACGCGACAACTCATCACAAGATCGTCAGCTTCAAATATACCGAAAACGATATTCGTATTACCGATGTCGATCGCCAAAATCATAGTTTTCTCTGAGTTCGTTACGCCCACCTCACTTCACCGCCAATGATCCGTTCTATGCGCCCTTCACAGTCGACCATCAACGCACCGTCTTCATCAATCCCAACAGTAACACCGTCATGCCAATCGTTAGCTCCTCTCCATGAAACTCGACTTCCCTCACTACACGGGCATAACTTTCGCCAACGGTCGATCACCAGTGCTGTTTCGCCGGCTAATGCTCCTTTCCACTTCCAGAGTTTTACCAAGATACTGGCCAACAAAACACCAACTGACAACCTTCGACCTGTCGCTTCCTCAAGTGATGTAGCGCTAATAACCAAGTCTGGCGGATATTCCGTTCGTCTGACATTTACACCGACGCCAACAATGACTCCGTCACCAGAATTTGCGCGTAATCGCTCAGTTAGAATACCCGCGATCTTCTGGGAGTTAGCTGCGCCTAAATTCGACTCACTAGACTGCCGTAAAACGATATCGTTAGGCCACTTCAGTTCGACCTCAAGTCCGGTCTCTTGTCTAAGCGCTTCAGCGACAGCCACTCCACTCATCAGGGTAATGAGAGGAGATTGTCGACCACGAAACAAAATCGAACAATAAATTCCAACTCCTGGCGGGGAATACCACCTTCGCCCACGTCTCCCGCGACCACCAGTTTGAGACCCAGCTAACACTAACGTCCCATCCTCAGCCCCGGATTCCGCTAATTCGATGGCAACATCATTTGTCGACGTAACTTCATCAGCATAAAAATAATGAACCCAGTCCAGATCGCCACGCCGTGAAAACGCCGACCTGATATGTCTGGGAAGAACGCCACTTGAGGAAAGAGGCCGCACAAATCACCTCAGACTGAAACATCGAAACTGATATCAATCGCCGGAGCAGAATGGGTAAGCGCACCTATAGAAATGTAATCTGGTCCAAGCGCAGCAATCGCTTCAACGTTGTCGAGAGTCACTCCCCCCGACACCTCTATTTTGACTCTGTCACGGTAGGTGACAATAGCCCTTCCGCAATCATCGATCGAAAAATTATCGAGGAGTACCCTCGAAGCACCAGCCTCAATTGCGTCGTTCAACTCTTCGAGTGAGCTAACTTCGACCACGACCTCGAGATTATGGTTGAAACTTCTCGCCTTTGCCACCGCTAAAGAGATCGAACCAACCACACGCACATGGTTATCCTTAATAAGCACTCCATCATCAAGCGCAAATCGATGATTTTCTCCTCCGCCAGCACGGACCGCATATTTCTCTAAAGATCGAAGCGTAGGCGTTGTCTTTCTTGTGTCCAGTATTCTAGTTCGACCATCGACGGCCGCCACAAAACGGTGCGTCAGAGTAGCTATTCCAGACAATCGCTGGACAAAATTCAATGCCGTCCGTTCAGCTGAAAGCAATCCAGCTGCTGACCCCTCTACACACGCGACAACCTCTAAGGCACAACACCAGTCACCGTCCTCATGAAGTCGAGTCACAACAACTCCAGGATCGACCTGTTCAAAAGTTTCAAGCGCCACATCAAGTCCAGCCAGAACACATTCTGATTTCGAACGGATGATTCCCTTCGCCCTTTGCTCCGGGGCTATTGTTGCTTTAGTGGTTACGTCACAGCCACGACCATCCTCAGCCAGAGCAAGACGAACGAGTTCTGTATAAGACCTAGGATCAATACCACGAAACGAGTCAACGGTCATACGTCAAGTTCTTCCAAAATCTGTTCAAATTTCGTGACACGAGATTCTAGATCCAATTTCCGGGTCCGAGCTTCACTAACCACCACTGGATCCGCACGTTCAACGAACTCATTGTTTGCTAATCTAGCCGCTAGCGCATCGGCCTGTTTTACTAGTTTGTTTAATTCGCGCCGGACTCGCTCCGCTTCTTTCACCCGATCGACTACGCCTGCAAGTGGAATATGAATCTGGAACTCCCGTACGATACGACGAACGGTATCTGGGCTAAGCGCCATTTCAGATTCAAATTGGACAGACACCAATCTAGCAAGTCGTATCATATGACCGCTGTGAGCGCGAATGACCATCTCCGTGGAGCGATTAGCCCCTTGGACAACGGCAGAAATTTTCTCTGATGGCGGAACACCCCATTCTGAGCGAACAGTGCGGATAGTCGTCGTAATTTCTCGAACAAGTTTCATTTCCTCGACCGCATCCTCGTCCAGCCAATCTGGTACGGCGACGGGAAATGCAGACAGTGTGATCGTTTGCTTGCCACTCCGCGCCAAGCCATCATCAGACCGCTGCGGTAATGCCTGCCATATCTCCTCGGTGACAAATGGAACAAACGGGTGCAACAACCGTAAGACCCTGTCGTGCACCTCGATTAGAACAGAAAGTGCACGATCTCGAATTTTCGGATCCGCCTTTAACTCATGTTTAGCTAACTCTATGTACCAATCGGCGTACTCATGCCAAACAAACTGATAAACGCGGTCAGCGGCCGCATCGAACCGGAAATTTTCAAGTGAGCTATTGACCTCCTGCGCCACAACACTGACACGGTGCAAAATCCATCGATGAATAACATCGAGCGACTTAAGTTCTGGCAACGAAGGTCGTTCCGTAGGTCCGGATTGGAGATTCATTAGCACGAACCTCGACACATTCCAGACCTTATTGATGAATTGACGAGAATTTCTGAGCCGTCCTTCGGAAAGTGAGATATCCATCCCGGGAGAAGCAAGTGATGCCAACGTAAACCGAAATGCGTCGGCACCGATGTCATTCATTAGCTCCAACGGGTCGACTACGTTTCCCTTCGACTTACTCATTTTCTGTCCGTGTGCGTCACGCACAAGCGAAGTAATGTAGATAGAGCGAAACGGGACTTCCTTCTGAAACCACAAACCCAACATCATCATTCTGGCGATCCAAAAAAAGATTATGTCGTGGGCCGTGATCATAAGACTCGTCGGATAATAGCGACGTAACTCATCGGTCTTCTCAGGCCAACCCAAAGTACTAAAAGGCCAGAGGCCAGAGCTAAACCATGTATCTAGGACATCAGTGTCCTGCCTAAGCTTGCCTCCACATACACAGACATCTGGCGCTGTTTCCTCTACTTGCACCTCGTTACAACTCTCGCAGTACCAAGCAGGAATTCTGTGTCCCCACCATAACTGTCTGGAAATACACCAGTCATGAATATTTGTCATCCAATCGTTGTAGGTCTTAGTCCAAGAGTCAGGCACAAATTTCGTGCGACCCTGCTCAACTGCCCTTAGAGCCTGATCAGCTAACGGTTTTATACGTACAAACCATTGAGTCGACAATAGCGGCTCAACCACCGTAGAACAACGCTCGCAGTGCCCAACGGCATGTTCGTGATCTTCAATTCGCACGAGTTTTCGATCTGCCTCAAGTTGAGAAACAAGTGCGTCTCTAGCTTCAAAGCGACCCATGCCAGAAAAAGAGCCTGTTACACCTGTCATCAGGCCATCCTTATCAATCACCTCAATCTGTTCCAGATTGTGTCGTTCTCCAATCGCGAAATCGTTCACGTCGTGGGCGGGGGTAACCTTAACAGCTCCTGTCCCAAATTCCGGATCAACAGATTCATCGGCAATAATCGGGATGTCCCGTCCCAAGAACGGCAATCGAACCTTCCTGCCAACCAAATCGCTATAACGACCGTCCGAAGGATGAACTGCGACCGCTGTGTCCCCCAGCAACGTCTCAGGACGTGTTGTCGCTACTGTGATTGATTTTCGGTTATCGACCAACTGGTACTTCACATGATAAAGCTTGCCTCGAGTAGGTTTATGAATCACCTCAAGATCGGACAGTGCCGTCCTACATCTTGTGCACCAACTGACCAAATATCGTCCCCTATAAACCAGTCCCTCCCGATACAGTGTCACGAAAACGCGCCGTACAGCAGCGGAGAGCTTCTCGTCGAGTGTAAATCGCTCTCGAGACCAATCAACAGAGGATCCCAGTTTTCTCATCTGACTCGTAATCGTGCCGTGGCTCTCCTTGACCCAATCCCAAACACGGGCCTCGAAAGAAATTCGACCCAAGTCGTAACGTGTCTTCCCTTCAGCCGCCAGCTGTTTTTCCACAACATTTTGTGTCGCAATCCCGGCATGATCGGTCCCTGGCAACCATAAGACATCGAACCCACTCATCCGTTTCCATCGAGCGATGATGTCTGGCAACGTCTGGTTTAACGCATGGCCAATGTGTAGTGTTCCAGTTACATTTGGCGGAGGAAGAACCATACTAAACGCGGGTCGCGTGGAATTCGGATCGGCGCGAAACGCCTTTAGGTCATCCCAATAGCTATACCACTTTTGATCGACTACCTTGTGCTCAAATACTTTTGCCAGATCACTCATATCTTATTGATCGTATCAAGGGATTCCAGAACTACACTTAGATAAAGCCAACTAGTCGAACGAAACAATGGTCAAACGATATCGGTCTTAGCGTTTCGATCAATCGCATCACGTACAAGACGCTCCGCAACGTCAGACACTATGGTATTTGTCGTTTCCCTAACCACGGCATCTGTCATTCGTGCGACCACCCGTTCGACGATTTCGTCCAAGACATCTTCTGAAATCTGTTTCGTGCTCTCTTCAATCCTAGCAAGCTGATAACGGATCCGTGGATTCGGTGTTAAACCTTGCTCTGCTGCAAGAAACCTTTCAAAAGCTCTCGCCAAAGCTGATTCTGATGCGTCATCCGCTTGTCCATCGTCGTCAGTAGCCGTCTCTACAATTCTTTCCGTTTTGACAGTTCCAAACTCAACCGGCCGGTCTCTCGATTCATGTCCTAAACCACTAGCAACGGTTATGCCCAGCAAGTCGTACACTGTCCCGATGACTTCTTGAGGATCAAATGGCTTCACCAATACACCGTCGGACAGGTTGCCTTCGTTGCGAGAAGAATCTAATGGCTCGAACGCACCCGTTAACAGGACAACAGGAATATGTGCAAGCTTTGGATTATTCTTAACAAATGAAGCCACTTCATACCCGTCAGTATCAGGCATACGTGTATCAGCGAGTACGATATCCGGAACGCGGCTCTTGATCTCTTTAATTGCCTGTGCCCCGTTATCGACAGCAACTACGTCAATGTCTTCATCAGCAAAGGTCAATTCGACCACACGTTGAATAGACCTACTATCATCCGCCAGCAACAGCCTAGATGGCATAACGACGAGAGTACCTAGAGCCTCGACGACAGTCAAGGTAGTGGCCCGCTACTGCTGTAAGTCGGTCTCAGGACGGACATGATTCGTGAGGTAATCTACGATTGACTGCATCGGTGTCCCTGGCGGAAAAATACCGTCAATTCCAATTTTGTTCAGTTTGGGAACATCGACTTCAGGGATAATTCCCCCGACAAGTACAATCACATCATCCAGTCCACGCTGCTTCAATAATTCCATCAGCCGAGGACATATGTGGTTGTGAGCGCCGGAAAGAATCGATACACCAATCGCATCGGCATCTTCCTGGAGCGCAGCGTCGACTATCTGCTCTGGCGTCTGACGCAAGCCCGTATAAATGACCTCCATCCCTGCGTCACGTAACGAACGAGCTATGACTTTCGCCCCTCGATCATGCCCATCGAGACCTGGTTTAGCGATAACGATTCTTATTCTTCGCATCTGAACTCTGTCTCCGGCTAAAGGAAAGCCGCCTCCTCATATTCACCCCACACGTCGCGCAGAGAATCGCAGATCTCACCAAGAGTCGCATGCGCTCTAACAGCCTCAAGTAGCGGATCCATCAGATTCTGTGTTCCTTCAGCTGCCATCCGCACCGCGTCGAGTGCCGCTATCACCTGCATTGAATCCCGCTTACTTTTTACTTCCTGAAGAGCAGCAACTTGACGTTCTGCGACGGCTTCATCGATATAAAGGGTTTCAAACGGGGTTTCAGATTTATCCTCAATATGCTCATTAACACCAACGAGAGATCTTTCCCCACTCTCGATTTCTTGCTGAAACCGAAATGCGCTGTTCGCTATTTCGCTTTGGGGAAAACCTTGTTCGATAGCTTCCACCATTCCACCAAATTGATCGATTTTCTCGAAATACTCAAGAGCTCCAATTTCGAGATCTCGCGTGAGGCGTTCCAGAAAGAACGACCCTCCAAACGGATCGGTGACCTCCGGAACGCCACTCTCGTGAGCTATTAGTTGCTGTGTGCGTAATGCCAGCAATGCAGCATCTCTGGACGGTAGCGCAAGAGCCTCGTCAAGTGAATTTGTATGCAACGAATTCGTTCCACCAATTACCGAAGCCAAAGCCTGAATCGAAGTCCGGACTACATTGTTGTATGGCTGTTGGGCAGTCAACGAAACCCCTGCTGTCTGAGCGTGAAAGCGAAGCTTTAATGACCGGTCTGAGCGCGCGCCAAATCGTTCGCGCATCACATTCGCCCATAGTTTTCTTGCAGCCCGATATTTCGCGATCTCTTCAAAGAAATCATTATGGGCGTTAAAGAAAAAAGACACCCTCGGCGCAAATCGATCGACGGAAATTCCCGCATCAACGCCGTACTGGATGTACTCGATTCCATCGCGAAGCGTGAACGCGAGTTCTTGGAGAGCCGTTGAACCAGCTTCACGAATGTGATAACCGCTAACGGAAATCGTATTCCAGCGAGGAACGCGATCCGCGCAGAACGAAAAAACATCCGTCACCAAACGCATTGATGGCTTGGGAGGATAGATGTACTCCTTTTGGGCTATGTACTCTTTAAGAATGTCATTCTGAATGGTTCCGGAAAGTGCATCCCACGGAACACCCTGCCGTTCAGCAACGACAAGATACATTGCAAAGATGATTGCAGCCGGAGAATTAATCGTCATCGACGTTGTCACCTGATCAAGAGCAACCCCGTCGAATAGCCTTTCCATATCAACCACTGATGAAACGTTTACCCCACACTTCCCTACCTCACCCAACGACAAATCATGATCGGGATCTCTACCCATTAACGTAGGTAGGTCAAAGGCAACGCTTAATCCCGTTCCACCTGCTGCCTGAAGTTCCTTGTAGCGAGCATTTGTCTCTTCGGGCGATCCAAAACCGGCAAACTGCCTCATAGTCCACAGCTTGCCCCCATAGCCCGCTTCATGAATGCCGCGGGTAAAAGGATATTTTCCAGGGCCGCTCAGGTCACTGGCATAGTCAACGTCTCCAATATCCACTTCACTGTAGAGCTCGTTCACTGAATGCCCAGACACAGTTGTAAATTCACGCTTTGAACTTGCCGCAGGACTCTTCACTGTTTTCTTCATGGTCAACAAATCAGGAGCTCAAACGGAATGCGACGAGCTCGGTGACATCATCCTTCGCAGTAGTGGCCGTCAATTCAACGATGTATTCACCAGGTGGCAAACTCACTGGCTTTAAGTGGACTTGATGCGGATGACCATTGATGGCCTGTCGAACGTCAAGGGGGTAAATCAATTCCCCACCCCTATTAAGGAGTCGAGCTTCGACGTTCGGAGAAACATCACCCGGCGCGTGCGATTCAATGCGGATCAGCACATCGTCCGTTCGGCGAAATTCACGAACTGCAACCGGCTCCACATCAAGACTGTCGACGATTTCTCGAAACTGCAACGCGTTGCGTGCAACATAAAACGAGGGTGTACTCAGAGCCAAATCCGGGCCGGTAAAATCGGGAACTTCAATTTCATCCAAATCCCGATCGAGAACTTCACCATCACTCCCCTCTATCACGACACTTAGTTGCATAGTGCCGGGTTCAGCTTCGAATTCCACAACTGTCGAAGAATTCAACATTGAATCCGGCGCCCGTTCAACAGCCCCACTATTAGGCGTTTTTGACGGTTCAGGAACGCGACCTCGAAAATAAGCTCCTCCAGAATCTCCCATCGCCGTCACAAGAACGCGAGTGGCCGAATCTCGGCGACCTCTGACTTCAATAGGTTCCCAGACAAAAGTAACGCGTGTTTTCCCGTTCGATGCCGGAGAAGTACCCACCCAAGTCCGAACAAGCCGGCCAGTCGACGGCCGCGCTAAGAACGTCAACGCCACCTCCACCGCCTTCGGAGGCTCGTTGATCTCATTTCTCGGCCTTAAGGCGCGTTCTGCGTCACGCTCTGTGATAGCCCAGTAGCCTGGCCGCGCCCGAACACGGATGCCTTCACGCTTGACCCGAACATCAATTTCGTGAAACTTGCCGTCGGTAGACGCTACGTTCGAGTTGTAGCCAAGCAAATAATACGAACTCGAATCCTTAAGCATTTGCCGCATTCCGGCCTCAAGGTCGTTCGTATTGACAATCGCTCGACCATCAGTTTGCTCCGCAAGCACACGCAACGTATCCTGGGTTCGACGAAGTGCCCTACCATCGGAAGCTGCGCTAATGGCAGGCTGATCAAGATCAAATTCAAAGACAGCCAATCCTCGCGGGTCAACCGTGTAAAGAGACGTGTTGAAACGATTTGCAGCCTCATACACTCGCTGCAAATCTCCCCGAAGCATACTTTCATCGAAAAATGCCAACGTCTCTTCAAATCCACCGTCACCAGCGCCAGGATTACGTCGAGCGGGGTTCGCACCAGGGATAGAACCTGCTTCTGCATTCATATCCCGTAACTGCGGAGGCACGTAGTTGGTATATCCCTCACTGACCACAAGAACCGTTTTGCGTCCCTCTCGCATGCTACCAAGACGAATCATAAGACCGCGTAGGGCAGAAAGCGATACATCGTTCCGAACTCGCTCAACAACCATCGTTGGGTAGTGGTTGTATCGAGCTTCATACGAATTACGAACGTCATACTTGTATTTAATTCCCTTAAAACGTTCAACGGCATTGATGACCGCCTGGTGGTTTCTCGTCAGCAACACGTCATCTAAAGGCATTAATGGATACATCACACCAATAAGATCTGTTGGAATCAAATCGTTTTCAAGAAAGTCCATCAGCATTCGTCTCGTTCGAATACTGTTCCCTTCACGTACATGGTAGTCATCAAGAAAAATCACGAATACGCGGACATCTGCCCGAGAGGCGGCAAGTTCCTGGTCTGATCTTTCAACGCCGACTTCGACCAATGGTTCACCTGCTAGCGCCGGTAAAAGGTCAACTTGGACTAGCTGAAACGAATCGACATCCTGGAGAATCTCGTCTTCGAATACTTCGAAGTCATCCGACGTCAGATCAACGACGTGGTTACCGTCCTCGTCAGTTGCGATCACATCAACTTGTATATAGTTGATGCCGCTCCTGAAAATTTGCTCAGAATCAGTTATTTCTGTTTCGGCGCCACCAGACGCAGCCGATACCTGTTCGGATTGTCCTAGTGGCTGAGCAGCCCCCGTGTTCGTTAGGCCAAAAAACACGACGAGAACAAACAAATAATGATTGATCAAATTGATTTTCATTTTGGCCTCTTCGTACAAGCTGGTGCAATCCAGTGAATAATAGCATCGCCCTACTAAAAAACGCGGAGTATCCTACATGTCCACCGACACCGTCGCCCCGAACCCACTGACACAATTTTCCGAGGACGAGCGTTTACTTCAATTAAGTGTTCGCTCATTCGCAGATGCAGAAATTAGGCCATTGGTGAGAGATATGGAAGAGAGTGCACAGCTGTCGCCAACACTCCTGAAGCAACTATTCGACCTTGGCATCATGGGAATCGAGATCTCTGAATCTTTTGGAGGTGGCGGCGGGAATTTTTTCTTGTCGATCATTGCTGTTGAGGAACTAGCCCGTGTCGATCCATCAGTGGCGGTCGTAGTTGATGTCCAGAATACTCTCGTCATCAATGCACTGAACCGGTGGGGTTCTCATGACATTTCAAATCGCTTCCTGCCGAAACTAGCGACCGACACAATCGGCGCCTACGCTCTTTCAGAATCCGGTTCCGGCAGTGATGCCTTCGCAATGACGACAACCGCCAGCAGCGACGGAACCTTCTTTGTTCTAAATGGCCGAAAGCTATGGATTACAAATGCCAATGAAGCTGACATCTTCATTGTATTTGCCAGCACTGACACCAACGCCGGCTATCGTGGAATCACAGCCTTCATCATCGAAAGAGGGTTCGGCGGTTTCAGTATTGGAAAGAAAGAGGACAAGCTAGGCATACGTGCGAGTAGCACTTGCGAACTGATTTTTGAAGATTGCCGCGTACCTGCAGCAAACGTGCTTGGAGAAATTGGCCTCGGCTACAAAGTCGCTATCGAAACACTAAACGAAGGACGTATAGGCATTGGAGCGCAGATGGTCGGATTAGCACAAGGGGCTCTTGACCACACCTTAGCCTATGTTCAAGAACGCAGACAATTCGGGAAGCCAGTTAGTGAATTTCAAGCTGTGCAATTTCAATTAGCCCAAGCTGCTACGGAACTTGAAGCAGCTCGCCTTATGACTTACAACGCAGCCCGTCTTCGAGACGCAGGAAAACCATTTCTCATGGAGGGCGCAATGGCTAAGCTGTATTCATCACAAATGGCCGAAAGGGTGACTTCTTTAGCCGTACAGCTTTTCGGTGGTGTGGGATACACGAAGGATTATCCAGTCGAAAAACTCTATCGTGACGCCAAAATAGGGCAAATATATGAAGGAACCTCAAACCTACAGCTTCAAACAATCGCAAAACAACTGCAACACAGGCATGGCTAGTAACAATTTTCGAATGCTAGGGGTTTACTAGAGCGACCGCAATAAAACTAGGGTTAAACCCAATACGATAACGGATCAAAACATGTAACTTTGAGAATTCAGGTTCTTTGCACGCCAATCGCTGTGTTTATTCCCTAGCTAACTCGATTCTTTGAGGCGCTCGAAGATAGGCCGAAGACGTTCCACGCTTTTTGCTGGCTCCTCAGGCACAACACGAGTGCTCCCGACAACGCTCATAAAGTTCGTATCACCATCCCATCGGGGTACCAGATGGACGTGAAGGTGACCGGGCACTCCAGCGCCAGCCGATCGCCCCATGTTTATTCCAACATTGATACCGTGCGGACGATAGGCCTCGGTCAAAGCCACTTCTGCCATACTCACCAACTCAATCAGTTCGTGCTGCTCGTGACGCGTAGCCTGGGTCACTGTGCCAATATGACGCTTAGGCACAATCATAAGATGACCGTTGTTATAGGGGAACTTATTGAGAATTACGTACACTGCCTCGGCACGAAAAATCAACAACGGCGAAAGGCGGTTCGGAGCAACAGCATCGCAAAAGACACACTTGTCTGCCTGTTTACGATCCACATTCGTAACGTAATCCAAGCGCCACGGACTCCAAAGAAACTCCACCTACAGCCTCAACACAAACTTTGCAGAAAACTATGTGCTTCGGACAACCAACACCGAATTTAGCAGGACGGTCTTCCCTAAGGATTCGATTACTGCAGACCGTCCGGAACGGTGGTTGCCGGATCCCCATTGGTCGATGATGGCGTCAACGAAGTAACAGTCGGTTGGCCATTGATAAGCTCCTTAAGCTCTTTGCCGGGCTTAAAATACGGCACCAATTTGGATGGGACATCCACCTTTTCGCCAGTTTTCGGGTTGCGACCTCTTCGGGGTTCTCGGCGTCGCAATCGAAAACTGCCAAATCCTCGTAATTCAATTTTTTCACCACGATGCAACGCATCAACGATGCTCCGAAAAACAGTGTCAACAATGATTTCAGAGTGTTTCTTCGTAAGACCTGCCACACGGGCAACCTCTTCAACCAGAACTGCCTTCGTCATGCTGTCCCCAGCCAAATCGTCCCCTTTTGCCGATACCGAAAAAAATTCGGTCCTACTCCGACTCCGAAGACCTCTGCTGCTTGAAATGATCCCCTAATGTAGCCTCTGGAGAGTCGCTACCCGCATAACTCTCCCAATCAGTCTCGAGATCTTTTTCCGTCAGCGCGCGAATGCTAAGGCCGATTTTTCGCTCTTCAGGGCTAAGTTTGATCACTCGCATCTGTAGCGTTTCGTCCACCTTTAGACCGGTCTGCTCTGTTCCTGCCTGGTCCTCAAATTCGGAGACGTGAATGAGACCTTCTATACCTTCCGCCAACTCCACAAAAGCGCCAAAGTTCGTCATCCGAACAATCTTTCCTTCGACAACGTCACCAACCTTGGTGCCATTGAAAAAGTCGTCCCAAATATCAGTCGACAACTGTTTTATACCAAGCGAAAGTCGCTGATTTTCAGGATCGATACTCAGAACCATAGTTTCGATCTCGTCGCCTTTATTCAACACCTCAGAAGGATGCTTTAAACGCTTACTCCAAGACATGTCCGAGATATGGATAAGCCCGTCAATTCCTTCCTCAATCTCGACGAAGGCGCCAAACTCGGTCAAATTCCGTACATTACCTGTCAATTTAGAGCCTACCGGATAACGTTCATGAAGCTCATTCCAAGGGTTGCTTTCAATTTGTTTCAACCCAAGCGAAATACGACGAGCTTGCGGATCAATACCTAGCACCATCGATTCCACAGAATCTCCGATATTTACCAATTTTGAAGGGTGTTTAATACGTTTGCTCCACGACATTTCAGAAACATGGATCAAGCCTTCTATACCCGGCTCAATCTCTACGAAAGCACCGTAATCTGTCAGGCTTACGACTTTTCCAGACAAGCGCTGACCCACTTGGTAGCGCTCCTCGGCTGAAACCCATGGATCGGCATGTAACTGTTTATACCCGAGAGAAACTCGCTCAGTTTCCGGATCGTACTTTAGAACTACTACTTCTACTTCATCATTAGCCGAAAAAAGTTCAGAAGGATGCTGGGAGCGTCCCCATGACATGTCGGTGACATGCAACAAACCATCAATTCCACCCAGATCGATAAACGCACCGTAGTCTGTTAAGTTCTTTACCACCCCTTGCATGACATTACCTTCTTCAAGGCTCGCCAGTGTCTCTTTCTTCCTTTCAGCGTTTTCTTCTTCCAAAAGTACTTTTCTAGATAGGACGATATTGCCACGCTTCTTATTGACTTTAATGACCCGCATACGAAGTTCTTGGCCCTTAAGCGAATCAAAATTCCTTACTGGACGAACGTCGATTTGACTTCCAGGTAAAAACGCACGAACACCTATATCAACCGAAAGCCCTCCCTTGATCCGCTCGATCACGCGACCGATAACCACTCTCCGATCGTTGTAGGCTTGCTCCACATCATCCCAGATCTTCATCTTTTCGGCCTTCTCGCGCGATAGCACGATATGACCGTCACGGTCCTCTGTGCGCTCTAGCAGCACGTCAACAGTATCGCCAGGATTTACAGACGCCTTTCCTTCTTCATCGAAAAACTCAGAAAGGGCAATAATGCCCTCAGACTTATAGCCCACGTCTACGATCACTTCAGACTCTGAAACCTGAAGAACTGTGCCTTTGATAACCTCACCTTCAGCGATGTTGCGAAAACTACCTTCGTAGAGAGCCAGTAAACGAGCGTACTCCGCCGGGTCCATCTCTTCCTTCGCTCCATCAGCGCCACCCATGGGAAGAAGCTGCGAAGGTAAGGTCTTACTGGATTCGGTCGTAACTTTCTCTGCTTCTGTTAAATCTGCCATTCTGTGCGGGTCCTCTCTGTAGACGCCTCGATACGTAACACACGCTCGGTGCCTCGCACACAGGCAGCCCAAGCGTCACAAAAAACATCGTATTTGTCGTAAGCATAAGACTATATGATGCTTATCAAAAGGGGGTCAACTCGAATTCAAGAGGAATGGTTAAAGAATTTTAGGGCTAGTATTGATGACTTAATTCAGCAACGTCCTCATTATGCGTCGATCAAATACCACCTAGCAACTACTCCTCATCTCTAACAAATTACAGAACGATTAGCTTGAGACCTTACTAGTTCAACACTAAAGCCAAAAGTCCAGAGCGAATCGTCGAACTTACTCCGGAAAACGAAATGCGGGAAATATTTCCACTTTGTATTCATAGAAGGCACGTGCCTGCTCTTATCGGAGAGAACCGATCGTTCGGATCTATATCTCGCTCGAAACACTTCAGACAAAGACAATTCCTGCTACCGACTACGTCAAAATTAACGAAAAGCACCATCTTCCTATGAACATTTTTCTTTGACAATCGAAAGGACTCTTTCCACAACACCTCCGATAGAAATATTCGTCGTATCTACCAAAATGGCATCCGCCGCTTTCGTTAACGGAGACACTGAACGGGTTCTATCCACATGATCACGCTCTTCTAATGCGCGAGCAACATCTACTAGTGCGGTCTCCGTAGAACCACGTCCTTTATCACGCAATCGACGCAAAGCCCGTTCATTCGGAGTAGCATCCAAAAATATCTTCACCGCTGCATCTGGCAAGACCACCGTCCCAATATCTCGGCCTTCCATCACAACACTTCCGTCTTCTGCAAAGGCTCTTTGACGATCAACTAACACCGCTCGAACTTGAGGCAACTGCGCTATCTTGGCGGCCGCATTGTCTATCTCAGGAGTCCGAATTTTTTCGGTTGCGTCATGACCGTCGATCAAGATACGCCCTCCGTCAAAAACAAAATTCGATTGCGTTGCAAGTCTTTCCATCTGACTCTCATTATCAACAGATAAACCTTCAGAAATTGCCTTCCAAGCTAAGGTTCGGTACATAGCACCTGTATCGATGTAAGTACTGCCAAGGAATTCTGCGACTGCGAGTGCAACTGTTCCCTTCCCGACCCCAGAAGGACCGTCAATCGCTATTACGTGCTTAGCTGTCATGATTTCCTGTTTTGTGAACCACCTGAGCTCCTTCGTGGGCTTACCGCATGACAAAGCGCTTCAATTTCATGTCGATCGAGTTCACGAAAGCCTCCTATCCTAAGACTTCCCAACCGGAGAGGGCCAAACCGAGTTCGCCGTAATCTCCGCACGGGATGCCCAATTGCGTCAAACATTCTTCTAACCTGTCGATTTCTCCCTTCACGAAGAACCATTCGTACACGTGACTGATCCGAACTATTCGGCCGACGACTCACCAATAACTGAACATTTAGTGGGACTGTCCGACGACCTTCTACCAAGACTCCATTCGAAAGCCTCCGAAGTCCCTTCTCGCTAGGCACTCCTCGAATCGTTACCTCATAGACCTTCGAAAAGCCATGACTGGGATGCGTTAGTCTCTCTGCCAACTCGCCATCGTTCGTCAGCAAGAGAAGTCCTTCGGAGTCATAATCCAGTCGGCCTACCGGATACACGTAATCTTTTACGTCGGGAATAAGATTAAGAACAGTTTTTCGCTTCTCTGGGTCTCGTCGCGTCGTCACATACCCCCGAGGTTTATTGACAATCAAGTAACGCCGAGGACCAGGACGCCCAACACGGCGCCCATCTACACGAACCACGTCCACAGTAGGATCGGCACGCGTTCCGAGCGTGGTAACCAATTTTCTGTTAACCGTCACGCGCCCGTCAGTAATCAGTGTTTCTGCTGCACGCCTTGAAACAACGCCAGCCGAAGAAAGAATTTTCTGTAATCGAATACCTAAAGACATCGCAGATTCTGAAAAATCGATCGACACACTTCTTAATGCACTTGGTCATCCGTCATTGGAACATTGGGTAAGGGTTCTTGGTCAAAAGGTAAAATTTCTGGCGTCGCAGCGCCATCTACGAGCCCGGTAGGCACTTCCATTCCAAGTGCCTCCGCCATGTCTTCAACCTTCGGTAAATCATTTAAGTCTTTTAAGCCAAACCGATCAAGAAATTCACGAGTGGTCGCGTACATGAACGGGCGTCCAATAACAGGTTTCCGACCAACCACCTTTACCAGGCGACGCTCAACGAGAGTTCCCAGCACTCCCGAAGTGTTAACGCCACGAATCTCCATAATCTCAGGGCCGGTAACCGGCTGCCGATAAGCGATAACCGCTAACGTTTCGAGAGCCGGAATCGACAATCGTTGTTTCGCGGTCTCATGAAATAAGCGTCTTACTGACTCGTGCAATTCTGATTTCGTTACGATCTGGAAACCAGTCGCAACTTCTACCAATTGCAACCCGCCAACCCGCTCTGCCCAGTCACCCTGTAACGACGCTAGAGCCTCCTCGACGTGCTCCTGAGGTTCATTATCAAGAATCTTCATCAAACGCTTCAGAGTCAAAGGCTCTGGCGATGCAAAAATCAAGGCCTCAATAGTGGACTTCAGGTCAGTCAGTTCATCTGACACGGTTCGACTCCCTCATCGTTCGGATAGGCCCATTTCTATTTCCACAACTTGTCAAGCACTCAAAAATTACTGGCTGGTGACCGAACCCTCTGGACCGTTTATCGGACGCGGTGCGTCATCCGGCCTCTTCCTCTTGTAGACCCTAATAGGACCAAAAGACTTTCCTTGAAATACCCTAATTAACCCCAGTCTGATCATCTCAAGCAACGCCAAGAATGTGGTGATAAGAGCGGCCCTCGAGAAAGGATCGCTAAACAATTCGTCAAATCCACACGCTTCCGCCTCTGATAATCGGTCCAGCAGTTGTTCGATACGCGTTTCAATTGGTATTACTTCTTCAGGCAACGTTACCCTTGGTCGCTCACTCGAACGCGAAAGAACCGACTGAAACGCCTGCAACAGGGTAAAAAGATCGACTTCAAGTTCACGTTCGAAAGGTTGTCCAGCGATATCTTCTATCCGGCCATCTGGACGGGTCCATTGCGCGCTCCTTACAGTCTCCCGTTCATGCAACAGTTCGGCTGCCGCCTTGAAGCGTTGGTGTTCGAGAAGCCGACGAACGAGTGCATCCCGAGGATCTTCGGCATCCTCTTCGGCGTCCACGGCACTCTCTAAGCGAGGCACTAGCATCCGAGCTTTAATGTGGATCAACGTCGCAGCCATAACAAGAAATTCACCAGCCAGATCAAGGTTAAGTTCCTCCATTAAACGAAGGTACTCAAGATATTGATTGGTAATCAAAGCAACCGGTATGTCATAAACATTCACTTCGTTTTTCTTGATTAGGTACAACAGCAGATCAAGAGGACCTTCAAAGTTATCCAATTTGACAGGATAATCTGGTATTACGGACTCGAAGTCATCTGGGATTTCAATGTCACTGGCCATGAGTTTATCTATTTGTAATCTAGTCTCATTGCCTCACGCACGCGCCCGATCGTTTCCTGCGCGATGACACGAGCACGGCTGGAACCTTCAAAAATAATCTCTCGTATCCGTTCGCGACGAAGTCCACTCCGCCGTTCACGAATCGGCTCGAGCACTTCATCCAAAGCATTAGCCAACTTCTCTTTTACCTCAACGTCACCTACTTTCCCACGTTGGTATCGATCCTTAAGGTCTTCAACCTCAGAAGTATTTGCATTAAAAGCATCGTGGTAGATAAAAACCGGATTACCCTCGACCTTACCTGGAATGTCAGCTCGAACCCGATTGGGGTCCGTGTACATTCGCATCACTTTCTTTCGGACCGTTTTAGAATCATCACTTAAATCGATCGTATTCGCGTAGCTCTTAGACATCTTTCGATTATCGAGCCCCGGAAGACGCGGATAATGCGTCAACAATGGTTGGGGCTCTGGGAACAAACTCCCAAATATTCCTTGAAATCGTCTTGCAACCTCTCGAGCAAGTTCAAGGTGCGGAACTTGGTCATCTCCTACAGGAACGTACTGAGCGCCATAGATAAAAACGTCAGCTCCTTGCAACAAGGGATATCCCAAAAATCCGATAGTCGACAAATCCCGGTCTTTTAATTGATCGATTTGTTCCTTATAGGTGGGAACGCGTTCGAGCCACGGAACCGGAACCACCATTGAAAGCAGCAAATACAATTCCGCATGCTCCGGAACTAGGGACTGAGCAAAAATTGTGCTTCGCTCCGGATCGACACCGGTAGCAATCCAGTCAGCAACGTTGTCACATGCGAAATTCGTCAGTTGCGTTGTGTCGGCATAATCGCTGGTCAGGGCATGCCAATCAGCGACAAAGTACATGCAGTCATAATCTGTCTGCAGTTCACCCCACTTTCGAAGTGCACCAACAAGGTGCCCCAAGTGAAGTTTCCCCGTCGGACGCATCCCCGAAACCACTCGCGGTTTCACCTGAGTAACAACTCCCCAAAAAATCCGTAAACGGGCATGATCATATTCCCAAGCACGCCAGTCAACAGAAGCAGATAAAGAAGAACAAAACCCCAAGGGCGTATTAGGTTGTCAAAAACTCTTGCAGCCGTCTCCGGCAAGAGACCCGCCAACACATTCCCGCCATCAAGTGGTGGAATAGGAATCATATTAAAAACAGCCAAAAGTACATTGATGTCGAACATTGCGCTGGCAAGCAAGAAGACTTGGGTGGTGCCACTTCCAGTCAGATAGGTGTCAGGGCCATGCGAGCCTGCTGGGTACACACTCAAAATGATGGCTGCAAAAACAGCGAGAACAAGGTTGCTCATCGGACCAGCGGCTGCGATATACAAGAAATCCCTGCGAGGATGCTTCAGATTCGCAGGATTTACAGGAACCGGCTTCGCCCAGCCGATGATGGGAGCTCCAGACCAGATTGCCACTATCGGCAGCAATACAGTCCCGATTGGATCAATATGCCTCGACGGATTTAGCGATATACGACCGAGACGCTGAGCTGTCGCGTCACCAAGAAACGCAGCTGACCAAGCGTGCGCTGACTCATGAATCACTAAAGAAAAAAGAATAACGCCAAACGGAATTATCAATTGGCCGATTTCGAAGCCGTTCAATAGTTCCTAAGAATACGTCCAGGTGCTCAATTCGGCAAGTTGCGATGCAATTCAGACTCGCTCCATGCTGCTAGGAACGACCGGTCATCGTCGCGAAATGCTGAATCACGACATCTGCTAGCCTCCGACCTACGACTGGTTCTAATTCCTCTCGAGTGGCACGTCGAACATTAGCCAGACTCCCAAATCGGCTTAGTAGCGCTTTACGCCGCTTAAGACCGATACCTGGAACCAGGTCAAGCTCGGAACGCATGTCTCGCATCTTTCTCGCACGGCGATGGAATGAAACAGCAACCCGGTGAGTTTCGTTACGAATTCGTTGGACAAGTTGCAGAGCGGCACTCCTGGCGACTAACCGGATCGACGCTGAAGAACCTTTGACAAAAAGTTCCTCTTCCTTCTTTGCAATGCCAACGGCTACAAGGTTACCTAATCCCAATTGTTCAAACGCATCATAAGCGGCTGACAATTGACCTTTTCCTCCGTCTACAAGCACCAAATCTGGAAACGGACCACCTGACTCTAAAAGCCGCCGATAGCGTCGCAATACCACCTCATGCATCGACGCGAAATCATCGGCATTTCGGCCCGGAGGCAATTTTTTTTTCTCTCGTGAAGAACGTTTCGTTGCCCGAGAATTACTCTCAACACGGGGATGAAGACCACGAATCCGATATTTTCGGTATTGACTGCGCTGTAACTGGCCGTCCTCACAAACAACCATTGCACCGACCGTATCACTGCCTTGGATAGTAGAAATATCAAAGCATTCTATTCGGCGCGGCAAAACACCCAACCCTAACTCCTGCTGCAGCTCGGAAACCGCGGAATGCCGAACTAGCGCATCCTCACCGAAGCGCGAATCGTAAGCAAAAGAAGCATTCCGAATAGCGAGATCAAGCAGCCCACGCTTTTCGCCCCGTCTCGGAGTCAACAATCGCACACGGCGTCCAGCACGTGATGAAAGCCAACGTTCCGTTGCTTCACGCTCACTGAGCTCTACTGGCACATGAATCTCTGGTGGAACATCTCGAACGCTATAAAACTGCTGAACTGCAGTCTGGAGAAGCATCCCGTCTTCTGCTTCATTGTCAATCTCTTCACCCACAAGTTCGATTCTTTCGACAACCCGCCCTCGTCGTACTTGGAACACTTGAACCACCACTCCCGCCGCCCCCAACCGAACTCCGAACGCATCCCGATCGCCCAGTCTCGTTGTTGCCATCTTCTGTTGGCGGTCTCGAAAAGTTTCGATTGTGTTAATGGCATCACGATATATAGCCGCTTGCTCATATCTCTGCTCCGACGACGCTTTGTGCATCTGTCGCTTGAGTCCTCGTAACACTTCACCGGTACGACCTTCAAAGAAAAGGCGCGTGTTCTCAACCGCTGTCGCGTATTCTTGCTCGTCACAGATCTCTTTTACACATGGGGCAATACAACGCTTGATGTCGTACTCAAGGCATGGCCGATCTCGGTTTCCGGTTATAACTTCATTACACGACCGGATCCCAAATAGCCGGTGCGTAAGCGACATAGTTTTGCGAGCAAAAGAAGCTGGCAGAAAGGGACCCGCATAGTAATTCCCATCTCGGGAAACCTGTCGAGACACCAGCACACGTGGAAACTGCTCATTTGTAGTAAGTTGAAGATATGGGTAATTTTTATCGTCGCGGAGAAGTATGTTGTAGCGAGGTGACCGATGCTTAATGAGATTACTCTCGAGGGCAAGCGCTTCTTCCAAGGAGTCGGTCACAATGATTTCAAGTTTTTCCACCTCTGCAAGTAGCGCATCCGTCTTCGGACTTTGCCCATGAGCCGTCAGATAACTCCGAACACGATCTTTCAAAATACGCGCCCGGCCTACATAAATCGTTTCCCCATTTCTATTAAAATAGAGGTAAACTCCTGGTTGTTCAGGCAACCGGGACATCTCTTCCTTAAGGTCACGAATGGCCATCCGTGCTAACGATATATGCATCCACAGTATTCGGGGCACGGTAGCGCGTAAACTCTCGGCTCGAAACCCTAGGACTCGTAGCTATCGTCAATGACATTTACTGGCGCCGTCGGCGCGACGTTTTTATTACCGCTACGCGCCATTATCGCGTTTTGCGTAGCCCTCCGGATCCACCCAAACATTCTCACTCTAACTGGAGTCGTCGTCAGTGCTGTCGCTGGATGGACTCTTGCTATCGGCGAGTTCAGGCTGGCCGGTTGTGTGATGGTTCTTGCAAATATTTTTGATTTTATTGATGGAAAGGTCGCCGACCGGCTAAATCTGAGTTCGCGCTTCGGTGGGTTCTGGGACTCTGTTATGGACCGGTTTTCAGATTTGTTCCTTCTTATCGGACTCATCTACTTGTACGCATCACTCGGTCGAACGGACTATGTGCTCATTACATCACTTACTCTCGCATTTTCGGTGATAACTAGCTACAGTCGCGCACGTGCAGAGTCTGTGATTCCCCAGTGCAAAGTTGGTTTTATGGAGCGCCCAGAGCGAATTGTTCTCTTTATGATCGGCGCATTCACAAACAGGATGGCAGCAGTCCTCTGGGTGGTCCTTGTTCTATCAGTCGTCACAGTGATCGACCGTATCTATTACACATGGCGGGAGCTCCAGTCCGAGGATTAAAACCATCTCCATGACCTTTAAGCAGCTAAGAATGTTACCCGCCGTCGTGGTCTGGAACACGCTTTTCTGGACGTTCGAACGGACCACATGGCAGTACGATCTCATGGTGATCGCCATCCTAGCGTTCGTCTGGTTGACCCCACCAGATTGGCTATCCGACCCCATGGCCAGCGGCCTAGGCTTAATCGGATTTCTGGGAACCTTGACAGACTAACTGGGCATTACAAGCGCAGAAACTTCCGTCGCCCACTAGACCAAGATTCTCTTTCGAATGGTCGTCTATTTACTGGCCCGCCCCTGATAGGCGCCGGTTTCCGTGTTTACTCGAACTTTGTCACCGTTTGCAACAAACGGTGGCACCTGCACGATCAAACCCGTTTCTAGACGTGCAGGCTTAAGCTGAGCGCTTGCAGTAGCCCCTTTTATCGCCGGAGCCGTGTCATCCACGGTCAAATTAACTGTCAACGGCAATTGAATGCCAACAGCTTCACTCTCGAAAAACTCAATAACAATGATCGCATCCGAAAGAAGGTATTGAACAGAATCACCGAGAGTGTCACCGTCAAGATGGACCTGCTCATAGTTTTCTGTGTCCATAAAATAATAGCCGTCACCATCGGCGTATAAATACTGCATTTTCCGTGAGTCAAGAATAGCCCGTTCGACGAAATCCCCGGAGGCAAACTTTTGCTCGCTAAGAGTGCCACTTCGAAGATTCCGCATCTTAGTCTGGACGAAGGCATGTCCTTTCCCTGGCGTTACATGCTGAAACTCCAGCACACGAAGTAGGTGCGCATCCTTCTTTACTAGCATCCCTTTTCTGAGGCGCGTAACTTGAATTGAAGACATGGTAGTTCGAAACTCGAGGAATTAAGTGGCTGTTCGACTTCAACCAAAGTCAAAAAATATACAGACCGGTCGCGTTAATATCTTGGATCGTACCATACAAACTCTGCTACCGGAGTGATTCCATTGTTTGACGGGAACCGGACACATTCCGAGAATCCCGCACAAATCCACGCCAATGCCGGCCAAGCCCATCACGAATTCCAATCCGTTGACTCCAAACGGGCGAAAATACTCGATCACCCCGATCTTCAATGAACAAATGATCCCCAGACAGTTCAGTTCGATTCTGTTCAAGTGTGATACCTAACGCCGCAGTCACATTCCCTGGGCCACGACAAAGGGCGTCATCAGTCATAGAATCGCTAAACCTTGAGCTACCGTGCCAGCGACGAGTCCGCATCAGTTCTATTCCCTCGCGCGGCTCAAGAGCTCGGATTAACACAGCGGCAGGGTAGCCAATGGATTCTGTCACAGCATTCACTAAACAATGAAGACCATAGTTCAGGTAAACATAAGCTCGGCCTGGTGGTCCGTACAACGGCGAGTTACGGCAAGTTAATCCTGAGGCCGCATGGCATGCGGGATCATCCTCTCCGATATAAGCCTCAACTTCTACAATCATCCCCGCCGCAGTACCAGCGACTGTGGAATGTACTAGAACTTTGCCTAACAATTCTCGCGCAGTTTGAAGAGTCGGTCGTGCGTAAAAAGCACGAGAAAGAACGATAGTTCGTTTCATAGACAACCTCGACTCAACACCCACTTCAATCTGAACGAATCCCACTTCAACCAAGGGACAAAACAGGACGAAGATAACGACTAGTATGCGAATCTGATCGATCTACTATCTCCTCGGGCGTACCTTCAGCAACAATTCGGCCTCCGTCTTTTCCGCCGTCAGGCCCAAGATCAATAATCCAGTCTGCAGTCTTAATCACGTCGAGGTTGTGTTCAATCACAAGAAGACTGTGCCCTGCAGCCAACAGTTTTTCGAAAGAAGATAGCAGCTTAGCTATATCATCGAAATGTAACCCCGTTGTGGGTTCATCAAAAATATAGAGAGTTCGATCTGCACGGCGAGAACCGAGATGGGCAGCAATCTTTATTCGCTGCGCCTCGCCCCCGGAAAGCGTAGTGGCTGGTTGTCCGAGGCGTAAATAGTCCAACCCGATTTCTTCAAGGATACGAAGGCGACGCACTACCTTCGGTGATGACGAAAAAACACGTAAAGCCTCCCTCACAGTCATTTGCAGTACTTCATCAATATTTCGGTCCCGGTAAAGCACTTCAAGCACACGTGGCTTGAATCTTTTTCCTTCGCAGTCCTCACATGGCACGAATACGTCGGCTAGAAACTGCATCTCAATGCGAACAGCGCCTTCTCCTTCGCAGCTTTCGCAACGGCCTCCGGGAACGTTAAAAGAGAAATGTCCAGCAGTCAGATTCTGCGTTCGTGCCGCTCTCGTTCCTGCAAATAATTCGCGAATAGCGTCGAACACCTTGAGGTAAGTAACCGGATTCGAGCGAGGCGTACGGCCGATAGGAGTTTGATCAACTAAAACGGCATCACTGAGGAATTCTGTCCCTTCTAGTTCCTTATGTGAACCAACGCGTTTGTCCCAAAATCCTTTCACGCGTCGGATCGACGCATAGATCACATCGTGAACAAGCGTCGACTTCCCTGACCCGCTTACACCAGTAACACAGGTAAGCATGTTTAACGGAATATCGACATTAAGGTTTTGAAGATTGTGTTCACTTGCACCACGCAGTCGTAAGAACTCCGCGTCGGGCAACCACTTTCGACGAACCGTTGGCACAGGAATCCTGAGTTCTCCTCGAAGGTACTTGGCCGTCAGCGAAATCGGGGCTTGAAGCAATTCATCAGCAGGACCGGCAAACACGACCTCACCTCCGAGAGCACCAGCTCCAAGACCAAGGTCGACAACAAAATCTCCGGACTTAATCATGTCTGGATCATGCTCAACAACAATTACCGTATTTCCTTGGTCGCGCAACCGCTCTAAGATCCGAATAAGACGTTGATTATCGCGCGGATGTAGACCGATTGACGGCTCGTCCAAAACATAAAGAGTGCCGACGAGTGATGAACCAAGTGACGAAGCAAGATTTATCCGCTGAGCTTCGCCCCCTGAAAGTGTTGATGACAGACGGTCGAGCGTCAGGTAATCCAATCCGACATCTCCTAAAAAAGACAACCGCTTAGTAATTTCCTGACGAATTCTCGTAGATATTTCCGCTCGCTTCTTTGTCAGAGTCAATTCGGCAAAGAAATTCCGAGCATCCGCCACTGTAAACGCACACACTTTATCGATAGTACGGCTACCCAGATGGACGTTGAGAGCTTCACGGCGCAAACGAGAGCCTCCACAATCAGGGCAGACCGAATAGCCACGGTATCTACTGAGAAATACTCGTATATGAACCTTGTATTTCTTTCGTTCCAAAGAGCGAAAAAACCCTTCGATTCCCTTAAATTCGTCGTTTCCCTCAATAACAAATTTCCGCTCTTTTGGAGTCAATTCAGCCCACGGAACATCCATTCGTACACCAGAATTACGTGCTGCTTTTTTGAGGGCTGCGAGGTGAGAACGATAATGGGGTTTGCTCCACGGATCGATAGCGTTGTCCCGAATGGACTTAGTCGGATCGGGCACCACCAAGTCCATGTCGAGTTCGATCACATTTCCGAACCCATGACAGGTTGAGCAAGCCCCGAACGGACTGTTAAATGAGAACAACCGAACTTCAGGAATCTCATACTGAATCCCACATTGACGGCATTCGAACCGCTCACTAAAGTGATGAACGCGGGGCGCCTTCTGTGAACTTCGGCCAACCTTAGGAACCTCGAAAGCAAATACCTGCCCTCCGCCCTCCAAGTAGCCAGTTTCAATCGAATCAGTCAGACGAGAGATCGCTTCAGGACTGGTCACGATGCGGTCGACAACGACGTGAATCTTCGATCGGTTAATCAGACGAGCGGTGTCAAGAGCATCAAAAGATACGACTTCTTCTCCAATAAGTAATCGTCCAAATCCCTTGCGTCGAAGGAATTCGATCGAATCAGCAACCAGTTTCGAACCCGAGACAACATTCACAGAATCGACTGTTGATTTCTTTCTGGATGTAGAAGCAGAAGACTTCCGCGCTCGGTGTTTCGACGTTGGGTCTAAAGGTCCCTCACGTTCAACTTCTCTGTCGAACTCAGTCGAATTGAGGTTTTCTGTATGGGATCGTTCTGAGCCAATCGGCAGCTCAAAACCGACTAGCAACCGTGTTCCCTCAGGTAAATTAGCCAGCGCTCGTGCCGCAACTTCAGCAGTCTCCCTTACAACTTCCCCTCCGCACTTGTGACACATGGTCTGTCCAACGCGAGCATAAAGCAGCCTGATGTAATCGAGAATTTCCGTCGTTGTTCCAACAGTTGAACGTGGGTTTCTAATACTATTCTTTTGGCGAATAGCGATCGCAGGACAAATACCATCAATACCATCTACGTCCGGCTTTTCCATACGTTCAAGAAATTGCCGGGCATATGCGGAGAGTGATTCAACGTATCGTCGTTGTCCCTCCGCATAGATCGTGTCGAAAGCGAGTGAAGATTTCCCAGATCCGCTTACCCCAGTGACCACGATCAACTGTCTTTGCGGAAGAGCAAGGTCCACATTCTTTAGATTGTGGGTGCGTGCTCCACGAATAACGATCTGGCTATTCCTGCGGCTAGCAAAAGGACCAGACATGTGCGCTCATCCTAAACACAACCTTCCCTAGAAGGAGAACATTCGCTCTAAACAATGCCGCGTGATTTTAGAGCGGTAACAAGCACGACGCAAACACGACTAAGCTGCTCGGGCAGTCAACATTGACGTGACAAAGAGTAGTCAACCATGACAATCGCATCCAACATCTTAACGTTTCGAACATTAATAGACCCTCATCGAGTTTCTCTCGCGGGCACTCAAGTAAGCAGTAGAGTTCGGCTGTGCGGCCTCTCTGTTCATCAAACTATGGTTTCTGTCAACGGTTACTCATATGGTGATCCGGATGACCAACTTTAAACCTAGTCACCGTCTTCGACATCAACAGGCTTTGATTTGAGACAAGAACCGAATCCGAGAGACCAAATGTCTTCGGTCTTCGGTTATTTGATATTCAACTGCTCTGGCTACATAGGCTATACCCTGTGCTAACATGCTTAGGCCTACGTGCTGTTCAGACAGACGAAGCCCCTACGCCGGCGTAGCTCAGCTGGTAGAGCAGCTGATTCGTAATCAGCAGGTCAGCGGTTCGAGTCCGCTCGCCGGCTCCAGATTTTCCTAGAAAATACGCTAATGACGCGACAGTAACGCTGGCGCGTTTGCTGTTTGACCCCCACAGTGCCCCCCACAGACGCGCAGCAACCGGCAGCCTCCGCCCAATCGACGAAAAGTGAATAGGGTAGAAAGAAGGTGCTAGTACGAGTATTACCACCGGAAAGGCTCCCGAGAGCACGCTCGTACAGTGCGCTCGAACGGCTGCGCGATCGGAACCGCTCGCGCAGCCGTTCCTCAACGATGTCAATCGAAAAGGGTTCGTCCTGAGACGACCTAAGAATCAAGTTGTAGATCTTACCTGCAGCCGATCACGGAAGCACCAGAAAGACCTATCGCCTACTGCCGACCGGAACCAATAACGCATTTCTCTTCGGTAAAATTTCCCATCATCGCGTCCGCGGTCGTCCGAAAGCTCGCAGGCTGTGATTCTGATTTTTTTCGAGCCGGCATGCCAAGCTGTATCGCACAATAATGAACGTTTCGCAGTAAGCTCTCTTGAAGACAACAAAGACAGCCTTGCTTCAATTTCTAAGAACAGTTGCCTTTTGACGGTCTACCGCCACTGAACATTGCTTTTACATGTAAGCACGGTTCAAAATTCAACTTTTGGTATGGACCACACTTTAGTAACTAGAATCGATTTTAAGAGGTCCTGGTCATGAGAACACAAGACTCTCACAGCTCTTTGCGAAGTTTGTTGATAGGAACTGTGCTCGTCATCCCAGCCGCAGCGTTTTTGTATTGGTTCTTTACCTGTCCTTGTGATCGAACTCCAGGTGGCTACCTGCTTGGTGACGCTGCGACTGAGCGCGTTCAAGATTGGTCATTCGCGAATACTGTGCCCCTCTGCCAGATTCAGATTGACGTTGGACTGTTGCCGCACTCCATCAATCTGAACTGTATGTCTACTAGAGAAGGAGACCTCTATCTCAGCTGTTCTCAATGCGGCAGCAAACGATGGTCCAATGCGGCACTCGAAAATGAGAGTGCTAGATTACGTTTGAACGGAACCGTATATCCCGTCAACATAACTCGTGTCACCGACCCGGACAAACTCGACCGAGCTTGGAACGCGCGAGTCACGAAACTACGAACAATCAGTGAACCTGCTAGCCCTCCGCCACCAGCTGGCACGCCGCGTCCAGACCACTGGTGGTCATTCAGAGTCGAGTCCCGATAGCCATTCTTGCGGCGCTTGGGTGGCGACCTGTGATTTCGCACACCAGCGCGCTAAGACTTTCGCGTTCTTCTCTTGGCCAAATTAGCCGGCGTCAATCACGTTGAGAAGCCACGGTTGCCAGTGCGCGATCCGCGATGGAGATAACCGTTGAGACGATCAATCCATACACGGCCACGGTAACGGTCCCGAGAAGGAACGGTTCGAAGGTCGAAAATATCGGCAGCCGAGAACCGGAAAGGACGACTAGTGGAACGAAATAGAGAATTCCATTCCACCTACCAATCGTGCTCATGCGAAGCTCTTTTTGTTGGTGCAGGAAGTACGAATCCAGAAGGTACTGGATGAAAGCGATAACAATCAAAGCCGGTAACGCGATAGGAACATCACCGATGACCGCCGCACCGATCATTCCGGCTGTGACAAATATGCAGTCTGTCGCGTGATCAAATATTTGTCCCGCCGGTGATGCGGCACCTATCGCACGCGCAACACGGCCGTCCAATGAATCTGATGCGATGGCTAGACATACCACGCAAAAGAGCACAGTCGGCTCTACGAAGTCAGGTCTGGCAAACGCGGCCGCAATGGGCAAGGCGAGCAGGAGACGGACAGCGGTGAGCGTGTTGGCCACTATTGCTCGAACAGTTCGCGCTGGGCCCGCGACCAAAACACAACCCCGATCAGTCCGTTAAAGAAGATGAAGAAATTGTGCTGCACGAAACCAAACGCTGCCATTTGGCCTTCATTTTCAGGAAACAAAATTACCCAAAAAGTGATCGCCGCAGCCCGCATCGGGGTCGGCATGGCTGCCGAAAAGAAAATAACCGGCAAATAGCCGAGCAGCATCAAAAAAGACACTTCCACACCAAAAAATCTTAACGAAAGTGTATACACACCGACTGCTGCCAACAGGGCCGGGGAACGAAACAAAAAAAAGAGCCCGTAATGTTTGAGTCTCGCTATTTTGAAGGCATGAACAATCTTCCGCGTCCGAAATTGATTTTCCGGAAGGATCACGCCTCGAAAATAGAGGATCCAAACAGTCAATACCGCAAATCCCCCCAGCGCAATAAATGGAATCAGTCCAAAAACGTTTGGAAGTGAGTTTCCACTAAAAAGAAAACCGACGGTTGCCCATATCAGCAAGTAGAACACCTCACAGAACATGATAAACAGCATCACCGACGTGACTTCCCAGCCTGGAACCTGGTCGCGCTTGTTGAGGTAATACGCCATGGCTCCTTTGCCAATCTGTTCGTTAAAGATGGAGATGATGTACGCGCTAGCACGAATCGGCAAAATGTCCCGATAGCGAATGGACTTGACGAACCAGTTTAGGGCTCGAGTTACCACCAACGTATCAATCAAAAAATAGAAACTGGAATACCCCATCATCAATATCAACCACGGGATCCAGCGAACATTCACGAACACGCGGGTCATATATGGAACGAGTGACAAGCCTTCGCGTGTCGCCGCACCGTTTAGGCGGAAATACAGGTAGGCGAAACAGCCAGCAGTTACAGCCAGGAAAATCCCGCGCCCTAGCCTGCTGGAATGCTTCGGCCCGACTGATACCGAATTACGTTCTGTCACTGATCAAGAATAATCTAGCTTAGAAGTTTCTCTAGTGTCGCAGAAAGAGGGGTGAGAGTCACTCCAAGTTCCAAGTTAGCATTCCGGCGCACCGTTTCATTCGCGGTGATCACATCAATCACCGTTGGCGTCATGCCCCCTCGTCGAAACCACCCCGCAACAGTCGCTCCCAATTTAGCTAGCCGCACTGGCACTGATCCAACTACGACATTGTGCCCCATCCTGCGTCCGATTGCCGTTAGCAATTCCCGCTGGGTCACTAACTGGGGTCCAACGAGCTCATAGACGGGAGCTTGTCCCGGAGGCATCCGACAGCAGTTCATCACGGCCTCACTCAAATCGTCAACATCCAGTGGGCGAAGCGAGTGCTGCCCTCCACCGAGAACCTTAACGGATCGTCTCTCCGCCATGCCTACAAGCGCCTTCCCACCGGCTGTGCCGGAGCCTAACAATATCGGCGTACGAATGATCGTTGCCGCTATGCCCGAGCGCGAGACGATCTCTTCAGCCAAACCCTTCGAACGATAGTAGTCATTAGGTGACTCCGCATTAGCACCGAGAGCGCTAATCAATATGATGTGGTCTACAGATGAAGCCTGACAAGCCTCCACTACCATCTGTGTCACATGAACATTAGCCGTCTGATAAGTTGAGTTCCTATTTTCAATGAGAATCCCTGCAAGATGTACTAAAGAGTTGACTCCTTCCAGTAGGCTTCCCAGACTGTCGCGATCAGCATAATTAATCACAGTTGACGTCACGACAGGATTCGTCGGCAGCGCCTCGGCTGCTTCCTGTGTTCTCACCCCAGCGCGAATTTCTAGGCCATCGACTACTTGAGTCAAAATTCGCGTAAGCAGGGCTTTTCCGACGCTGCTGTTAGCGCCTGTGATCGCAATGCGCATAAATCTATAGAATAATCCTACGTCATGGAGCACCAAGCATACTCTCGGCCGACCAGAGAAGAAGCCCTGAATCTTCTGAACACGCCAGACCTGTCGCTACTTATGGAACGTGCAGCGGCACTCCGAGATGAGGGCTTTGGAGACACTGTCACCTATTCAAGAAAGGTCTTCATTCCCCTCACAAAGCTGTGTCGTGACGTCTGTCACTACTGCACGTTTGCTCAACCTCCCAAGCCGGGCGAACGAGCATATCTGACGATCGACGAGATGATCGATATCGCTCGTCTTGGAGCGAAGGCCGGCTGCAATGAAGCCCTCTTTACTCTTGGCGACAAACCCGAGCTTCGATATCCACTAGCTCGAAGAGAATTGAGTCATTTGGGCTATTCAACAACCATCGACTATCTCGTCGCTGCTACGAAAGCAGTACTTAACGCTACAGGTCTCCTCCCCCACGCCAACCCTGGAGTTTTGACCCACGATGAACTCATGGCGCTAAAAGCACATTGTCCTTCTCAAGGACTGATGCTCGAAAACGTGTCCTCTCGTCTACTTGAACGAGAACAGGCGCACTTCGGTTCACCTGACAAAGATCCTGATAGCAGACTCGACACCATAAGATGCGCTGGCGAACTCAAAATTCCCTTCACTTCAGGCATTCTTATTGGAATTGGTGAAACACGAACTGAGCGAATTGAATCGCTTCTTTCGCTGCGAGATCTCAGTGACACCTACGGCCATATCCAAGAAATCATCATTCAAAACTTTCGAGCTAAGGCAGGAACAAGAATGGCTCAATCTTCTGAGCCGTCAGCCGAAGATCTACTATGGACTATCTCTAGTGCCAGAATTATCTTTGGTCCTCACATGGCGATTCAGGCCCCTCCCAATTTGACGCCAGAAACATTTGGAGCCTTGATTCACGCCGGCATTAATGACTGGGGTGGTATATCACCAATCACACCCGACCATGTGAATCCAGAGGCGCCGTGGCCTCATCTCGACCGTCTCGCCAAAGAGACGGAAGCTGCAGGAAAGGTACTCGTTGAACGACTTACTGCATATCCTAAATACGTAATAGAAGCGGACGCCTGGGTCGATGAAACCGTGAAAACTCCCCTGATTCGAGCGTCTGACGCAGAGGGATTTGCTCGGTCAGATATGTGGTCACCAGGTGACAACGACGTAGCATTGCCGAAAGACCTACTGCAATCCGTGAATAGGGCCGCAACCGCACGGCCGGCAAGTACAGTGACTGGTCTCTGTGCTAAGGCGTCGGAAGGTCAGGCCTTGTCAGTCCCTGACATCGAAACACTTTTTACCGTTCGAGGTGACGACCTGGGCTATGTCGTTCGTGCAGCAAACGAGTTGCGTCGACGCGTCAATGGTGATGAGGTGACGTACATCGTCAATCGAAATATCAATTACACGAATGTCTGTTATTTTCGGTGCCAGTTTTGTGCCTTTTCGAAAGGCAAGCTCAGTGAGAATCTCCGGGGAGCGCCGTACGACTTAGACCTTAATGAAATCAGCCGTCGAAGTCTCGAGGCGTGGGACCGCGGTGGCACCGAAGTTTGTATGCAGGGCGGAATCCATCCTGAGTATACGGGCGAAACATACCTCCAGATCTGCCGAACCGTCAAAGCAACCGTGCCAACGCTACATGTTCACGCCTTCTCACCATTAGAGGTATGGCAAGGGGCAGCGACATTGAATCTCACCCTAAAAGAATTCTTGCTGCGATTAAAAGAAGCAGGCTTGGGTACCTTGCCTGGAACCGCTGCTGAAGTGTTGGACGACGATGTGCGCGAAAAATTGTGTCCGGATAAAATCACGACGGATCAATGGCTCCAAGTCATGGAAGCGGCACACGGTATCGGATTTAAGACGACGGCCACCATCATGTACGGTCACCTCGACCGCCCCATCCACTGGGCCAGACATCTTCGACGTATTCGCGACCTTCAAGTCAAAACTGGTGGATTTACGGAATTTGTCCCTCTTCCCTTTGTGCATATGGAAGCGCCAATCTTCTTAAAAGGAAAAGCGCGTAAAGGCCCCACGTTTAGGGAGTCGCTCCTGATGCATGCCGTCGCAAGATTGGTTCTTCACCCGGTAATTCCGAACATTCAGGCGTCATGGGTAAAGATGGGGCCGCGCGGAGTGGTCGAGTGCCTCAACGCAGGAGCCAACGATTTAGGTGGAACCTTAATGAATGAAAGTATTACAAGAGCAGCCGGCGCAGGCTTTGGCGAAGAACTTCCGCCCAAAGAAATGGAATCTATCATTTTCAATGCTCACCGGATTCCAAAACAACGTTCGACGGCATATGGCCCCCCCCCACCCCAACAGATAGAACGCTCATTTT